>QMCE01001926.1_pt1 | contig 20085 bp, 13 predicted proteins | sample 1821851 | NCBI WGS metagenome assembly QMCE01 (sample SAMN09453174, study PRJNA476694) | Termite gut metagenome, whole genome shotgun sequencing project. | isolation source: worker | host: Odontotermes sp. | place: South Africa:Pretoria | collected 2016-01-28
GTGTTTCATGCTTGCATGAAAAAACATGACTTTGGGACCCGCAAAACATGAGAACGTAGCCCGAGCAGGGCGGAGTTCGAATGTTTTAGGACTGCGAGCGCACGAAGTGCGGAGCAGTCCGTGGTATCATAGGGGCAAAAGGCCCCGTGTTTCATGCTTGCATGAAAAAACATGACTTTGGGACCCGCAAAACATGAGAACGTAGCCCGAGCAGGGCGAAGTTCGAATGTTTTAGGACTGCGAGCGCACGAAGTGCGGAGCAGTCCGTGGTATCATGGGGGCAAAAGACCCCGTGTTTCATGCTTGCATGAAAAAACAAGCAACGGAGCGATAAAATTATGGCCATTCAAGGGGCAACCAACGAACAAACCCGAATTCGGGCGAAGATACCCAAGCGGTACCAAGTAGTTATGTACAACGACGATTTCACGCCGATGGATTTCGTAGTGGAAATATTAATGGACATCTTTCAAAAACCCGAGGGGGAAGCGGTTGCGTTGATGTACGAGGTGCATCTTGGCGGCTCCGCCGTGGTGGGAACCTATTCCTACGACATTGCGCACACGAAGGCTTCTTTGGCGATAACGCGGGCAAGGGAGCAAGGTTGGCCGTTCCAAGTACGGGTGGAAAAGGAGTAGAAATATATGAAGACGACGAAGGAAGTTGGAAAATTGTTCAGTCAAATGATGAAGTTTGCGATTGAGAACCAGCACGAGTACATTACGCCGGAACATTTCCTATATACCTTGTCCTATAACCGAGTCTTTCAGGTCGCCTTCGAGAATTGTGGGGGCGACGTCGAGCGACTGCAATCCCAATTGTCGAACTATTTTGCCGAAAACCTCACTCCCGCCCCCAGCAAGGAGCCCAAATTGACGATTGGGCTTGAGACCATGATGTCCACGGCCTACCAGCAGGCCCTTGGATGCCAAAAGGACGCCATCGAAATGTCACACCTGCTCCAAAGTCTTTTGGATCTGGACGAAAGCCACGCCGTGTATTACATTGCATCCCAAGAGGTGGACGGCGTCAGCCTTTTGTCCGAGGTGTGCCACTACGAGAATGAATACGGCAGCCACGCCAACGAGGCCCGACGGGCGGTCGTCAAGGGCGAACCAAACGGCGGAGGGCTGCCTGACGAGAAGGAATCTTCAGGGGAAGGGGCACACGCCCCCGCATGGAAGAAATACGTGGAATGCTTGAATGACACGGTCGCCCGCGCCAACCCGCTCATCGGTCGGGCGAAGGAGTTGGAACGAACCATTCAAATATTATGCCGCAAGGACAAGAACAACCCCTTGCACATTGGCGAGGCCGGCATCGGCAAGACCGCCATCACCTATGGGTTGGCCCGACTGCTGAACGAGGCGGAGCCTTCCGACGGGAAGGCTCGCGGCAAAGGGGGAATCCCCATTCCCGACATCCTCCTCGGCGCCAAAATATACGCCGTCGATTTGGGCGGCATGTTGGCGGGCACACAGTTCCGCGGGGATTTTGAGAAGCGGCTGAAGGAGGTAATGGACGGGATTGCGGGTGAGACGAACGCCATCGTCTATTTGGACGAAATCCACAACATCGTGGGGGCGGGGGCGACGAGCGGCGGCAGCTTCGACGCATCCAACCTGCTAAAGCCCTATCTGGCGGAAGGGAACGTCCGATTCATCGGGGCCACCACCTACGAGGAGTACAAGAAACATTTTGCCAAGAGTAAAAGTCTGACGAGGAGGTTCCAGAACATAGACGTGCAGGAACCCGACGAGGAAGAAGCTTGCCAAATCCTCTACGGACTCAAGGAACATTACGAGCAATTCCACGGCGTCAAATACGCCAAGGGGGTGCTGGAGCACGCCGTATCCGTCAGCGCCAAATACATGAACGAGCGTTATCTGCCTGACAAAGCCATTGACCTGATAGACGAGGCCGGGGCGTACCGACGCATACATCCCCTTGACCAAAAAACACAGACGGTGGGGAAGGACTTAATTGACGACATCGTCTCCCACATCTGCAACATTCCGAAGCAAGTGGTGGAAAAGGACGAGGCCAAGAAGCTCAAGGTACTGGACAAGAATTTGGCCAAGAAGGTCTTCGGGCAAGGCGAGGCCATCGCCCAAGTGGTCAACGCCATCAAATTCTCCCACGCCGGGCTGTTGGACGAGAACAAGCCGTTGGCAAACCTGTTGTTCGTCGGACCGACGGGGGTTGGCAAGACCGAGGTGGCAAGAACCTTGGCCGCCGAACTGGGCATCGCCCTCATACGCTTCGACATGAGTGAATATGCGGAGAAGCACGCAGTCGCCAAATTAATTGGCTCCCCCGCCGGTTACGTCGGCTATGAGGAAGGCGGTTTATTGACGGAGGCCATCCGCAAGAAACCGCACGCCGTTTTGCTCCTGGACGAAATCGAGAAGGCGCATGCCGACATCTACAACATCCTATTGCAAGTGATGGATTACGCAACCTTGACGGACAATCAGGGACGCAAGGCGGATTTCCGACACGTCGTCCTCATCATGACGTCCAATGCGGGGGCAAGCGAAATGGGGCGGGAATCCATGGGTTTCCTGGAGACGGACGCCACGTCGAACGCCATTATGGACGAGGTGAAGCGCGTCTTCCAACCGGAGTTTCGCAACCGACTTGGCGCCATCGTCCAGTTCAATCGAATTGATGACAATATGGCGCGACTCATCACCCTCAAAAAGCTGGACGCGTTACGCGACAAACTCTCCGCCAAGAAGGTCCATTTCACCGTAAGCAACGACGCAGTGGCCTATATCAAGTCCAAGGGCGTCAGCAAGGAATACGGGGCGCGTGAGATTGACCGCATCGTCAACAACGAAATCAAACCGTTGCTGGTCGACCGATTGTTGTTTGGCGCTTTGAAGAAGGGGGGCGAATGCCTCCTTGACTATGAAGACGGGACGGGATTTATATGCCGGTGATACGACTGTCCGAAATCCAAATATGGTTCCCCCCCACCAAGCTGGCGGAAGAAGACGGGCTGCTGGCCTATGGTGGCGACTTGTCAACCGAACGGCTGTTGCTGGCTTATCGACACGGCATATTCCCATGGTACGACCCTGATGAAGTCATCTTGTGGTGGTGCCCCAGGGAACGTTTCGTCATTTTCCCGAACGAAATCCGAATCAGTAAGTCCATGGCGAAGGTTATGCGAAAAAATGCATTTGAAGTATACGTCAATCGGAACTTCCGCCAAACCATGCACGAGTGCCGCACCTTACGCGAATGCGGCGAGGGAGGCACTTGGATTGGCGACGATATGGAAGATGCCTACAATCGACTCCACGCCATCGGCCACGCCGTAAGCGTGGAGTGCTACCAAGGAGGCGACATGGTGGGCGGCCTCTACGGCGTGTCCCTTGGTCGGTGCTTCTTCGGGGAGAGCATGTTCTCCAAACGCGCCAACGCGTCCAAGGTGGCGCTCATCCATTTAGCCAAATGGTTGGAGGAAAAAGGCTTCTTGTTCATCGACTGCCAATTCCACACCGACCATTTGGAGAGTATGGGGGGGCGGTACATACCATGGAAAACCTATGAAGGGCTGCTACGGTTGGGAATCCCTGATTAACGCCGCGCCGTCCCGTTCCTTGTTGCCTCCTCGTACCTTGACAGCATGTTCTTGGCAATGTCTCGAATGTCGTCCGCCACGTCCTTCGGCTCCAGAACCTTGACCTTGTCGCCAAAGCCCAACAACCAGTGTATGACGTAACCACGATTCGTAAAATCAATTGCCATGCGAAGACCGTCCGCCGTCTCCGTAAAACAGTCCAGCCCATACGACTCATGCAGCTTATAGCGTTCCGAGGGTTCAAACATCGCCACCAACGTCTTGTCGTCTGAAAATTGTGCGTGAAAGTCCCGCCTCTCGGGCGGTATCTCTTGAACCGTATAGGTTTCGTCAAGCACCGTCAAGTTACTCATCCGCAGAAGCTTGAACATGCGCCAATCCTGCCTCATGGGGCAATAACCAAACACATACCAACTCGTCCACTGGAAAATGACGAAATACGGTTCCAGACGCCTGTGGGACTCACCCTTCTCATAGAAGTAGTCAAACTCGATTCGGCGCGTGTCAAGAACCGCCCGCTTAATCCGCTCGATCTTATCCGTAAGCCGTCCCTTGTAGTGAGAGGCCAGATCAATAATCACCGGCTCGCGCAAAGAGACTACTGCGTCCGAACTAACTTGAAACTTCTCCAATATGCGCTCCACGTTGGATTCTTCCGACACGCTGCCCAAGCCCTTCAACGCCGTAATGATGTGGGACAATTCAGCGGTGGTCAACACGCTTTTATCCAGCTTGAATCCCTCGGCAATGGAGATGCCGCCACCGGCACCTTGATACGTGACGACGGGGATGCCCGCCTGACAAAGCGCATCGATGTCGCGCCCGATGGTGCGGCGGTTGACTTCAAAACGCCTCGCCAGCTCCGGTGCGGTTATGCGTTCTTTCTGTAAAAGCAAGGTGAGGATACCCAACATACGGTCAAGTTTCATGAATGACTCCCTCCTACACCAAGGGTCGTACCGCCTGATAGAGTTGGCGGTATTTCTCATATATGTGTGCGTACTTCTCATGCATCTCTTTTCTGGGATGGTGGACCTCCCCCTTCTCCACCATATGGGCGGCGGCGTCCTCCAAATCCTCAAAGCATCCCACGGCGACGCCCGTCAACATGGCGCTTCCCACCGTCCCCGCTTCCGCCGTAGCCAACGTGGTGATGGGAAGGTTCAGCACGTCCGCCTTCATCTGCATCCACTCTTTGGACTTCGCACCTCCACCGGTGGCGCGGAGCATCGTGAAATGAATCCCGGAATCCTTTAACCGCTCCATATTGATTGCCATTTCGTATACCACGCCCTCCATGCACCCCCGATACACGTCGCCCACGTTATGCCCGACGGTCAAACCCACGACGGCCCCCCTTGAACCCGCATCCATATACGGCGTCGCCGCCCCCGCAAAATGGGGCAGCACCAACAATCCCGTAGGACTCTGGGACTGTCGCTCCAGATACTCGTTGACGGACGTCCTCTCCTTTTCGGCCCACTCCTTTTCCTTCTTGGCCAACGTATCCACGCACCATTGAATCAAGGCCCCTCCCGTATAGGAGAAGGCGTAGCAGACGTACTTGCCCGGAATGACGTAAGGGACTACGGCATAGTTGCCTTCATACATGACGTCCATATCCGGCATCCCGTCATAGACGGGCGTGATGCACTCCACCGTCCCGGCACCGTCCACCGCCGTCGTCGATTCAAACACCCCCGCTCCGACCGCCGCCGCCATTTGGTCGTGGCTGACCACCACGATTTTGGTATGGGGAGACAATCCCGTCCTCTCGGCAACCTCCGACTTTATGGTTCCCGCAACGGTGCCGGTGGGAACGATTGTCGACATTCGCCCCATGTCGATTTCGGCGGCCTCAAAAATCTCCCGACTCCATTCCAAGTTGTGGATGTCAAAAGCCATGGTTCGGGACGCCAAGGAGTAATCAATCTTGGCCCGTCCCGTCAGATGGAACGCCACGTAATCCTGCATCAAGAGTATGTGTTTTGCCGCTTGGTAAACGTCCGGCTTGTGTTTTTTCATCCACATAATTTTGGGGAGGCTGTACGTTTCATGGGGCTTCACCCCGGTAATGGCCGCAATCCTCTTTTCCCCCGTCGCACCCATTTTGGCGGCCAACTCCGCCGCCTCCTCCCATCCCCTGGGGTCGGTATACAGCATGGCCGGGTGAAGGGGAACCCCCTCCCCGTCGGTCATGACGAACGTCTCCCCGAAACTGGTGACCCCAATGCCGGCAATCTCCCCATGCTTGGCACCCATCTCCGCCATAACGGTATAGACGCCCTGCATGATGGCGTCGGCGTCCACCTCGTGGCCGCTCACCTCCCGCTTCAGCGGATAATCGCAATACGCCTTGTCCAGATATCGCCCCGTCTCGTCAAATACGGCCAGCTTGCATCCGGTCGTCCCAATGTCAAGTCCCGCAATCTTCATATATTCCACGCCTCCTTGTCAGCGTTCGCCAGCGTTCCTCCATGCTCGCCATCATTCGTCCACGCTTGTTGGCATGTTCCAACGCGCATTCTCCCTAACGGCGGTAAAACACATCCATGGCTCTCTTTACGTCCTCCTTCATGGCCGCCACCGCCTTCCTCGCCACTTCCGAGAAGAATACCGGCCTGCCCAAGCGAACGTCCTCCAAATGGTCCGCCACTACCGCCCCACCCGACTTGTCCATGTACGTGAAATAATTCACCTTCCTTACCCCGGCCCTGATGGCGGCGTAAAAATCCTCCCTGCTCACCCCGGAGCCGCCATGCATGACGATGGGGACGCCATCCGCCTCCCGACGCACCCCCGCCACGATTCCCACGTCCAGCTTGGGTTCCGCAAGGTAAATCCCGTGTGTGGTTCCAAAGGAACAGGCCAACGCGTCAATTCCCGTCTCCCTTACGAAATTCTTTGCCTGTATCGGGTCCGTGTATATTTTGGAATCGTCTTCCCCCTCGTCCACCGTGCCGGAACCGGATTCCCGTCTGCCCATGGAGCCCAACTCCGCCTCTACGCTTGCCCCGAATTCTTGCGCCATCGCCACGGCCTTTCTCGTATTCTCCACATTTTCCCGATAAGAAAGCGTGGAGCCGTCATACATGATGGACGTAAACCCCATGTCAAGCGCCTGCCTCAAATACGCAAACGTCTCGCCATGGTCCAGATGCACGCACACCGGCACGGCCGCCTTTTCCGCCATGGCCACCATGATGGGTCCCATCACGGCAAGGGGCGTGAGCTCCTCGTGGCACTGTGCAAACTGAATGATTACCGGAAGCTCCAACTCCTCCGCCGCTCCCAAAACCGCCTGCAAGCCCTCCAAGTTGGGCGTGTTGAAGGCGCCAATGGCAATGGCCTTCTCCTCCGCCGCCTGCATGATTTCCCTTAATGTCGTTAACATACGTCCCTCCTCGCTATCCAAAAAACCCCAAACCACATCAAGCAGGGTTTGAGGCACTTCTCTTTACGCATCGTATCACGGAACCGCAAAATCATCCCTCATACTCATCTTGACTGGCGTAAAGCTTGGCCGGCAAATACTCGAACTCATCGTTGGTAATCGGAAACCCGACGACGACGTCCCTGAAAATACCCAACGCCCGCAAGTCAGTCCTTTTCGGCAACGTAATGTACTTGTTTCCCGACGTTTGAATAAATATGCCGCTCAAATCCTCCGCCACCCCGGTAACCATTGCCGAGGTACCGCGCCCGAATACGAGAACCTGAATCAACTGTTTGTAACTCCTTAACCTTAGGACGTCTTCTTCATTGTCAAACTTGATAAAAAGGTCGCGGTGCATTTCAAACTCTATGTCGCGCGCAAGGCCGATCGTCTGGTCGGTGGTCTCAATCTCGCGCTTATGGCATTTCTCGCCCTCTATATAGCAATTCTTCAAATTCAACGACATTGACGTTCCCTTGTACGCCACGTCCGCATCGTCCGCATCCTCGTCAATCCTTATGTCAATCTTAAACTCTTTGATGGTCGCCGTCGCAACAAGCGGAGTTCCCGAGCCGCCGTCCCCTTCCCTTTTGACGGAGGAGAGGGAAATCTCCGTTCCCACTTGTATGACGCCGTTCTCCACAAATACCCGCCACACTTTTCCGGCGTTGCTTCGGGGATGTGGAAACTCCCTGTCAATGGAGAACACGAGGTCGGACGGATGCATACCGTCAAACGTGTTGTTGGCAATCTCAAAGTATTGCTGCGTAATTGCTTCCAGCAACGTCAACCCACTGTACCACGGGGTGTTCTCACTCGTTTTGAACACGTTCACTCCGGAACGCTTTTTGAAGTTGATGGCAACGGGAATCACCTCTAGAATCTCTGATTCCGGCAGGTACTTATATATCTTTTTCACCGCTTGGTCGTAGACTTCCTTGCTGTAGGAGACTCGGTCAAATTGGGTAAGGGCGACGATTATTTTTTGGTTCTTATGGAACGCCCTCCAAAGCTTCGTCCGGTTAAATACGGCACCGTCAAACCCTTCGTCCAAAATGTGTAGTATGGAAAGGCAAAACACCCCTATCCTACCCTTGGATATGCCGTACTCCTGGTTCGAGCGCGCCCGTCTGTACCGCCCACCCAACTGGCCCGGCGTGTCAATCAACGTGATGACGATCGGGTCCGCATCCCCAATTAGGAAATCCCGCATATGGTACTTCCTCGTCCTGTAGCGCTCGCCACTGTCCGCCACGTCGGCAACAAGGGGATTAATCAAGGACGAGTACAAATAATCTAGTTTATAGTGGGAACCCAACTCTTCTTGCAGCTCCTCTTCGTGGCGGTCCATATTCGTCTTCTGGGACTCGGCAAACATAAACCCCATCAGCGAGGATTTCCCATGATCCGCCTCTCCAAAAAACACGACCCGCGACCCCCAAATCAACTCGTTGTTATCCATAATAAACTTCCCTCCACAATCCATGCTCAGTGCTTAAGGGTTCCGCAAATGATTGTATCACATGACGCGTAATTATGCAATAGTCGCTGCTAATAAAACCCAGAATCCAGTGTCGGCTGACTGTACTGCTCAGTCGTTAGCTTTACTTTGCGGGTGACACGCTCTGGTTAATGCGACAGTGTACTGTGTGCGACATTGATTGGCTATTACGGCCGAGACCAGTACACGTCTTTCTCGGGGCCGTTTGCACTTAATAGGATACGTTGCGGACATCGAGCTTGTGTAATACCAAGCTCGGATGCCGACGCATCCTAATGCCCCTCGAAATACGTGTATGGCTCGCCCGTTATCTACCACTCTGCAAATGTCTGAACAAAATCGCCAGCATTCACATGTCTCCATTGCATAATCAAAACCACTTTCGCCTTTACACTGCCTATAAACCTTTTCATTGCGAATACTCCTTCCTACGACAATATTGGTGATTCGCGGAGTTCATCGGCAAGCAATCCGAAAAGTAACCGGTCGTACCGCTTACCGGCAAAGTATTTTGCCTTACGCTCTCGTCCTTCCAAGGTAAATCTACATTTTTCCAGAACCCGTCTCGAACCGATATTATTTTCCTGTGTGCTTGATGCAATCCGCTCCAATCCAAGATGGAGGAACCCGTATTGTATGATGGTTTTTGCCGCGTCCGTCGCATAACCTTTATTGTCACATGGCACGTTAATGGAGACCCGTCCAAAGAACCGTAGACGGACTTCCGTATCTCGGTTCTTCCCGCACGGTCAGTGTTCCATTTTTATCCAGGTCGACAATTCTGTTGCGCTTGATTTGATAGGACGATACATTTGTCGCCACTGTCTCTTGTCTAAATCGCAGCGGCCCCTCTATAACGGATAAACCAAGCCCATCATAATGCGTGGCGATACGGTCTGTAGATAGTTGGAATGACGTTACGTCCTGACCAACCTTTACAAAATTCAAGACACCGTCTATCGGGCCTTCATGAACGGCCACGTCCCCATTATGTTGTTGTACGGCTATCCGATCCCACTCCATTTTGAAGGCGGAAATCTGTTGGGCGACGGTACGTAGGCCACTACCAGACTCCCAGACTGAAAGCGTTCCCCAATTATGAAAGACCCCTACTCTCCCCCCGCCCAACTCAAACGACTGGACGTTGCCAACAGTTAGCCCCCATGCACTATTCACGTCGCCTACCTTCGCCTTTAGGACTCCGTTACTATCAAGCACGACTATTTGCGTCCCTCTTATCTCGTACTTTACCACATCCGTGGCAACCGTCGTCCATGGCGCGTTTAACAGCAACCCCTCCTTCACGTCCAACGTTCCATCATGGCGCTTAACGGCCACCCTGTCTCCGTCCAGTTGAAACGATTCCACGCCAGACCCCATATCAGTTAATGAATAATTGCTCATATAGCCTTCCGCCACAGACAAGTTATCCACCGCATACATCGTCCCCACTCGAAGCTCCGATAAATCATAGTCAATTGTCATGTATCCCATATTTACAAATGGTTGACCATTCCCCCACTCTTTCACATGAAGACTGCCGATATCATTCACGTCGTATACCGCTAACCTTTCTTCTGTAATCTTGAATTTTGGTACCTTCGTCATATAACGAAATTCTCCCGTTCCCTCTATGTCCCACAACGCAAATCCAGAGTCTCGGCCATTCCACAAACTGGAACTTGTGTTTGAACTATGGTAAAAATCGTTCTTCCCTTGATACGGAAACATATCCCTCTGTGCTCCACTGGTTGTGCCTGGAACCGTACCACTCGCTGATTCTATGGAGACCATTGCGTGTTGTGACGCCGTGCCGATACCCGTATAATCGTTGTTTCCACGCTCGTCGACATGGTAAATGACCAAACCGTTCCCCGGGAAGTATTGGTACCTCCCCCGTTTTTGTATGTATTCCAGCATGAAATACTCGTTCGGCAAGCTGGTGGCGTGCCTGTATGCGGCTATGTCGTTTGCCGTCGGCATTATAACGGTACCGCCCGTCCCATAGTCATTTAAGAACCTCTCGCCCCATCCCGCCATCTTTCTCAAGTATGGGGATGGTGGAACCGGATTATAATTGTTGCCACCATGAGCCATGAGACAAAAATTCCCCGCCCCCCTAGTATTGTCAGTGTAATCATAGAGGTCCGGGAAGTCAAACAGCATATGCCCGTTCTCATGGACAAACGTGCGCAACGTCATCTCGGCTCCAATATTGGTCATCTGATATCTTCGAAACCTAACCCCGTTGCTTGTAATCACGTTAATACCTGTCGATGAATGTGGCCAAAGTCCCTTCGCCCAACCCCAATCAGGAGAGCCGGCATACAAGATATTGAGAGCAGCAACATCTCCATTTGAGTTTCTTGTCAAATTCAAAATGGAATTCATAAAAGTCGCATTCAGCTGCAAGGCATTAAGTGCTTCCACCACCAATTCTCTATGTGTGCCGCGCGTTCTTCCATCCACCCTATCGTAATACGACTTGGCGTTCCTTGCCGTATATTGAAAGACAAGATTCGTGTAGTTCACCTTTCCGCCCGACACGTCCGCAAAGTAGTCGCGTACCGAGCCATTGTTTCTATAAGTTGATGACTGACTATAATTCTGCTTATTCAGGAAGTCGTCAATTTTACTCACGGGGACGGCGGACGTTCCCCCCTGCGGGAATTCAATAACGATTGTAAGCCCTTTGATGGAACCCCTTAGTGCTGCTTGTATGCTGGGGGTACTTGGCGCACTGGGTACGCTTGACTTCTTGTACATGCTGGACGCCCTTGCATCGTCCAATCCCAGCTCCGCTTTTGCCTCCTTTACTTTTTCCAATACTTGTCGTCCTTGTAGTTTTAATCCTTTAGATTTTTCAAGCGCCACCGTTGACTTCTGAGCCTTATTTGCCGTGACGCCACGGTAGACGACCCCCGTGGATTCAAAATCCGACCCGTCCCCATTTAGCTTGGCGTAACGTGTGCCCGTCCACACTCTCCACCCTTTGGTAAAACTCGTCCCCATACACCTTCACGTCAACGTACGTGCCATCGGGTTGCTTGAGTCGGTATTCCTCCCCATCCATCGGAGCCGCCCATACAGAGACTCCACACAACGTTAGACACAAAAATACGCCACACAACATTCCCAGAATCCTTGACCTTTTCGACATAACGTCATCCTCCCTTCGATTTTTGGATAAGCCCATTATATCATATATATTCTGGGAAGTACGCCTTTTTGTTCTAAAAATGGATATAATAATACATCTATCGTCTCAAACTTCTCTCGGCGGTCATTTTTTACCTTATAGGAAAGTTCTCAATTGCGGAGCAAGTTCCACGAAGTGGAACTGTAGAGCGTTATGGTTCTCAATAACGCTCGTTGCATGCTTCTCAACCAACGCTTTTTACCTTCTTACCTCACCCTGAAAACGCAATCTCCGTCACCTTCCCACATTTCAAGAAGATGACGGAGTTCATCCAACGATGCATTGGACGTGTTATGAGTCGCCTACTTAACTTTTTTGGCTACTTTTTTGCTATATGGGCCATACACTTTCTTCCCATCGGCAACCGTAAACGCCCTTACCTTAATATAGTATTTTTTATTCTTCTTCAATCCTCGTAATCTGAATTTCGTCGCTTTCTTCGTCACCATCTTCTTAGACCTAAACTTGGCGTTCGTTGAATATACTATCTCATATCTGTCAGCACCCTTGACGGCCCTGAAGGAGATATGCAAAAATTTCTTCTTATGCTTTTTCTTTGACGTTACTTTCAACTTGGACACTTTCTTAGGCTTTCGTATTTTCACCTTTTTGTTTTCTCCTTCTGGCTTTTTCCCAACCGTGTTCCCTTGGGGAGTCGTTTCGTCACCCCCCAAAACAGAATCCGAACCAGGCTTAGCACTCGGCTTCATGCTTGGCATTGGACTCGGCTCCACGCTCGACGTCGGACTTGGCGTTGGACTTGGCTCCACGCTCGGCGTCGCGCTTGGCTCCACGCTCGGCGTTGGACTTGGCTTCACACTCGGCGTTGGACTTGGCTTCACACTCGGCATTGGGCTTGGCTTCATGCTCGGCGTCGGGCTCGGCATCGGACTCGGCTTCGCACTCGGCGTCGGACTTGGCTCCACGCTCGGCGTTGGACTCGGCTCCGCACTCGGCGTCGGGCTTGGTTCCACACTCGGCGTCGGACTTGGGGTTGGGACGACGTCTTGAACAAAATATGCCTTTAGTACGCGATTCTTTGTAGCGGTAAACTCATACCTCTCGTCTCCATGTATGAGAACCCCATCCTCGAACCAACCGTCAAATTGATACCCTTCCATTGATGTGGCTACAACCACGGCACTTGCACCGTATGCATACCAGCCATCGCCGACTATCGTTCCTCCTTCCGTTCCCTCAATTCCAACGTGGCAATCCGGCATCCGATCGTCGTACATCAGCGCAAATGTTGAGAACCGGTCCACGACGATGGTAATGGTGGCTTCATCGTCGTCAACGTCTTCCAACTTAAACGTCCGCCCATTGTGTACGTGTATGACGGAATAATGCCCGTGTCCCCAAGAATCTTCGGGAATGTCTATCGTCAACTCTATTTTACCCGTGGTGTCCGTGTCGTTGCGAATTGTATGGATGGGTTTGCTGGTTCCATCCACCGTTTTCGTCATACTTATGTCGTAGTAGGCGAACACCTCCCCGCCTTCCGCAGCTTGGTTGATTAATCGCTGTATATACTCGTCTTCCGGCGAGCCTTCCGTAGCTTGGCTGGTTAACCGCTGTATAGGCTCACCTTCCGACGAGTCCCCCGTACCCGAAACGTCCAACTCCTCCCTTTTTGACACCAACATCTGGAATCCAATCTAATCGTCTCTCCCTATAAAAGATATTACGAGGTTAGTTTTTGACACCAACATCTGGAATCCAATCCTTTGTCCGCTTCGAATCTCGTCGGCGGATACGATAAGCCCGCTTTTCCCCACCTTGACCGAGTCGTCGGGGCAGTCCACCTCAAAGCCCACGACCCCCCGAATCAAACCGTCCAACTTCTCCAAGTAGTCGGGGTTCAACTCCCTTTTTTGTTTGTCGGGCAAACCGTCGTAGAAATCCTTCTCATCCGCAATCCTCCCGACGTGCGCCTTGGCGTCCTCCATCGGGATGGCTTCGACGATTGCTTCATGTTCCTCCACCTCGCTTGATTTGGACACGACGATGTCCGTATTGCCTATCACCACGCCGTCCTTCACCACCACCATCGCGTACCCCGCACCCTCGTTCTGCGTCGTCACTTCGATAAAGTAGACGCCGTCCCCCACGCCACTAAACGAATACATCCCGCTTGGCCCCGTGTTGAAGCGCGCCCTCTCATTTTCAAATACGTCTTTGAGGACGACGGTGGCGTCCTTTTGTTCGCCTCCTCGGTTTGTGACCTTGCCCTGTATCGTGGCGTCGCCCGCACTCTGGACGGCGACCGTGATGTCCACGACATACTCCTTGTCTTCCCTCACCTCCACGTATTCGGTGCCGAACAACCGCGCCATGCCGGGCGAATCACTGTCCATAGTGGCGGAGATGGCATACTCCCCATGTGGGACGTTGCCAAAGGAGTACATCCCATCCTCAATTGTCACCACCCCATCCACAAGGAACCCCTCCAGATTGTAAAGGACCACCTCGGCAATTCCCGTGGTGCCGTCGGATTTGGCGACCCGGCCCGCTATGGAGGCCTCGGTTCTCACAATCTCCAAGTTGCACGTCACGTTCTCGCCGTACACCGTCACCTCGACCGTCGCACTACCGTATTCTATCGTGGCCCGGATTACGTACGTCCCGTCGTTCACGTTCGCAATCTCGTAATATCCTTCGCCGTCGGTCATGACCGAGGCAATCGTGTTGGCGTCCCCGTCCATCAATACGACCGTCGCACCGCCCACGCCGTCCGAATCCATCGTGACCCTCCCCAACACGCTAACCGTGCCCTTGACCGTAACGTCCGTATTGCCCGCCTTCATTACGTCAAAGACCGTCATGCGCTGGACGGCCACCTGCTCCATGCCCCTCTTGCCGTTTTGGCTTGACGCACGGACGGCGTACCTGCCAACCTTGACGTGCGGGAACGTGTATGCTCCCTCCCCGTCCGTCTCCGTAGTCTCCGCCACGTTGCCATGGATATCCAACAATTCAACCATGGCTTCCGCGACGCGTGTGCCGTTTACCTCGGTGACCGTGCCCGAGAGGGGCATCTCCGTGACAATCTCCGGTTCCCCGTCATCCATGAGGAAGTAACTTATTCCCTGCTCGACGGCGTATTGGTAGGCGCGGGAATCCGCATAACAATATATTACCACGGGGCAGCTTCCGCCAAATGCGTCTTCCGCTATCGTTTGCACGCTCTTCGGTACGACCGCCTTTCGTAAATTGACGCAATCATAAAACGCTTGCCCATCAATACTTGTCACTCCTTCCGGTATCTCCACTTCCTCCAAACCCGCACCCAAAAATGAATAAACAGGTATCCGCTTCATATTGGACGGTAACACAATCTTTTTTAGCGCCCCACATTGCCAGAACGCGTTCCCATCAAAATCCGCCCCGTCATCCAGAAACTCTATGCTTTCCATTCTGCCACAAGAGCCAAACGCAGCCCAACCAATATAAGTAGGGCCCCTTACTGTGACCGACTTTAAACTCGCCACATAAAACGCACCTGAACCCACGTTTTTCAACCCTACGGGAAACTCAATCGTCTCCAGCCCCGCATAGGTAAACGTATTCCCCCCTATCTCTTCCAAGCTCTCCGGCAAATCAATCGACTTCAGTCCACCGCAATACTCAAACGCAGCATTACTTAACTTGGTTATCCCTTCCGGTATGTTGATTTCGGAAAGATAGGATAAGTCTCTAAACGCCTTTACCCCTATTTGCTTGATCGAATCCGGCAAAACAATCTTCTTAATGGCCTTACTTGACGTCAATATATTCGGCCCAATTATCGTCACCGGACAACCCCCTATCTCTTGTGGAATCGCAATCTCAACCTCCGTAAGTCCGTCACATCGAAGTATGACGACTTCTCCCCCCCTCGTAATATACCTCAAATTACCGGATCGACCAATGACCACTCCCTCTTCATCACTCGCAATCGGGTAATAGGTGAAACCTTGTGCAACGGCGTACTGGTAAGCGTATGAATCCTCGTAGCAACACATTACCAGGAGGCAATTTATATCAAATGCGTCCGCCGCTATAAGTTCAACGCTTTTCGGCACGGTTACGACCTCTAACTTTTTACAACCGACAAACACCTGAGCCCAAATGTGTGTCACGCCCTGCGGTATAACCACCCTTTCCAACTCGGCACATCCATAAAATGCGTATTCGCCAATGACTGTTACCCCTTCCGGTATTTCCATCTCCACCAAGCCCGTGCCTGCAAACGCATAATTCCCTATCCCGGCCAGCCCAGATGGCAACTCCAGTTTTTTCAGTGACGTACACCCATAGAACATAAATCTGCCTATAGTCTCGATTGCTCCAAGAAACGTCACGTTCTCCAACATCTTGCAGTCCCTGAAGGTCCCCCCAACAAAATTGCAATCGCCACTTATTGTGACGGATTTTAATTCCGTTTCTAAAAACGCCTCGTCTTCCACAGTATCCAGCCCCAGAGGAAAATCCACCGATTGGAGACCTGTATAAGCAAATGCCCGACTCCCTATTTCCTTCAAACCCGTCGGCAAGCCAACCGACTGAAGCGCATGGCAATTCTGAAATGCACCATTGCCTAGTCTGACCACGCCGTCGGGTATGTTGACTTCGAAAAGGTTCGTCATATTTTCAAACGCCCTCGCCCCAATTTCCGTAACCGATTCCGGCAACGTGACCTTCGTCACGTCCTGGCAATCGGCAAACGCCCCTTCCCCAATCGACGTTACCGCGTAACCACTTATCTCCTGTGGAATCCCAGCCTCGCCTTGCCTTTCCCTATCGCATGAGAATATGGCGACTTCGCCATCCATCACAATATACCTGAGATAGTCAAAACGACCAATGGTTACTACCTCTCCCCACTGCGTAATCAGGTAATAGTTCAGATCGTTCCCAATGGCGTATTGGTGGGCGTCAGAACCCTCAAAACAGCAGATTAGTATGGGACAACCTCCAATAAACGCATCTGCTCCTATGCTCGTAGCCTTCCACGAGATGGCCACCTTCTCTAAATTGGGGCAATTCAAGAACGCCCTGTTGCCAATGCTCGTTACTTCTTGTGGTATCTCCACCTCCTCCAAACCCGTCTCAACAAATGCATCATCCCCTATCCCCGTCAGCCCCGACGGCAAGACCACCTTACGCAAACTGGCACTATATGAAAACGCCGCGTTACCAATGTTCGTCACCCCCGAGGGTATTTCTATTTCCTCCAACCCCGTTTTTGCAAACACTTCGTCTCCTATACTGGTCAGACCGGAGGGTAGACTGACTTCCTTCAAAGCGCCACACTCACGAAACGCTTTACTATCTATAGTCGCTCCCCCATCTAGGAATTTCGCGGACGTCAAGTGCCCACATCCCAAAAACGCATTTGGCATAAAACGGGTGGGACCCTTGACTATGACGGAAATTAATCCCGATTGCCTAAATGCACTATCCCCCGCAATTTCCAAACTTGTCGGAAGTTCAATGGATTCAACGCCTGAATAAGCCAATGCATACTCGCCCAGCTCCACCAATCCCTCCGGGAAAACAATCGTCTTAAGCGCAGAACAACCAGAAAACGCGGACTCGCCCAGCTTAGTCACCCCGTTGGACATGACGACCTCGGACAGGCCGGACGCGCCCGCAAATGCATTGCCCCCTATTTGCTTAACCGAGTCCGGCAGAATAACCTTCGTCACGCTCCGGCAATTGGCAAACGCCCCCCTTCCAACCATCGTCACCTGACGGCCCTCTATTTCTTGCGGAACATTTACCTCCCCTTCCCTACTCTTGTCACATAGAATCAAAGTACCCTCATAACGGGATAACAAGTACGTGACTCTTTCCAGAATCACTATCTTGCCATCCCCAAATATCTGATAGGAAACGCTATGGTTTTTCGCGTGCTGGTGGGCGGCCGAATTATCATAGCAATAGATTAGCAACTCCGTACAATTATCAAACGCATGCTCCCCAATCGCAACCGTACTCGGATAGATGATGACGGAGTTCATCAAGTTATTACCGGCAAATGCATAGTCACCAATTCCTACCAGTTCCTCATTCATTATGGCGCACCGCATCTCCGTGCATCCCGCAAACGCATAATCCTCCACTAGCCTTACGGAATCGGAAAGCGTCACGCTGTTTATCTGCGCATCGTCCTTAAAAGCCTCCGCCTTCACGGCAAAAACCGGTTTCTCATCCAAAGACTCTGGAATGATGACGTCAACTTCACCGCCTTGGTACGCCGTTACGGCAACGCCCTCCACTCCTTCGTAAGTGTAAGGTTCGTATTCCCAATCATCCTGCTCCGCAGCACGCGCCAAGTTTGGCCAGATTATTCCGGGAATCATTATTTTGATTTTTCCTATTGGGTGTGGCTACCATCTAAAAACGCCCTCCTCATTGAAAACTGAGAAATGGGCGTTTGAAATTCCGGTTATATTTTTACTCGCTTACCTCAACCTGAAAACGCAAAATCGTCGACCTCTTCTCCGGCGCAGTCCTTCTTGCGTCATTGAGGTAAATTTCCCGGTGATGCCGATTCAACCTCATTAGTCCATTTTCCTTGGCGAACGCGTCCATCTTGACAAAAGAAGCGGGCTCGTCGTCAAACGTCCCCGTATGCAGCATTTGGATGCACGCGCCTTCCTCCATGGCGTCAAAGACGATTTCATTTAGGAGTGGATGGGGCTTTTTCTTTGCCGTTGCTGCAAGCGCCGTTTCAAACATCTCCCTCGTTATATAGTCGGGCTGCCGTATCATAAGGGTGTATTGAAAGCTATCCTTGTCCAACGGGTCGCCTTGGTTGGACGTCGTCCAGACCCCCTCAAGTGGGTACGCGCCATAATCGCCGTACTCATATAACGCACGTTGTTCTTTGTTTTTGCGACACAGCGCCTTAAAGTTAAATTTGATGGGGTAAGCCAACGAGTACAATACGCCTACCCGTTCCGAAAAATCTTCCTTGTTCGGATTTCCAACGCCCTTAATCATTAGGAAACTCTGACGGGGAACTGAAATAACCTGCGGCTTGTCCTTTACCCCGTATAAGTTGCGCTCGTGCTTTTTCCATTCATGTTTCATACAATGACCTCGTTTCTTTTTCTTTCATTGTATCAAATATAACTCGCCATCCCGTGTCAGGTTTCATATTTTATTTTCATGGCGTTGATTTTCATGACCATGTTCTCGCGGACTTGAGGCGGAGCCAAGACCTCCACCCCGTCGCCAAAGGACAGTAAAAAGCGATACAGGCTCTCGTTATTCGGCAGGGCGACGTGAACCACATAATTCCCATCTTCCCTTTCCGCCACATCCTCAAAGTTCTCATACACGCGATGCGCCATATAGTTGGGAAACGCCAACGACAGCTCAACCGTTTCATCGGAATATGGGTTTACATCTCCCATGACCCTTTCCGGTGTGGCGCGCACAAAATCCACCTCCGAGATTTGCAGTTTTCTCATGCGATGGAGTTTGAACAATCGATAATCTTGCCGTGTGCGACAGAAAGCATAGAGATACCACTCTCTGTTTTTAAAAACCAACTTTAAGGGTTCGGCGCTCCGTCTTTCACTTTGGCCCTTCCCGCCATGGTATGTGAAGTCAACGACCTTGCCTTGAAATATGGCGCTCCGTAAAAGTTGAAACCCCTCCTCGCTTTTTTTATTCCACTCGGAAAAATCCACCTCAATCCAGTTTACATTTTGCTTCTGAAAGATTCCGCCAAGTTTTGATAGGAGCGCACTTGTATTTTCCTCATCCATAACGCGCAACCCCTGCAAAGACATTAGTATTTGCTTCTGTTCCCGTTCGGTAAGCAGGGACTTGTCCAATACATAATTCTCCTGTATGAAAATGCCGCCGCCCTTGCCCTGCGCCGTATAGACGGGAATACCGACGGAGCTGAGAATGTCAATATCCCGATAAATCGTCCTGACGGACACCTCGAAACGTTCAGCCAGCTCCGGCGCCGTGGAGCTTCCCTTCTCCAAAAGTATGAATAACATTTGAAACAGCCTGTTGTCCGCCATGAAAATCACCTCAACCCCATTATACCATTTATAACCTGACATGGCAAGTCAAGTTATAATCTTCGTAGAAAGTTGTGTTATAACCCTTCATAAAAAGTTGTGCTATAGCCTTTCGTAGAAAGTTGCGCATACCGCACAAGGTTTTAAGTTATTGAAAATGTTACCCCACGGTTGACGGGGTTTGTGCGGGTATGGGATAATTGAGTGGCAATCCTTCAATAATATGATGCCAGGGTCAAAAGGTCATGTGTTTCATGCTTGCATGAAAACACATGACTTTGGGACCCGCAAAAACATGAGAAAGTAGCCCGATAGGGCGAATTTCGA
>QMCE01000611.1_pt1 | contig 20082 bp, 16 predicted proteins | sample 1821851 | NCBI WGS metagenome assembly QMCE01 (sample SAMN09453174, study PRJNA476694) | Termite gut metagenome, whole genome shotgun sequencing project. | isolation source: worker | host: Odontotermes sp. | place: South Africa:Pretoria | collected 2016-01-28
GCAACACTCGTAAAAACTCACGGGCAGCTACCATTTTTTTTCATGTCGCGCTTATAGACGAATAAACGTCTTATTCACTCCGCATACATATATAATACAGCATAACACCCAAAAACTCACGTAGGAAAACAAAACATTTTTTTTAAAAGACTTAAATGGGTACTAATCTGATGCTGATTGGGGGTATGGGTGCGGTCGAGTAAAGCCTCTCGTGAGTATGGCGAAAACGCAAACAAAAAAACGCTGTATTTGGTTGAAATGCAGAGCTTTACCGAAAAAATGTTTTACAAAAAGTGGCTCTGCTGGAGCTCGAGCCCAGGACCCACAACATTAATGGAGCTCGAGCCCAGGACCCACAACATTAACATGATTTATCTCGCAATGATCAAACTGATGATCAAACGATTACATAACTAAATTTTAAAACAACCTCTAATATGTGCCAAAACTATACGGGGGTACGGTAGGGGCAATGCAAAAAATCACCCACGTATAAGAAACGTATGGAAAGAGTGTAATATTACATACAAGGAACTGTAATCAACATAATTAATCTGATGGGATAATGCTACACTTATCCTGAAATCAACCTATTTTAAGCGGCTTTTAGCTAAAATTATTTTTTCTCAATTGGATAATCAGGAGAACCCACAAAAAAATACATACCATTAAACTACCCGGACAGGCCACCGAGGGTTCATTCCTTGGAGGCACCACTTGTCGAAAGAGAGCAAATTTGCGTAAATCCCTGAATTTCAATGAGATTCAGGGACTTTTCTTTTTCCAAGTTCCTTAATTCTAAACGTCATCATGTGCACTTTCAGATAACATATAAGCACGGAATCATACGGCTTTATAACAGAAAATATCATGCAATGATGATCTTTTACACTGAATTATAGGCTGTTGGCACAACAGCAGAACGAGCACTCGGCAAAATATCTGACCAACAAAATAGACGCAATGCTACGATCATTTCCGATATAAATATCCACGATTTTTTGCTTCCCCCGGGAATATTCGTTACATTTGTCGTGCATCAGGTTCCCGATTCGCCGGGCGCGACGAGGGATTAAAAGGGAATGCCGTGATGAATCGGCAACAGTTCCCGCTGCTGTAAGTTCCTGCTTCCATTGCCGGATACTATTCCCGGAAGCACAACATGTTTCGACACTCCAAGGCCACTGATCATGCCCGATCGGGAAGGCGCCGAAACCGGAACGAGTCAGAAGACCTGCCTCATGCAAACCAAGATTTTACCGCTCACGGGAGCATGGGCAAAAAACATGAGGCGAACAGCAATCATAATCTTCTTTCTATTGGCAATGTCGGGCACAGCACAGGCCCGGACTATACTCGATACGCTCATTCGTGTAGACACGGTTTTGGTTACCGGTCGGCGTATCGAGAACGATGTCGTCCCGGCACAGGTATTGACAGGCAGGGAGTTGCAACGACTGAACACGGTGTCGGTCGCCGATGCGATCCGCTATTTCTCGGGAGTGCAGATCAAGGATTACGGCGGTATCGGCGGGTTGAAGACGGTGAATATCCGTTCGATGGGGAGCCAGCATGTCGGTGTTTTCTACGACGGAGTGCAACTCGGCAATGCCCAGAACGGGCAGATCGACCTCATGCCCAGAACGGGCAGATCGACCTCGGTCGTTTCTCTATGGACAACATGGAGGCGATATCGGTTTACAACGGCCAGAAAAGTAATATCTTCCAGAGCGCTAAAGATTTCGCATCGGCCGGGGCGGTATATATGTACACCCGGCGACCGCAATTCGAGGAGGAGCGGAGCGACAATCTGCAACTGTCGCTGAAAGGCGGCTCTTTCGGAACGGTCAACCCTTCGGCCTTATGGGAGCACCGCCTGAACGACTATATCGACACACAGGTCAGTGCGGAATATCTGTACACTACCGGCCGATACCGGTTCAGATATCGCAAACTGAACGGCTACGACACCACCGAGGTGCGACGCAACGGCGATGTGAGAGCGCTGCGTATCGAGGGCGGTATGTTCGGGCGCCTCGAGAAGGGCGACTGGAGCGCGAAGCTCTACTTCTACGACTCCGAGAGGGGGTATCCGGGAGCATCGGTGCGCGAGACGCCGGGCATGTTTCGCAACGAAGACAGGCAATCAGACAGGAATTTCTTCGCGCAGTCGTCGCTACGGCAATACTTCGGCCGTTACCGCCTGATGCTCAACGCCAAATATGCTTACGACTATCTGCATTATCTCTCCGATCCACGCCTCGACATCACCACTATGTATGTCAATAACCACTATCGCCAGCAGGAGGCGTATTTCTCGGCAGCAAACGAGGTGGAGTTCGCCGAGTGGTGGAGATTCGCCCTCTCGTCCGATTTTCAATTCAACACCCTTGATGTCGATCTCGCCGATTTCGCCTGTCCGTCGCGCTATTCTTTTCTCACTGCGGCGGCCACCGCTCTGGAGTTCGAGCAGTTCAAGTTTCAGGTAAGCATGCTCCACAATTATGTCCACGACAAAGCCCGAACGGGCAGCGAGGCAAGCGACAGGAACGAGTGGAGTCCCACGGCAGTGGCCATGTACAAGCCATTCCGAGGAGCAGACCTAAGCCTCCGTGCATATTACAAGCGCATATTCCGAATGCCGACCCTCAACGATATTTACTATACCCCGATAGGCGATAAGTCGCTCGACCCGGAGTACACCGAACAATACAACCTGGGTGCGATATGGACACGCGAGTATACAGGACGGCTGCGGAGGATAGAGATCCAAACTGATGCCTATTTCAATCGGATAAACGACAAGATTGTCGCCATTCCAACGAGCAACCAGTTCCGGTGGACTATGATCAATCTCGGCTATGTCGAGATCAGGGGCATAGATACATCCGTACAGGCCGAGTTCGGGTTCGGGAAAGCCTTTGTGCATACACGACTGAATTACACCTATCAGAAGGCACAGGATTTCACAGACAGAGCCGACCCGTGGTATGGCGGCCAGATACCCTATGTCCCATGGCACAGCGGCTCGGCAATAATCGGCGTAGCGTGGCGGGGCTGGGACTTGAATTACAGCTTTATATACACCGGCGAGCGCTACGAATCGCGCGCCAATATCCCCGAGAGTCATGTCCAACCCTGGTACACCCACGATCTGTCGCTGTCGCGAACGCTGCAAAACTGGCGTCTGACCGCCGAAGTCAACAACATCCTCAACCAGCAGTACGAGGTGGTGCGGTGCTACCCTATGCCCGGAACTAATTTCCGGATCAGGATCAGCCGGATGCTGCACTTTCGCTAAACATAGATATATTTGTGTAGTCAAACCATCGACATAGCCAAGATCACGCCGGAAGGGGAAAAGATAATTGTAGTTAACAGATATTGCGAGCCACCTGTTTGGAGAACAAAAAGCATAGAATGGAACGACATAACGAACATCCCGGCCTCGAGATCCACCCTTTGGAACCGTTCCTTCCCGATGGGGCAAGGATACTTATGCTCGGCAGCTTCCCTCCGCCAGGCAGGAGGTGGAGTATGGATTTCTACTATCCCAATATGCAGAACGACATGTGGCGCATCATGGGACTGATATTTTTCGACGATAAGGATCATTTCATCACAGGTCGCAGTTTTGACAAGGAGCGGCTCATCGCCTTTCTGAAAGAGAAAAGAATAGCATTGAGCGACACGGCACACAGCGTGGTGCGCCTGCAGGGAAATGCATCGGATAACTTTTTGCAAATAGTCGAGCCGGTGGATCTGCATGGGCTGCTATCGCGCATCCCCGATTGCCACACCATAGTCACCACCGGGCAAAAGGCTACCGACACCCTGCTAACGCTGATAGACGCACCGGAACCAAAGGTCGGAGAGTCGGTGGATTTTATTTACGAAGGACGGTCGATGCGATTCTGGCGGATGCCCTCGTCGTCGCGCGCCTACCCCAAGCCGCTGGCCGAGAAAGCCGGGATATATGCGAGAATGCTGCGAGAGGCGATATAAAGAGTCGCATAAAGCTGCAACCAAATGAGAATGGAGCAGTGTGCCGATGGCACTGCAAATCTATAGGGGGCAACAATCATTCCTCATATTTACCACCTGAAACCAGATATGACCAAAAGCAAAGAGCCGGGTTGTGTGCAAATTGTGTGCGCCATGAAAAGAAATAAGGAGCCACAACTTTCGCTGTAACTCCTTTCATTTTCACCGCCTCGCCCGCATCTCCACCTGTTTTGCCTCCTGCTCCTCTTCAAGGACTTGAACCTTGGACCCCCTGATTAACAGTCAGGTGCTCTAACCAACTGAGCTAAAGAGGAATATTTCAGTGGACAAATATAGGCATTTTTTTTTGTTCCGCAACGTTAAGGGCAAAAAAATAGTGCCGCCACGCAAAAAATCTGCACCCGCCTCGGTCGGGCATACGGAGATAATGGCCATTATTCGCAATTAATTACTACCTTTACACCTTTATTTCCTCAGACCGAGTCTGTAATATTTCGGCGTATGGTTCCCAACCGGGATCGGAGATGTGCAAATTGATGATTACGACCAAGATCTACCGAAAAGACTCCGTAAACGAAAGTAATATTTAAAAACATACCATCTAATTATGGCGTCGCGTTATGCACTTCGCGGGGTGTCGTCCGGCAAGGAGGATGTCCACAAGGCTATCAAAAATATCGACAAGGGTCTCTATCCGCGGGCCTTTTGCAAAATCATTCCCGATCTTCTCTGCGGGTCCGACGACCATTGTCTGGTCATGCACGCTGACGGCGCGGGCACCAAGTCATCGTTGGCCTACGCCTATTGGCGAGAGACGGGCGACATGGGCGTATGGCGCGGAGTTGCGCAGGATGCAGTCGTTATGAATACCGACGACCTGCTGTGCGTGGGTGCACTGGACAACATTCTGCTCTCTTCGACTATCGGGCGGAACAAACGACTGATCCCCGGCGAGGTGATAAGCGCCATTATCGAGGGTACGGAGTCGGTACTGGCCGATATGCGCGAAATGGGTATGGGAATAGTGTCTACCGGAGGTGAGACTGCCGACGTGGGCGACCTGGTGCGCACGATCATCGTCGACAGCACAGTGGTGGCGCGCATGCGCAGGGCCGATGTGGTAGACAATGCCGATATCGCCGCAGGGCAGGTAATCGTGGGCCTCGCATCGTTCGGGCAGGCTACGTATGAGAGCGAATACAACGGCGGGATGGGCAGCAATGGCCTCACCTCGGCGCGCCACGATGTGTTCGCCAACTATCTGGCGTCGGAGTATCCCGAGACCTATGATGGCGGGGTGCGCAGCGACCTTATATATTCGGGGCGCCATAAGTTGACCGACATTGTCGAGCCCGCGCCGGGGGTGCAGATGACAGTGGGCAAGCTCGTGCTCTCGCCAACACGCACCTACGCGCCTGTGATACGCCGGGTATTAGAGCAGCATCGTCCGTCGATCCACGGCATGGTGCATTGCTCGGGAGGCGGGCAAACGAAGGTGCTGCATTTTGCAGATAATGTACATATAGTTAAGGACAACCTGTTCGACACGCCGCTGCTGTTCCGCATAATACAGGAGGAGAGCCACACACCGTGGGACGAGATGTACCGCGTGTTCAACATGGGCCATCGGATGGAGCTATATGTCGACAAAGCGGCGGCTGACGATATTATCGCAATAGCCAGATCGTTCGGCATCGATGCCCGCGTGATAGGGCGTGTGGAGACCTCTGCATCAACTCAACTCACTATCAGAACACCTCAGGGCGAGTTCGAGTACGGAAAGTAGAGATAATCAGATATGATACCACAGATTGCAAGGCATAACTTTTCGTCTCGCAGATTAGCATATTTATCGACCTCACACCGGCTTTCATTTATAATCGACGGTTATGTTCAATCGCCATGATATAGAGATTCTCGCTCCCGCGGGTTCGTGGGAATCGTTGCGTGCGGCCATTGCTGCGGGTGCCGATGCGGTCTATTTCGGTGTTGGCAACCTGAACATGCGCTCAAAATCGTCGGCCAATTTCACCACCGATGATCTGCCCAAGATCGTGCGACTGTGCCGCCAGAAAGGCGTGCGAACACGTCTGGCAATAAACACGGTAATCTACGACGACGAGCTGACCGCCATGCGCGAAACCATCGACGCGGCAGCCGCAGCAGGTGTCGACGCCATCATCGCGGCCGATCAGGCAGCTATTCTATATACTTTCTCGAAGGGGTTGGAGGTTCATATCTCGACCCAGGCCAATGTGTCGAATGTCGAGGCGCTGCGATTCTATGCCCAATGGGCGACTACGGTGGTTCTGGCGCGTGAACTGACTCTTGATCAGGTGTCGCGCATAGCTTCTGCGGGTGTGAAAGGACCCGGAGGCAAACCCGTGAAGATCGAAATGTTCGCCCATGGAGCGCTCTGCATGGCAGTCTCGGGCAAGTGTTATCTTAGTTTGCACGACTGCGGCGAGTCGGCCAACCGCGGTTCTTGCCGCCAGATATGCCGACGGTCGTACATGCTCACCGATACAGAAACAGGTGCCCAAATAGCCACCGAAGGCAACTACCTCCTCTCGCCCAAAGACCTGTGTACGATCGAGTTCCTCGACCGGATGCTCGCCGCCGGGGTGCGAGTGCTGAAGATAGAGGGACGCGCGCGGTCGGCGGAGTATGTGAAACGGGTCGTGGAGTGTTATGGCGAGGCCGTGGATGCCATAGCAGAGGGCACGTTCACCACAGCCCGCGCCTCGGAATGGAATGCACGCCTGACGGAAGTGTTCAATCGCGGATTCTGGAGCGGCTATTATCTCGGTATGCCTATGCCCGAACTGACGCGCAATTATGGCTCGTCGGCAACCAAGCGCAAGGTCTATGTGGGTCGTGTGACCAATTTTTTCCGACGCCTGGGAGTTGCCGAGGTACTTGTCGAGGCTACGGTATTGTCGTCCGGCGACGAAATTCTGATCCTCGGGGCCACCACCGGAGCGATGGAGTTTCTGGCTCCCGATCTATATGTCGACGAACAACCGGTCGCCGTTGCTCCTCAGGGTGTGCGCTGCTCGCTGAAAACCCCCGCCGTGGCTCGACGCGGAGACAAGGTTTATAAACTCGTCCTATCCGGACAGGAATAAATACCATATCGAGCTTCTGCCGCCCGCTCGGAGGGAGACAATATTTAAGAATCTCCCGCTATTAGTAATAGTACTCCCCCTCCGCCTGTAATCACGCCCGATGGCACTCTGTCGCAAGATATTATACCGATCCACAATATGAAAAATCTTCTTCTCTTAGCAATAGCGTTACTCTGCGCCTGCACCCACGAGAGTGCCGATTACCACAAGATTAGGGGATTCGCCCTCGGCACTTCCTACGAGTTGACCATCGCGACGGACGACACAACAGGTCTGCAAAGCGCCGTGGATGGACTGCTCCGCGAGGTCGAGAGCTCTATGTCTATTTACGATCACAACTCGCTCCTAAGTCGCCTCAACCGCAACGAGACCGACTCCGTAGATCGCCATATCGCACACTGTATCGCCGTCGCTTCGCGGGTCAGCGACCTTAGCGGCGGAATTTACGACATCACTCTGCGCCCTGTTATCGAAGCGTGGGGGTTCAACGAGACGTCTCAAGAGCAGGTGCCAGATATAGATTCGCTGATGCAATTCGTCGGTTATCGGAAGATAAGTATCGTGAACGGACGCCTCGAAAAGGCCGATCCGCGTATACAGATAGAGCTCAACTCAGTGGCCAAGGGCTATGCCGTAGATCTGCTCGACAAATTAGTCGCATCGCGGGGTGCGACCGATTATATGCTCGAGGTGGGTGGTGAGATAGTGTGCAGAGGCGTGAATGCAAGCGGTTCGCAGTGGCGCATAGCCGTCGACAAACCCGTCTATGGCAACCAGGTTGCCGGAGCTATGCGACAGGCGGTCTTGACAGTCACCGACGCCGCACTGGCCACCTCGGGCAATTACCGCCGCTTCCGCACCGACTCTCTGGGGCGCACCATCGTGCACACCATCTCGGGTCTCACGGGGCGCGCCGAGCCCACCGACATGCTCTCGGCTACGGTCATCGCCCCCAATTGCGCCACCGCCGACGCCTTTGCTACCATGTTCATGGCCGTAGGTTCGGTACGCGCACGCGAGATCCTTACGCACGAACCCGATATCAAAGCCTATCTGATCTATGGCGACAAGGAGACTTTCCGTTCGCCGGGGATGGATGTAAAATAAAGAGATGTCTACTTTGTGGCAGAAAGTGTTATTTTCTATGTACCAGATAGCGCGACATCGAATAGAAAGTCGCTACATATAACTTTCATTTACGCTTCAACACACCGATGACCTGATCGTGTCTTTACCTATGAGATGTGAATAAGCTGCATGGCTTCACTTGCCTGCAATTATAGCCTAAAATACTCCTACTAATGGCTACGCAGTATTCAACACCTATATCCCTACAACTCCTTCCGTAATCGCGCCACGGGAATACCGAGCATCTCGCGATACTTAGCCACCGTGCGCCGCGCGATCTGGTAGCCCTTTGCATTTAGATGCTCCATCAGCACCTCGTCGGTGAGCGGACGCCGTTTATCCTCGCCGTCTATGCACTCCGTGAGTATCTTTTTGATCTCGTATGACGACACCTCGCCACCGTCATCGGTCTGCATAGCCTCCGAGAACAGTTGTTTGAGGGGGATGATCCCGAAGTGGGTCTGTATATATTTGCTGTTTACCACGCGCGATATGGTCGACACGTCGAGTTTAGTCCGGTCGGCAATATCTTTCAGGATCATGGGGCGTAGCCTGCTCTGATCGCCGTCTATAAAGTATTCCGACTGATACTCCAGTATTTCGGTCATCGTGCGCATAAGCGTATCGCGCCGTTGCTTGATGGCCGAGATGAACCACTTCGCCGACTCGATCTTGCTGCGCACGAACTGCAGGGCTTCCTTCTCTTCGTCGGTCGACGCACGGCCCTTCGAGCTGTTGGCCAACTCGCGGATCTGCTCCATATACCGCTTGTTGATCTTAACATCGGGGATGTTGTATGAGTTGAGGCTCAGATCGAACTCACCATCGTGGTAGCCGAGAATAAAATCGGGGATTATGTACTGCACCGACTCGTTGCCGCCCTCGTCGTAGAGGTTGGCGGGCTTGGGCTGCATGCCCACTATCTCGTCCAGTGCCTCGCGGAACTCCTCCTGATCGACACTCAGGCGCGAGATAAGTTTCTCATAGTGCTTCTTGCTGAACTCGCCGAAATGGTTCTTCAGTATCTTATATGCAAGCTTTCGCGCATCGGTGTCGAGCGGCCTGTTCTCCATCTGCAACAGCAGACACTCCTGCAAACTCCGTGCACCCACACCCGCCGGCTCCAGTTCGTGAATAACCGTCAGCACTTCCTCCAACTCTTCGGCGGTGGTTTCGACTCCCGTGGTGAAGGCGATGTCGTCGGCCATGGCGTCCAGATCGCGACGCAGATAGCCGTCGTCGTCCAAACTACCCACTATATACTCGGCCAATGCAAGGCCGCGCGGCGACAGGTGGCGGAAACCCAACTGCTGATTCAGGAAATCCGACAACGACTGTCCCTCGGTAATGTGCACCTGGCGCTGCTTGTCGTCCTTCGAGTAGTTGTTGACGCGGTATTTATACGACGGCGTGTCGTCCTCGGGATATTCGTCGACCGATATCTCTTTCGGTTCTTCGTCCTGTCGCTCGGTGAGGTCTTCCTCGAGGGTTGGATTCTCCTCTATCTCCTGCTTGACACGTTGCTCCAACTGCACGGCAGGCAATTCCAGAAGTTTGATCATCTGTATCTGCTGCGGCGACAGCTTCTGTTGCAGCATCTGCAACTGCTTTGCACTAAGGCCTTGCGACATAGGTAATAATATCTATAATAATTTTATATCATCGTAGTGTACTCGCTGCCGAGGCCGTAGCAACCTGCGGCGAAGATACACAACGTTTAACTAAGTATTAACCCGGTGTACGAACCACAAGATACGTCCGGCATGAGTATCGCTCAAACATTGGCAATCGTCTAACCGGCAAACTCCTGCCAGGCAAAGAGCCTAATTACTGTCAAGTGTCCGATCGGAAAACTCCTGACTGGTCAAGAGTATAAATTGCGGCATGGTTCAGAACTGCGAACCTGCCATTCTTCTTTCCCGAGGTCTCGAATATACGTGTCTTTCGCGACAAAAATATGTTCTAATTCCCTCGCGCAGAGGCATCGTGCTCTCCTCAGAGTATTAAAGACCGCACCTCCTCTCGGCTCTGCATGATCTTTAAAAGAGGCTCCGACTCCCTCTGTATCGGGAATATCGATGCACTGCCATGATCGATCTTTCTTGTCACTCCGTCAGGTTCCTTGTGTATCGCCCCGGCATAGTGCGACCCTCTGCTATCACCCGAAGCTATCGATACCACACTCTATCGAGTGTGGTAAACCGGGCCATATCAGAACTCTGCATTCTTGGGCGTCCTCGGGAATGGGATCACGTCGCGTATGTTGGCCATTCCCGTAACGAACAGCAACAAGCGCTCGAAGCCCAGGCCGAAACCGCTGTGGGGCGCCGTTCCGAAACGCCGCGTGTCGAGATACCACCACATACTCTCAGGTGCTATGCAAACCTCGCCCATACGGGCCACTAGCTTCTCGTAATCCGCCTCGCGCTCCGACCCGCCGATGATCTCGCCGATCTTGGGGAACAGCACATCCATCGCTCGCACCGTCTTTCCGTCGTCGTTCAGCTTCATGTAGAACGCCTTGATCTCGCGCGGGTAGTTGATCAGTATCACGGGCTTGCTGAAGTGCTCTTCAACCAGATAGCGCTCGTGCTCGCTCTGCAAATCGAGCCCCCACTCCACCGGGAACTCGAACTTCTTGCCGCTCGCCTTTAGTATCTCTATCCCCTCGGTGTAGTCCAAACGTACGAAGTCGTTGTCGACAATGAATTTCAGCCTCTCTATCAACTCGCTGTCGTACATCTTCTGCAAGAATTCCAGATCGCCCATGCAGTGCTCCAGCGCATAGCGAATCAGGTACTTCAGGAAGTCCTCGGCAAGGGTCATATCGTCTTCCAGCTCATAGAACGCCATCTCGGGCTCTATCATCCAGAATTCGGCCAGGTGGCGCGGCGTATTGCTGTTCTCGGCCCTGAACGTGGGGCCGAAAGTATATATCTTCGAGAGTGCCATGGCCCCCAGTTCGCCCTCTAACTGACCCGACACGGTAAGGTTTGTCATCTTGCCGAAAAAATCGTGCGAATAATCGACAGCTCCCTGCTCGGTACGCGGCGGATCGCCCACATCCAACGTCGTGACCTGGAACATAGCCCCCGCACCCTCGGCATCGGAGCCCGTGATTAGCGGCGTATGCAGGTAATAGAACCCTCGGTCGTTGAAGTATTTGTGGATCGCGAACGCCATTGCATGTCTGACCCGCAGTACCGCTCCGAACGTGTTGGTGCGCGGCCTCAGGTGTGCGATCTCGCGTAGGAATTCGAGCGAATGACCCTTCTTCTGCAACGGATAGGTCTCGGGATCGGCTCCGCCATATACCTCGATGATCCTGGCCTGTATCTCGACACCCTGCCCCGATCCCATACTCTCGACCAGAGTTCCCTCGACCCTCAGCGCGGCACCCGTAGCAACGTCTTTCAGCTCGCCGAACTCGGCCACGTCGGCCACCACCTGTATGTTGTCGATCGTAGACCCGTCGTTAAGTGCGATGAAGGCAACATTCTTATTCCCGCGCTTGGTACGCACCCAGCCCTTCACGACCACCTCGCGACCCGTCTTTCCGCTGCCGAGCAATGCAGCTATCGATTCTCTGTCTCCTTCGTAAGATTTCATCTATAAAAAATGTTTGCTTTGGCTTAATATTCGTTCTATATACTTTAGTAGGCATTCTCTTGATTCCGAACCTGTACTGCAAACACAACACTCTGGCGGCAAATTCTGCATAACCGGGCCCAATGTGCGGTCCGCTCCACGCGGCCCGAAAACCTGCGGCCTCGCTAACGCTCGGCCACTTACTTGTTCCTCCCCCTGAGCACCTCAACCATCTCGCGCAAAGCCTCCACATCGCCATCCACTGTATCGAGCGCGGCAGAGGCGGCCTTCAGATGCTTCTCCACGGCTGCAAGCGTTATCTGGGGCACATCGAGCGAATTGTATATAGTCCTGATCCTGCCTACCTTCTGGTCGAGCGAATGCGTCGTATCGCGGAATGTCGACAATATGGCCCTCTGCGTAGCCTCACCCGCCTCGGCGAGCGCCGTAATGGTCAGGAAAGTTTTCTTCCCCTCGGCAATATCGCCGCCTATGTTCTTGCCCAGCGTCTCTGCCGTGCCGTAGGTATCGAGATAGTCGTCTTGCAATTGGAAAGCGAGCCCCAACTCTACTCCATATTTATATATCGCCTCGGCATCCTTTTTCGGCGCTCCGGCGGCAATAGCCCCTATCTTGGCCGCCCCGGCGATCAGCACCGCCGTCTTGAGCCGTATCATGTTCATGTATTCCGCCAACATAACGTCCTCGCGCCCTTCGAAATCCATATCCAACTGTTGCCCCTCGCACACCTCCAGCGCAAGTTTGTTGAACTCGTGCAACACTTCACCCAGATGGGGCACTCCTTCGAGCAACTTATATGCCTCGATCATCATAGCGTCGCCCGACAGGATCGCCGTATTGGCCCCCCACCGGCTATGCACCGAATCACGCCCACGACGCACAGGGGCGTTATCCATAATATCGTCATGCAGCAGCGTAAACGTATGGAACAACTCCAAAGCTGCAGCTGCGGGCAGCGCCTTTTCGACATCGCTGGCAAAAGCACCGTATGCCATAAGCACCAGCGCCGGCCTCACCCTCTTACCTCCCGACTCCAAAGCATACCTGATCGGAGCATACAACCCCTCGGGTTCAGCAGGGAACTCCAGCGCCCCCACATAATCCTCCACCAATATATTTATCTTTTCCCTGCTCTGCATAATTTGCAAAGATAATTATTTTATTTTATCTTTGTTTCGGGTTCGTTCTTTTCGCTCTTTATTGTAAGGCGAAAGGATCGGAGAATTTTGCAGAAACTTCGTTTTTCGGACCTCTCTCCAGAATCAGAATACCGGATAAAACTAAAAATCATATAACTATCATGAAGAAACTTGCTGCGGGAATCGATATCGGGGGTACCAACACCGCTTTCGGGCTGGTCGACAGGGACGGGAATATGTTCGCCGAGGCTGTGATCCCAACGTCGGACTATCCCGATCTCGACAAATATATCGAAGCGCTGTACATCACCATAGAGAAGATGCTTAAGAGCGTCGACGGCGAGGCCGAACTGGTAGGGGTAGGCATAGGCGCGCCGAATGCCAATTACTACCACGGCACCATAGAGCACGCCGCGAACCTTATGTGGAAAGGTATAGTACCGTTGCGCGAACGGATACAGAGGTTCTACCCCTCGCTGCCCGTTATCGTCACCAACGACGCCAATGCCGCCACGATAGGCGAGATGGTATACGGCGGAGCCAAGGGGATGAAAGACTTTATCGTAATCACCCTCGGCACGGGCGTCGGTAGCGGCTTTGTGGCCAACGGTAAGTTGATCTACGGGCACGACAGTTTTGCCGGCGAATTGGGCCACACTATCGTGAAACGATTCGGCCGCAAATGCGGGTGCGGTCGTGCGGGATGTCTCGAGGCCTACGCCTCGGCAACAGGCATCAAGCGTACAGTCTACAAACTCGTTGCCGACGAGTTGGACCAGAGTTCGTTCCGCGAGGTGCCTTTCTCGAAGATGACGGCCGAGATGGTCACCAAGGCTGCCCTGGAGGGCGATCCGTTAGCGATCAAGGCTTTCGAGTACACGGGCGAGATGCTCGGTCTGGCTATTGCCAACGCCGTGGCCGTTACGTCGCCCGAGGCGGTGTTCCTCTTCGGCGGACTGGCCAAGGCGGGCAAATACATCTTCGAACCTACCAAGCGCCACATGGAGGAAAATCTGCTCTATAACTTCAAGGGCAAGGTCAAGTTGCTCCCCTCGGCCATAGACGATAAAAACGCCGCCATACTGGGTGCTTCGGCGCTGGTGTGGGACGAACTGAAATAGATGCGTGAAAAGATTATTCATACTGTTCCTCGCATTGTGTATGGCGGGGTGTGTCGACGACGAAACGCCGATCCAACCCGACTATCCCGATCCGCTCGAGGTTGTGATCTCCGACGTTCTGGGCATTCCTCCGGGAGTGGTATTCGACCGGGTGAGCGTCGAGGTGAGCGGCTATGATTGGCAGACGATCAGGGTCGTCGAAGCTCCATACGCCTCGGGGCGGGCAGTGCTCACTCTGCCCTCGGACTTCGGGCCCGAGGATTTGCAGCAGGTCGACCGGGGACCCGGCGCACGAGAGATGTGGGGCTATTGGCCATCTACATCGTCAGACCCCGACGCCCTTGTAGCCTCGTTGCGCACCGATATATTCGCATGGAACGGCGACCAAAAAGTGGGCCTGCTCTCATTCACCGACTGGACGGGCGAGGGCAGCACCATAGGTAAAAGTTTCATAAACTTCCAACTCGCCGATCGTCCTTTCACACTCGACGGTTTTACAGGCGGTGCGGGTAGTTTCATCTTCAACAACTGTGCTTTCCAGCGAGGATGGAACGCTTTTGCCAAGGAGAATGCCAGCGCATCGTCTATCCGTATACGCACCGGCATACCCTCAGACCCACCCGGGTTTGACTGGTATTTCAGAAGCCTCTGACAACCGTCTGTCACCAAGATCTGTTCTACTTTTGCACAGGCAAGATATCCATAGGGGCAAAATTTAATAAATCTCGCGAGCCGTATGATGCGTTTGCTCGGATTGAGGATAGTAGCGAGATGTGTACTTTTTTGAGAAGTCAATGTCCTATTTTATTGCAGTAACAGTGCGGTTTTCTATGTAGTTGACGCTTCAAAAATACCAATAATTATACAGTCTCTATGGGCGGTACGCCTGTCTGACTAATGTTGGCTTTTACGATTTTGCGCCGCCTGAAACTGTGGCATTGCCCTTTGAGAATATCATCATGAACATGGCTCAACACCGCGCGAGGCTGAACTAACAAGGCATAGCTGGCCGTTATCGCGACTATACAGAGTTAGTAGTTTAGCAGCTCTGCGAATCCTCTGCTATAGCCTCGAAGAAAATATAAACAACGGTGGATCTATCTTTGCAAAGATAGATCCACCGTTGTTTTATTAAGTGCCCGAGATTACCGAATACGGTTTACTTCGGCGCCAGCGATATAGCTGTCGACAGATTGAGTTTAGTAGTTATTCCTCTTTGGCTCGAAATACGCCTGGGGATGAGCACATGCAGGACAGAGATTGGGAGCATCCTTGCCCTCGATCACGAATCCGCAGTTGCGGCACTGCCACTCGATGCTCTCGGTACGCGAGAATACTTCGTCCGCCTCAATGTGGGCCAACATTTTCCTATATCGACCCTCGTGGAACTTCTCTACGGTAGCTATATTGCGGAATACGGCAGCGACCTCGGGAAAACCCTCTTTCTCAGCCACATCGGCCCAGTCGGGATAGAGCGCCCCCCACTCCTCATGCTCACCCTCGGCGGCCGCCTTGAGATTCTCTGCCGTGGTGCCGATTACACCTGCGGGGAACGACCCGTCGATCGTTAACATGCCACCTTCGAGGAACTTGAAGAAGCGCGCGGCATGCTCCTTCTCCTGATCCGAAGTCTCGGCGAAGATGCCCGATATTTGCTCGTACCCGTCTTTTTTGGCGCGGCCGGCGAATAATGTGTAACGTGTGCGCGCCTGCGACTCGCCGGCAAATGCACGAAGCAGATTCTTTTCGGTCTCGGTGCCTTTGATAGATTTAGCCATAATGTATAGTTATCTTAAGTTTGATTTCCGTGCAAATATAGATTTATTTGGCGAATTATAAAAATACGATACCACAGTGGTCAATTATTATTTTAATTTCTGATCGATCTATTTGATTTAGATATAAAGACTCATTAAATACTTAGTTTTTCATAGTTTTTTCAAATACCTCTGTACTGCGAGGAGAGTATTATTCGGCAGTAGTATGATCTGAGACAATATGATCGGCCAATCCCTTATAGAATTCGACGATCTCGGGCATAAAGTCGTCGATATTTTTGTATTTCGATCTGTTGCTGTCGTATTCTTCAATTTTTTTCATCAGGTCTTCTATGAAGTATGTTCCTTCATCTTTATTTTGGGCCAGTGTTGCCCTGAAATCGTTGTTGTTTCTTTTATCGTACAATGCTTCGACCGCTACCGTAAGTGGTTCCGACAACACCGCTTCATCGGGCGCATAAGGCTCTATGTCTCCCATCTGCGAAAATATGGTAGCAACATATGGCAGCAGCAAATCTTTGTTTTTCTCTATTAACGGACTCCAGTAGTAATGCGTAAATTCATGGATAATGATGGATATTGCCCATTTCTCGTTAATTCTGGGCTGATTATTTATATCAAGGGGTAAACTGATCGATGCACAGGCCGATTCGACACCCTCTCTGCTCACAGTCGTGGCCCCGTAATTATAAGTACCTGTCAGAAGAGTCTGAACCAAATTAAAATTTTCAGGTGCATACCCGAAAAACGATTCGAGCCATCGATCGTCAATATTGTTCAGAATATTTTGTTGCATATATGTTTCGAGTCGAGCGTAGAGTTCTTTATTAGATTCGAAAAATCCCCGGGCATCGGACACCTTGTAAAAATCATTTAAATCCTCGATAAACCGTGGGGTAAGTTCATTGAAGCACCTGTCGTCCACTCCTTCGGTAATAAGGTTGGGGTTGAGAAAAACCGAATCGTTTTCTATAACCAGGTGCATGGCAAGCATAAAAACACCGTCCCATTGAAGTTGTTTCTCAGTGGGCCTCGATTCCGACCTCATTTCTTTTGCCGTTTCTATGGCGGGATGTGTTTTGAATTTGTCGAACCAATTATTTACGCTTTGGTTGTAGGCCGTTCCCTCTCTTCTGTTATATTCGGGATACCCGGCCATTTTGGCCACAATACTCATCAACTCCATGCGCGTATCTACATGCGACACCAAGTTTCCGGCAGAGACATTCTGTACTGCCATAAAAAACATCAAAAATAACAATACTATTTTTTTCATTCCTGTTCGAATTAAACGATCTATTTGCAAATATAAGCCAATTATCATGAACTGCGATGGATAAGCAGCAATACTCCACGTACAACTCCTCATTTTTCGTAATGGTATAAGAATGCTAAGACACTACGCCGAAAGAACCTTTGACCCGAACACATTTTATCACAATTTCGCAGTTTATACGAACGAACTCACTATCTTTGCAGGCATGATCACGTTGGAGAAAGTCGAGTCGCCGAAGCAGAAACGGGAGTTTCTGGACTTCGCAAAACGCCTGTATAAAGGTAATCGCTATTGGGTATGCCCGTTGGACGACGATATCGAACGCCGTTTCGATCCCGCGCGTAACGAGCTTTTCCGCGATGGCGCAGCGGTCAGGTGGCTTGCCAAAGACGACCGTGGCCATACCGTGGGGCGTATCGCAGCGTTCTATAACCGTCATGTTGCCTCCCTGAACGACCAACCCACGGGTAGTTGCGGATTTTTCGAATGCATTAACGACCAAAAGGTGGCCGATGCTCTGTTCGACGCCGCACGCGACTGGCTCGTCGGCGAGGGAATGGAGGCTATGGACGGCCCGGTGAACTTCGGCGATCGCGACGAGTGGTGGGGCCTGCTTGTCGACGGCTTCGAACTGCAACCCCTTTATGCCAACCCCTACAATCCACCATACTACAAGGATCTGTTCGAGAAATACGGCTTCTGCAACTACTTCAACCAATACACCTATTCGCGCAATCTCACTTCGGGGGAGCTCAGTCCGTCGGTCTATGAGCGTGTGAGGCGGTTGGAGGAGACGCCCGGGTACCGTTTCGAGCATATACGTAAGAACAATCTCGATCAGGTGGCGCGCGACTTCAGGCTGATCTACAACAAGTCGTGGGCGCGATTCCCGGGCGTTAAGGCTATGGACGAGAACCACGCCAACAAGCTGATGCGCACCCTGAGGCCAATTATCGACGAGAAACTTATCTACTTCGCCTATTTCAATGACGAGCCCATCGGGTTCTACATCATGGTGCCCGACCTGAACCGCGTCATAGGGCGCTTCGGGGGCAAACTGAACCTCATAAATAAGATCCGCCTGTGGTGGATGCTCAAGCTTTCGCGCAAGGCCGACCGGGTCTTCGGCGTGATCTTCGGCGTAACGCCCGAGTTCCAAGGAAAGGGCATAGAGTCGGGGATCATACACGCCTTCGAGCAGGCCGTGGCGCGCGGCGAGGTGAACTACAAGTCGCTCGAACTGGCGTGGATGGGCGATTTCAATCCCGTGATGATACGCATGGTCGAGAGCTATGTGTGCGCGACACGGCTCAAAACACACGTCACATATCGCTATCTGTTCGATCGCACGAAGGAATTCCACCGCTGTCCGCGACTAAGCGCAAAATAGGTCATCCGTCGGGGGCTAATGACTATATCGGGCCGCGATATCGTACATACATAGGGTTTAGATTAAGGTGATGTCGCAATTTACGGCAGAAAATGCTGCTTTCGATGTAATCGACGCTTAAAATACAGGTAATTCTACGGCCTGTGGAGCACTTACTACGGGCAATGCATCTGTCTGAGGTCGGCATCTACTGTTTTGTGCTGCCCGAAACTATGGCATTGCCTGATTTAGATAGTATATCTGTATAAATATTGACCGTTCTGTCAATAAAAACACGCCTGTAAGTATATAAAGACCACTAAAAACCACCTGTGCGGTGTGTTTGGCAAAGTGTTTGTAAGCTATACCTCCATAAAAGATTCAGATATAATAAATTAACACCTAATAAAAACTTAATCTAACAAAGTATGAAAAAACTATTCTTAACCCTTGGAATCGCAGTGCTTACTGCAAGTGTTCTCTCGGCGCAGCAGCTCCCTAAGAACAACTTCCACAACTCCGAGATCGGAACCTATGACCGCGTGACGGTCCACGGGCCGTACCTGACCGGCAAGTTCTTCGACAACACATTCATTGGCGTAGCTGGCGGCGTGACGTTGTATAACTATAAGCATAACGACAGCCAGAAGCCAGGCTTCGGCGATCGCATAGCTCCGGCATTGGATATCAATCTGGGTAAGTGGATCACTCCAACTACCGGTATTCGTATCGGTTATTCGGGCATGAAACTCAAAGCATTCAACCATCTGACAGACGGCGACGACGCTTTGCATAAACTGAAATTCATGCATTTCCATGGCGACGTGCTGTTCAACCTGAGCAACGCTCTGGGCGGCTACCGCGAGAATCGTTTCTGGGATCTGGTGCCGTATGTGGGTGCCGGTTATGCTCGCGCATGGAACGAGAGCAAGAGGGTGAACTCACACAAACTGGCTGCTTCGGCAGGTTTGTTGAACAACTTCCAGTTGGGTCACCGTGTAGACCTGACCCTCGAAGGTCGCTGGATGGCTACCGATCGCATGTTCGACGCTGTTCACAATGGCTCGAAGTTCGATCAGGTTATCTCTGCAACACTCGGTTTGACGGTTAAATTCGGACCTCGCGGCGGCTTCAAGCGCCCCGTATACCAGGCTCCTGTCGACGTTACCGGCTACGAGAACCGCATCCGCACTCTCGAGGGCGAAGTGGCTCGCGATCGCGCTACCATCGACCGTCTGACTCGCGAGTTAGAGGCTTCGAAGAGGGTTCCCGCCAATGTGGTTGAGGTAGAGACTAAGCCTATCACCATCTCGACATTCTTCGAGATCGGCAAGGCTCATGTTGCTGAAGTCGAAATGGCAAACCTGAAGACCATGGCTGAGGTTATCAAAGAGAACCCCGATCGCAAGTTCAACGTTACGGGTTATGCCGTGATTACAATGAGTTAAAAGACATCTTCAATGTGAACTTAAAGTATGTCTGCATCTGAGAGCGGTTTAATTTTTAGAGCTATTGTCATTGGTGATTTG
>QMCE01000497.1_pt1 | contig 20032 bp, 15 predicted proteins | sample 1821851 | NCBI WGS metagenome assembly QMCE01 (sample SAMN09453174, study PRJNA476694) | Termite gut metagenome, whole genome shotgun sequencing project. | isolation source: worker | host: Odontotermes sp. | place: South Africa:Pretoria | collected 2016-01-28
GGTGGCGGCGGCGGCGGCTATACGCTCACGACCTGGGGTGGCACCAATGGCGTTTGGGGCGGCGGCAATGGCGCAGGCGGCGGCCGCAGATCGAGCCTCAATGTAGCCGGCGGCGGCGGCGGCGGCGTAGGCGGATCGAGTTACGTTTCGAGTGCCGGCAAAGTAAATACGCCTCCAGCCTACATTACCCTGCCTGCAGACGCAGCCCGTCCCATCGGGCGGACAGACGGCTATGTGGTGATCACATACTTCCGGCCTTTGTAGCCGTGGAGATAACTTAATCGACAAACAACGATAAAAAGCGCAAAAATGAGAACCCGAATCATCGCCACATTTTCAGTGATCTTTACTCTCATCGTTTCGTGCGTCGACGGCGATCTGCCGAAACCGCCAAGCAGAATCCTTCGCTTCGGAGCCAACAGTTTGTCTATCGACGGATTCAGTTTGTGGGCATACCGGCACACCGGCCAATGGGCATTTACGCAGGATGAGAGCATTCTTATCGACAACACCGGTTCGGGCTATGCCCTTGTTACGGGCAATGCCACAGGTACGGAATGGAGTTACGGCTCTCCAATACTTTGGCCTGAAAACAAACAAGTTACATTTTTCGCCTATGCACCCCATAATGCGGCTACAAGTGTCTACGCTCCGGGTGCTCCGGGGATTCCCGTAATCATGTACGAAGTTCCCGATGCCGTGGACGATCAGGAAGATCTGATCATCTCGGAAGCGTTGTTCGACCGGATCGGCCCCACAGCGGCAACGATGAGGTTTCATCATGCTTTGTCGCGGATCGAAGTGTCGGCGGTAAAATCGGGCGGCCTGTCCGAGACTGTCCGTGTAACGCAAGTGGAATTCAGTAATCTCTACAACGCAGGAACTGCGCCGCTCGACGTTCCTATACTGTGGACCACAAACGGTGCTCCGACTAACAGTTATACACTTTCCATATCCGGTGGTACGCTGCTGGACGTTGCTGTCGAGGATACGGAGGCTTCGCTTCTGTCCTCCTCCGAAAGTGCGTTGCTGCTGATGCCGCAATCTCTGTCATGGGTAGCCCCGGATCTCCCCAAAATGATTGCGGTAACATTTACAATGGGCGGCATAGAATTCGAATGGGAGGGACCTATCCCATCCCCTACGGATTGGAACCCCGGCAGTATTTACAATTACACACTGAGCATCTCCGGAGAAGTGGTGACTGTCATATGCTCCGAATTGGAGCCGGCATACCCTGGCGCAGATTGGCACGAAATAGGCTATTGAACGCGACGACGCGCAAATTACGAATGAGGGAGGCGGGTGAAAAAAGCACCACCCGGAGGCAAAAAGTGCGAGAGTTGCAAATTTCAAACAACATCTTAAACAACCTCTAAAAATGATATGGATGCGAGTGACACCGTGACGGCGCAATCCGTATCGCATGACAAGAAAGTTGTGGCTCGACTCTGAAATAATAAAACATTATGACCGCTTTATTAAAAGCGGTCATAATGTTTAGAGGTTGTTTGAAATTTTATGCCTCGTGACAGCTTTGGATAATAATATAATTACCTTTGCGTTCTGCTTCTGTTAAGAAGCGGTTCAAACCACATTACAACCCCGATGCAATTCAATACTTTAAAAGAACTATACGCCAATTCCGTAAGGACTTACGGCAACCGTCCCGCATTTTCCATGCTCGAACGCGAGTCGATGACTTACAACGACTTCGACGACCGCGTGGAATACGTGCGCGGGATACTTCTCGGTGCGGGGATCTCCTGCGGCGATAAGGTAGCCTTGCTCAGCAACAATATGCCCAATTGGGCGGTGTGCTATTTCGCGGTGGTGACATCTGGCATGATAGTAGTGCCCATACTGCCCGACTTTTCGCCCGACGAACTCGATATGATAATCACACACTCGGAGGCGAAGGCGCTGATGGTGTCCGACAAACTCTTTACCAAGGTGTCGAAGGAGGTGATCGACAGGATGAACGTGGTCATAAGGACCAAGAACCTGGGCGTTATTTCGCGAAGCAGTTCCGAACTCGGTACCCTGAAGAACCCGGAACCGGACGATCTGGCCGTGATAATATACACTTCCGGAACCACTTCTTCGCCAAAAGGGGTGATGCTGACGCATTACAATCTGGCGCGTCAGGCGGAGATGTGCCGCGATCTTTTCTTCGTCTATCCCGACGACGTTTTCCTATCCATACTTCCCCTGTCGCACACTTACGAGTGTTCGCTGGGGATGCTGTTGCCGTTCCTCTGCGGAGCTTCGGTAGTATATGTCGACCGTCCGCCCACAGCGTCGAACCTGATGCCCGCACTGAAGATCGTACGTCCGACGGTCATGCTCAGCGTTCCGCTTGTCATAGAGAAAATATACAAGAGCCAGATACTCGGCAGATTCACATCGGGCAATTTAAGCGCATGGTTCTACAAGCGGAAATTTTTCAGGAAGATGCTGCACCGGCTCGCAGGGAAAAAACTTTACAAGACCTTCGGCGGCAGGCTGCGTTTCTTCGGCATAGGCGGCGCCAAACTCGACCGGGATGCCGAGCAATTCCTTATGGAAGCCCGTTTCCCTTACGCCATAGGCTACGGTCTCACCGAGACCGCCCCTCTTCTTGCCGGAGCCATACCCGGTAAGACGAGGTTGGGAAGTACGGGCCCCATACTTCCTGCAGTGGAGGCCAAACTCGGCGATGTAAACGAGAACGGCGAAGGCGAACTGCTCGTGAAGAGCCCCTGCACCATGCGCGGATACTTCAAGAATCAGGCGCTGACCGAAGAGGTGTTCGACGGGGATGGCTGGTTCCGCACCAAAGACCTCTGCGCTTTCGACGACGATGGTTTTCTCCATGTCAAAGGGCGCAAGGGCAACATGATCCTCGGTCCGAGCGGAGAGAATATCTATCCCGAAGATATAGAAAGCGTGCTCAACAGCCACTTTTCGGTATCGGACTCCATAGTAAAGCAGGAAGGCGGCAAACTTGTGGCGCTGGTAAGCTTCGATTTTACGGAACTCGAACGGCGCTACCATGACTTCAAGATCGACATAGCGGCCAGAATGGAGCGCATCAAGACCGAGCTTACGAACTATGTCAATTCGAGGGTCAACAAATCGTCCAAGATAGCCACCATAGAAGAACAGACCGAAAACTTCGAGAAAACTCCGTCGCATAAGATCAAACGCTACCTTTACGTAAAGAACAGGGAACATACTCCGGAAAATGGAAAATTGAAAATTGAAAATGGAAAATAATTTTCGGATTTTCCCCGTCACTACCATTTTGCATTTCTCATTTGTTTTCCCCTCTTTGTTGCAGAAGTTAAAAAAGTGTGTTACATTTGCAGTCGCGTTTGCACTAACGCAAAGCCGCAGCAGCGGTTATATGGTGGACGTAGCTCAGCTGGTTAGAGCGTCGGATTGTGGTTCCGAAGGTCGTGGGTTCGAGCCCCATCTTCCACCCTTAAAAGAAAAGAGGCCTGAAAAAGGCCTCTTTTTTAATTGAAAATTGAAAATAATTTGAGAGTCTGTTTAAAATTTATTATTTTCAATTTTCAATTTTCAATTTTCAATTTTTTGCAGCAAATATCATAAAATGAATTATACAGACGATTTCAGCGGTCTGGGGCTTTCGGAGCAGATGCTCGAAGCGGTCAGACTCAAAGGGTTTGAAATGCCCACGCCCATACAGAGGCTCACCATCCCCAAGCTTTTAACCCAGCAGAACGACATCATAGCCCAGTCGCAGACCGGCACGGGCAAGACAGCCGCCTACGGGCTTCCCATATTGCAGGAGCTATCCCCCGCAGCAGGCCACGTACAGGCCATAGTGCTCGTTCCCACCAGGGAGCTTGCGCTGCAGGTTACCGAAGAGATGCTGTCGTACAACAAGGACCGCCGTCTGGCCATAGTGCCGATATACGGCGGCGCATCGATGAGCGAGCAGCTGCGCCGTCTGGCCAAAGGTATAGATATTGTGGTGGGTACGCCCGGGCGAGTTCTCGACCATATCCGCCGCGGCACGCTGAAACTTTCGGGCATACGTTTCCTGATCCTCGACGAGGCCGACGAGATGCTCAACATGGGATTCATCGAGGACGTGGAGGAGATCATGAGCCATACCCCGGAGCAGCGGCGTGTGATGCTCTTCTCGGCCACCATGCCTGACCGCATAGTCAAGCTCTCGAAGGGCTATATGCGCGATACGGAGATACTGAAAGTCGAGGCGCAGCAGCTCACCACGGAGCTTACCGACCAGATATATTTCGAGGTGAGGGAGAGCGACAAGTTCGACGCTCTGACGCGCATCATAGATGTAACGCCGGAATTTTACGGTATAGTATTCAGCCGCACCAAGATAGGTGTCGATGAACTTGTGAACCGCCTTCTGGAGAACGGCTATGCCGCCGAGGGGCTTCACGGCGACGTGTCGCAGGCTCAGAGGGAGAAGATATTGCGCAAGTTCAAGAAAAAACAGGCCAACATACTCGTCGCCACCGACGTGGCGGCGCGCGGCATCGACATCAACAACCTCACGCACGTCATCAACCTTTCGCTCCCGCAGGACTCGGAGAGCTACGTCCACCGCATAGGCCGCACGGGGCGCGCCGGCAATCAGGGGACGGCCATAACGTTCATATCGAGTTCGGAACTCCGTCAGTTCGGCTTCCTCAAGCGCGATATCAAGGTAGAGATCAAAAAGGAGACGCTCCCTTCGGCGCAGGATGTGGTGGCCATGAAGCGCAACAAGATAAAGGACGACCTTCAGGAGATAGTAAGCGGCGACAACTACGCCGATTACGGCGACATGGCCGACGAATTGCTTGCGATGTATCCTCCCGAAATCGCCCTGAGCGCACTGTTGAGGCTTGCCTTCCGCGGCGAACTCGACACGAACAGCTATCCTGAGATACGCTCGTTCTCGGTCGACCGCAAGGGTACGGCAAGGCTCTTCATCGCCATAGGCCGCGAGGACGGCTACGACGTGAGGAAACTCGTCGCACTGCTTAAGCGCGAATGCGGGATGAAAGACAAGTATATCAATGACATCAAGTTAAGCGACAACTATTCTTTTGTAAGCGTTCCGTTTGCCGACGCCGAACACGTTGTACGCAAGCTCAACAACATACGCAAGGGCGGCAAGCCGCTGGCCGAAATAGCCAAACCTGACGACGGCGGCGGGCGCGGCAAAAAGGGAGAAGGCAGAAGCGACGGCGGCAGTCGCGGGCGCAGCGCCCGTAAAAACGCCGAAGAGTCAGCGGCATCGTTCTCCGACGGCGAACCGATTGAAAAAAGGGTGCAGGACAGGGAGGAAAAGAAAGCCGAGGCGCAGCGCAAAAAAGAGATCCGCCAGGCGCGCGAGTCGTCCGGCAGGGGCGGCCATGAGTCGCGCGGTGAAACCGGAAAGTCGCGCGGGAAAGCGGGCGCATCCACGTCGGGTGTAAATTCACGCTCAAGTCGCGAAGGGGATTATGGTACGGGTTACGGCAGGGAAAAAACTCCCGCCAAAGGCAATTCCGCCGACAGGGGCTACGACCGGCCATCCGCCAAGACCCCTAAAAATGCGAAACCCGCGAAAAGTTCACCCGTTCCGAAACCCGCGAAATCCCCGAAACCGGTTCACGGGGAGGGTTATCCCAAGGAGGGTTATTTCCCGGACGAGGATACCAACCGCGGCTTCGACTGGTCGATATTCGACACCGGCGACAACCGCTGGGACGACCGCCCGAGAAAGAAAAAGCGATAGCTTTTTCTTTCTGTTTGGAGTTTTCGAGTGCGTCATTGCGAGCCAGTAGGGTGAAGCAGTCCGGTGTGTAATTTTCTGGATTGCTTCGCCGAATTTCCATTAATTTTTTGTTATTTTGTCATGTTTGTCAGTGGTGAAAATGACACGGAGGCAGGTTAATTGACAATTGACAATTGACGATTGACAATTTGCATGACAAATCACGTTTGGCATATATTGTGCAGAAATAAATACCGCACGGGGGAATTTATATACATTTATAACATATAAAAATTGCTTTAGAATCATGAAAGTTAAACCATTATCAGACAGAGTTTTAATTCAGCCCAATCCCGCCGAGGAGAAGACCGCGGGAGGACTGATAATCCCCGACACCGCAAAGGAAAAACCCCTTGCGGGGAAAGTGATAGCCGTCGGGCCCGGAACTTCGGAAGTGAAGATGGAGGTAAAGGAGGGCGACCAGGTGCTTTACGGAAAGTACGCCGGTACGGAAGTGACCGTCGACGGCAAGGACTACCTGATCATGCGCCAGAGCGACATCCTCGCAATTGTTTAATATCCCGGCAATTGTTTAACAAGTCTTACAACTAAAAATCAATACTGCAATGTCAAAAGAGATAAAATACAATGTGGAAGCCAGGGAGCTTCTCAAGGCGGGCGTCGATGCGCTGGCCGACGCCGTGAAGGTTACGCTCGGCCCCAAAGGCAGGAACGTTATCATAGATAAGAAATTCGGTGCGCCGCAGATAACCAAGGACGGCGTTACCGTAGCCAAAGAGGTGGAGCTCGAAGAACCGTTCGCCAACATGGGCGCGCAGATAGTCAAAGAGGTGGCCTCCAAAACAAACGACGACGCGGGCGACGGCACGACCACGGCCACCCTGCTCGCACAGTCGATAATCAACGTCGGCATAAAGAACGTTACGGCGGGCGCCAACCCGATGGATCTCAAGCGCGGCATCGACAAGGCCGTCGAGACGGTCGTGGCAAACCTCAAAAAGCAGAGCAAGGTCGTGGGCGACAACCTCGAAATGGTCAAGCAGGTGGCCACCGTGTCGGCCAACAACGACTCCACGATAGGCACCCTGATAGCCGAGGCGGTCAGCAAGGTCAACAAGGAGGGGGTCATCACCGTCGAGGAGGCAAAAGGCACCGAAACCCACGTCGAAGTGGTGGAAGGTATGCAGTTCGACCGCGGCTACATTTCGGCCTACTTCGTGACCGACACCGAAAAGATGGAAGCCACGCTCGAAAAACCATATATACTCATCACCGACAGGAAGGTATCGACGATGAAGGAGATCATGGGCGTACTCGAACCCGTGGCGCAGAGCGGCCGTTCGCTCGTCATCATCGCCGAGGATGTCGACGGCGAAGCGCTCTCGTCGCTCGTGGTCAACAAGCTGCGCGGCACTCTGAAGATCGCCGCCGTGAAAGCCCCCGGGTTCGGCGACCGCCGCAAGGAGATGCTCGAAGATATCGCCACCCTCACAGGAGGTACTTACATAACCGAAGACAAAGGCTACAAGATAGAGGATGTCAAACCCGATATGCTCGGTACGGCCGATAAGGTGACCATCAACAAGGAGACTACCGTCATAGTCGACGGCGGCGGTAAGGGCGATGCCATCAAGGCGCGTGTGGCACAGATCCGCAAGCAGATGGAGGTGTCGACTTCCGACTACGACAAGGAGAAACTTCAGGAAAGGCTCGCCAAACTCGCTGGCGGTGTTGCCGTTCTCTACGTCGGCGCGGCTACCGAGGTCGAGATGAAGGAGAAGAAAGACCGTGTCGAGGATGCACTCGCAGCCACCCGCGCGGCTATCGAGGAGGGTATCATTCCCGGCGGCGGCGTTGGATACATCCGTGCCACGGCCGAACTCGAAAAACTCAAGGGCGATAACGACGACGAGACCACGGGCGTACTCATCATCAAACGCGCCATCGAAGAACCGCTCCGCCAGATCGTGACCAACGCCGGAGGCGAAGGTTCGGTAGTGGTGAACAAGGTGCGCGAAGGCAAGGGTGCGTTCGGCTACAACGCCCGTACCGACAAGTACGAGGATATGCTCGCGGCGGGCATCATCGACCCGACCAAGGTTGCGCGCGTGGCGCTTGAGAACGCGGCATCCATTGCCTCCATGTTCCTGACCACCGAATGCGTACTCGCGGAGAAAAAGGAGCCCCTTCCCCCCATGCCCGCCGGCGGCGGAATGAACGGAATGGGAATGATGTAGTACGAATGTTCCGTCCTCTTTTGTAAAAGAGAAGACTTTGAAAAGCAATGTCGTAAAAAGCTCGATGAAAATGTTTTCATCGAGCTTTTTTCGTAAGAAAACGTCATTTTATGCCGTATTTTGTATTTTGCATTCCTATCTTTGCAGAATGCTCGAGTTGTGTTATCAGACCATGGTTCCGGAAGCCGGTTGTGACGAGGCGGGGCGCGGATGCCTTGCCGGGCCGCTATATGCCGCCGCAGTGATACTTCCGCCCGGTTTCAGCCATCCGCTGCTCAACGATTCGAAGCAGATGACACCGCGCAACCGCGACCTGCTGCGCGAGGTGATCGTGCGCGAAGCGCTGGCGTGGGGGGTGTCCGAAATATCGCCGGAAGAGATCGACCGCATAAACATTCTCAACGCCTCGTTCGAGGGAATGTCGCGGGCGGCGGCCGGGCTTGACATCCAACCCGGACTGCTCCTTATCGACGGCAACAGGTTCCGGTCGACGCTTTCCATTCCGCACAGATGCGTCGTCGGGGGCGACGGGCTGTATGCCAATATCGCGGCGGCCTCGGTGTTGGCTAAAACGTTCCGCGACGAGCATATGACGCGGCTGCACGAAGATTTTCCGGAATACCTCTGGGCGAAAAATAAAGGTTACCCCACGCGCGAACACAGGCTTGCCATAGCGCGGCACGGCCTGTCGCCACACCACAGACAGACCTTCAACCATAGTGTGGGGTTTGGAGTTTGAAGTGTGGAGTTACGGTGTGCTTCGCACGGGCTATATTGTATTTCATAACCAATAACTTATATAACTCATAACTTTTTTCAACTCCACACTCCAAACTCCACATTAAATGATAACATACTCGGAACACACTCTCCCCAACGGCCTTAAGGTGCTCGCCCATCGCGACGGCACATCCAAACTTGCCGCCGTGAACATACTCTACCGCGTGGGCTCCCGCAACGAAGACCCTGCGCGCACCGGCTTCGCCCACCTTTTCGAACACCTGATGTTCCGCGGCACCGAACGCGTACCCGACTTCGACCTTCCGGTCCAGACGGCCTGCGGCGAGAACAACGCATTCACCACCAACGACTACACGGATTACTACATAACGCTCCCCAAGGACAACATCGAGACTGCCCTGTGGCTCGAATCGGACCGCATGACAGGGCTCGACATTACCCGCGCCAAACTGGAGCCCGAAAAAGGGGTCGTCACGGAAGAGTTCAACCAGCGCTACCTCAACCAGCCCTACGGCGAACAGTGGCTGCTGCTGCGCGAACTCGCCTACAAGGTACACCCTTATCGTTGGCCGACGATAGGCCTGTCGACCGAACATATCCGCGAGGCCACGTTGGACGACGTGAAATTGTTCTACAAGCGTTACTACACCCCCTCGAACGCCATACTTTCCGTCGCCGCCGACATCGAACCCGAAAAAGTCTTCGAAATGGCTGCGAAATGGTTCGGTGATATAGAACACCGTCCGGCTCCCTGCGACACATTCCCGCAGGAACCCGAGCAGACCGAAGCGCGCAGGCTGGAGATAAGCAGGCCTGTGCCAGCAACCCAGATAACCGTGGCGTTCCCAATGGGCGGCCGCATGAGCGGCGACTACTATCTCTGCGACATTGCGACAGACATTCTCGCCGGCGGGAGTTCGTCGAGGCTTTACCAGCATTTGGTGAAGGAACAGAAGATATTTTCAGCGGTGAACGCCTACATCACGGGCGACATCGACCCGGGAATGTTCATCGTGACAGGGCAGTCGCTTCCCGGCGTGAGCCTCGAGGCTGCCGAAGCGGCCATATGGCGCGAACTCGACAACCTCAAGAGTGAACCGGCCGGAGAATACGAACTCGAGAAGGTGAAGAACAAGTTCGAGGCAAGCATCCTCTTCGGGGAACTGAACGTGATGAACAAAGCCCTCAACCTCTCGTTCTACGCCATGCTGGGCGATATGTCGCGACTCAACGGAGAAGTGGCGATATACAGGTCGATAACCCCAGGCCAAATAATGTCGATGGCCGGACGTATGCTTCTGCCTGAGAAAAGTTCCACCCTCGTAATAAAACCCGAAAAATGAAAAACGATATAATATCCTCTTCGGGACGTCCGCCCCGGCCGCAGGTGGTGATACCCGATAACGTGGAACTTGCCGACGCAACGGCGACAACCCTCCCCAACGGCGCGAAACTCTATACTCTGGAGTGCTCCGAACGCGATGTGGTAAGATTCAGCTTCGTATTCCGTGCCGGAACTTCGTGGCAGGAGAAGCCGTTCTGCGCCTCGGCCACGCTCAACACGCTCAGCGAAGGGAGCGATGCCATGACCGCCCACCAGATAGCCGAAAAGCTGGACTTTTACGGCTCATATTTCGACGTAAATATAGACCGCGACTGGAGCGTCGTGTCGTTCGTATGCCTGTCGAAGTTTTTTGCCGAGACACTTGCCGTGGCGGAGGAGATAGTGCTGCGTCCGGCATTCCCCGAAAAGGAGGTGCGCACCTACTGCGACAAGAGCAAGCAGAGCCTCTCAATAAACCGCACGAAGGTGGAGTTCAACGCCCGCGAACTGCTGGCAAGGTCGCTCTATGGTGCGGCGCATCCCTACGGCGTATCGTCGGACGCAGCCCTTTACGACGACATCACGAGCGGCGACCTGAAAGCGTTCTACGGAAAGCACTACACCGGCAATAACTGCTTCGTGGTGATGAGCGGCGACACGTGCGCCGAAAAGCGCGATGCCGTGGGCTCTCTCGCAGCGGCTCTTCCGGCGGGCGGCGAGAACAGCCGGCCGCCATTCCCCGAACCCGCGTCGCAGGCCGAGGCGTTCATGCCGTTCAAGGGGGCGGTACAGTCGGCCATACGCATCGGTAAGGTGATGTTCCCGCGCACGCATCCCGACTATATAGGTATGCAGGTTGTCACGACCGTTCTGGGCGGCTATTTCGGTTCGCGCCTCATACACAACCTGCGCGAAGAACACGGCTACACTTACGGCGCCTATTCCGCAATGGTGAACTTCGACCGCAGCGGCTACATGGCCATAGCCACCGAGGTCGGCAGCCGGTTCACCGAAGACTCCGTGAAGCAAATATTCGCCGAGATCGAACGCCTGCGCACCGAAACGGTTCCCGATGAGGAACTTTCATTGGCGAAGAACATAATGGTCGGCGAAGTGATGCGTATCCTCGACGGTCCCTTCGGTATAGCCGACGTAACGATAGAGAACATCCAGAACGGCACCGGCAACACCTATATGAAGCACTTCATAGACTCTGTGCGCGCCATAACCCCCGAACAGGTACTCGCCCTTTCGCGAAAATACCTCGATCCGAAGAGTTTCACGACAGTTATTGTAGGCACGCAATGAAAGTTTTAAGTTTGGAGTGTGGAGTTTAGGTGTGCTTCGCACGGATATTATACTTAACTTTGTAAAGCATAAAAATCAATTAATAAACCCGCAAACGAAGTTTGCCCCAAAACTCCACACTCCAAACTTATTGTAATCTACTTGCCATGCACCAATACCTCACCCTGTTGGAAAAGATCCGCTCCGGGGGAGTCCTGAAAAGCGACCGCACAGGAACGGGAACCAGAAGCATCTTCGGATACCAGATGCGTTTCGATCTGTCGGAAGGATTCCCCGTGCTTACGACCAAGAAACTGCACCTGCGTTCGATAATCCACGAACTGCTCTGGTTCCTCAAGGGCGACACCAATATAAAGTACCTGCGCGACAACAAAGTGACCATATGGGATGAATGGGCTGACGACGACGGCAACCTGGGACCTGTGTACGGCTACCAGTGGCGCAGTTGGCCTGCGCCGGACGGGAGCCATACCGACCAGATCGCCGCAGTGGTCGATTCCATAAAGCACAACCCCGACTCGCGCCGCCACATAGTGAGCGCGTGGAACGTGGCCGATATAGGTAAAATGGCGCTGCCGCCGTGCCACCTGCTGTTCCAGTTCTATGTTGCCGACGGGCGGCTGTCGTGCCAGCTTTACCAGCGTAGCGCCGACGTATTCCTCGGAGTGCCGTTCAACATAGCTTCCTACGCACTCCTGACGATGATGATGGCGCAGGTGACGGGTCTGCAGCCCGGCGACTTCGTACATACTCTGGGCGACGCTCACCTCTATCTCAACCACATGGATCAGGTGGCCGAACAGCTCGGCCGGATACCTAAAAAACTGCCCGTGATGAGGCTGAACCCCGGTGTAAGATCCATTTTCGACTTCCGCTACGAGGATTTCTTGCTTGAAGGCTACGAAGCCGATCCCACCATAAAAGCACCCATAGCAGTATGATATCCATTATAGCGGCAATTGCCCGAAACGGTGTGATAGGAGGCGACAACTCGCTTCTGTGGCACATAAGCGAAGATTTGCAGAGGTTCAAACGCATCACGACCGGACACCCCGTCGTAATGGGACGCAAGACATTCGAGTCGCTCGGCAGGCCGCTGCCCAACCGCGTCAATGTCGTAATTACCCGGCAGCCGGACTACCGCGCCGAAGGGTGTACGGTGGTTCATTCGTTCGACGAGGCTCTGAGGTCGTTCTCCCCGCAGGATGAGGTTTTCATAATCGGCGGCGGCGACATCTACCGGCAGGCGCTGCCTGTCGCCGACAGGCTTTACATCACCCGCGTGGGGCGCGATTACAGCGGCGACACTATCTTCCCGCACATAGATCCCGCCCGCTGGAAAGAGACGTTCAGGGAATACCACGAGCGCGGAAAGGATTTCGAATATCCGTTCGAATACATCGACTACATAAAAGCCGTGTAAATAACGGAAGAGATCGTTGGAGCTTCGGCGGAAAAATCCAAACAGGCTCTAATAATTACGCCGTACATTGCATATCTTTGTAAATTCATGGTTAAAACAGGATACAAATACCTCGACAGGATAGATTCGCCGGATGACCTGCGAAGCCTCACGATCGCGGAACTGAATGAGCTTTGCGCCGAGATACGCGACTTCATGGTCGCCGAGTTGTCGGTAAATCCGGGACATCTGGGTTCCAGTCTCGGAACCGTCGAACTCGCTGCGGCGCTGCACTATGTATTCGACACTCCGGAGGACAAAATAGTGTGGGACGTGGGGCATCAGGCCTATGCCCACAAGATAATCACGGGTCGCAGGGAGGTATTCTTTACGAACCGCAAACTTGGCGGCATAAGCGGATTCCCCAAGATGGCGGAGAGCCGTTACGACGCTTTCGGAGGAGGGCACGCCTCGGTCTCCATCTCTGCCGCCTTGGGTATGGCTACCGCCGCCGCACTCAAAGGCGAAAAGCGCAATGTCGTGGCGGTCATCGGCGACGGCTCCATAACGGGCGGCCTTGCCTACGAAGGGCTCAATAATGCGGGAGCTTCCAATGCCGACATACTGGTCATACTCAACGACAACAATATGGCGATAAGCCCCAGTGTGGGCGCCATGAAGGAGTACCTTCTCAGCATAACCACTTCGCGGCGGTACAATAAGCTCAAGAACAGTGTATGGAACGCCATGTCGCGGATGCCGGGTCTTAGGCGCTCGCTGCAGAATCTCGGCAACGTCGTGAAGCAGTCGATACTGCGTCAGAGCAATCTGTTCGAAAGTTTGAATTTCAGATATTTCGGCCACGTGGACGGCAACGACATCAAATCGCTTGTCCGGGTGCTGGAAGATCTTAAACACATACGCGGCCCGAAGCTGCTCCACATCCTTACCGTAAAGGGCAAGGGATACTCTCCTGCCGAGAAGGACCAACCCGTATGGCACGCCCCAGGCAAATTCGACCCCGCCACCGGGCGGATACTGCACGGAGTAACGGCGCCTGCGCGCTATCAGGACGTGTTCGGGCATACGTTGCTGCGGTTGGCACGGACGGACCCCCGTGTCGTGGGAGTGACCCCGGCCATGCTCACAGGATGCTCCATGGATGTGCTGATGAACGAAATGCCCGAACGGTGCTTCGATGTGGGGATCGCCGAAGGCCATGCGGTAACTTTCTCGGCGGGACTGGCCACACAGGGCATAATACCTTTCTGCAATATCTATTCGTCGTTCATGCAGCGCGCCTACGACAACGTGATTCACGATGTGGCCATTCAGAATCTGCCTGTGGTGATGTGCCTCGACAGGGCTGGACTCGTCGGCGAGGACGGTGTGACGCACCACGGCGCATTCGACCTGGCATATTTAAGGACAATACCCAACCTCGTAATAGCGGCCCCGGCCGACGAAGCCGAACTGAAAGACATTATGTACACCGCGCTCTGCCACGGAGCCCCCTTTGTCATTCGTTATCCGCGCGGAAGCGGTACGGGCGCCGACTGGAGCGGCGATTTCGTGCGGCTGGACATAGGCCGCGGAAGAATACTTACGGAAGGCGACGACGTTGCTCTCATAACGATAGGCGCCACGACGGCCGACGGTGCGAAGGCTGCGAGACAGGCCGCAGAGGAGGGTATTTCGGTCGAACACATAGACCTGCGGTTCGCCAAGCCGCTCGACGAGGAATTGCTGCACAGGGTGGGGCGTAAATTTGCGCGCGTCATTACCGTCGAAGACGGCGTACTGGATGGCGGGGTAGGCGGCGCCGTGCTGGAATTCTTCTCCGATAACGGATACGCCCCCCGGATCACGAGGCTCGGCATAAGCGGCAAATTCGTCGAACACGGCACCGTCGCCGAACTGCGCCGCCTCTGCGGCTACGACGCCGAAAGTATCCGTCAAGCCATACAAAACATCATGCACTTGCAGTGAATGGGTTTATCCTGCGAATGAAAATCGCACGCGAATAGCACGAGCGGCACGACAGCCCGCAGGGCGCGGCAATCCAGACCGGAACAAGTGAATTGCTTCGTCGGCTGCGCCTCTTAGCAAATGATGGCGAGAAAGGTTCATACAAACCGAAAGTTATAACAGCCGTATTTGTCACCCAAGTTATTGCTATTAGACATTTTTTGTATGTTCTATGGTGGCGACTGTGTGCGCGGAGTTGAAAACGGAGCGCACGCACTACGAAATATTACAGATTTTCAGCAAGTCGCTGTTGAGTAAAACTCTTGTGTATGAACTACTTACAAAACATGATTGCAAAAACATCAAAGAATCCGAATCTATCTTATTGTTATTTAGCTATATACGAACACAGTATTAATGAGGAAATATAATAAATAACAAGAATAATACGTTATTTTTACGGCGGAAGAAATACCATGTCGCGTATCGGGTATATATTGACGGTCTGTTTTTTAGGTGCTGCGTGCCTATCCCGGGCGGCGATACCTGAAAATGATATGGCCGAGATCAAGACCCTGAGCAACTTGTGTACTCAATACACAAAGCAGTTGGATTTCGACCGCGTTATCGTTTGCGCCCACCGCATAGAGGCGATATCCAAACACACGGGCGACGAGCATTCGACATCTGTGGCTTACGCCTTCATCGGGCAGGCTTATATGGCCTTGAACAGGCAGGATTCCGCACTTGTCTACATAAACAAGGGACTGGATATAGCGGAGAACATAGACAGTGAACTCGACAGCGGCTGGACACTCACCGTTCTGTACAACGCCCTCGGGGTCTATTCTCTCAGTGTCAATATGGATTACCGCCAGGCACTGTCATGGTTTCATAAGGGTATCGAGCTGTGTGAAAAATATAATGACAGGAAAGCCTATGTCAAGATAGCCGGGAATCTGGTGCGTACCTATTTTCTGAGGAACGACTCTTCGGGACTTCCATACGCCGAGCAGATATATGAGTATGGTCGCACGAACAACGACGAATGGATAATGTTCGACGGAGCCTATTTGTGTGCCCTGATGCACTATCTGCGAAAAGAGTATAAGCGGTCGGAGGAGTATATTGCCATGGCACTCGACAATTACAGTGCCGATTACAAGCCTGCGGAGGTCTACATACTTTACGCCAACGTGCTTGCCGCCCTGGGCGACGACACGAGGGCGCGAAAATATTACCGACTGTCGATGCACGATATTGCAGACACTGATTTCACGACCGCCACCAACATATATCTGAGCTACGGACGGTATCTGATCTCCCGCCGGCAATATTCCGAAGCGCTGAGGTATCTTGACAGCGGATTGGAACTCTCCCGCCGCGAAAACATATCGGTGTACCGCTATCTCATCTACAAAAGTCTTTCCGAGGCATACTCCGCGTTGAGCGACCCGGGAAAAGCCTTAGGCTATTTTGTCAGGTATCACACCGAATCCGACAGCATATTCAATGTCGAACGCGAAAGCTCGATAAACGAATTGAGAATAAAATACGAAACCGAAAAGGTGGAGAACGAATTGCGTGAGAACCGGATAGTGGTGATGCGCCACGAAAAGAACCTGCGGGCTCTTATCTATATTCTGGTCATAATGGGGGTCGTATCGGGCGCGATATATCTTTTGTACCGCAGTAAGAACAGGCTCTACGGGCGTATCGTCAGCCAGAATCAGGAGTATGTACAAAAAGAGAAGAGGCTCGAACAGAGACTTCGGGAGCTTCAACAGTCGGCCAACGTAAAAAACACTCCGACAGGCAAATATTCGTTTTCATCACTGAGTGAAGAGAAGAGCAAAACGCTCTTCTCGGGACTCGAAGAGTTGATGAACGAGCGGCACGTGTACCGCGAGAACTTCCTGACCAAGGAACGTGTGGCTGAAATGCTCAACTCCAACCGGACCTACCTGTCGCAGGTGATAGGCGAACATACCGGACTGTCGTTCAATCATTACATAAACTCTTACCGCATAGAGGAGGCCAAACGCATACTTTCCGATCCGGAAAACGATGTCGTGTTGAAGATGCTATCCTCCGATCTTGGGTTCAATTCGATAACCACTTTCTATAAGGTTTTCCAGAGTGAGGTCGGGATGCCCCCTTCGAAATTCCGGGAAAAAGTGATCGAATTATCGAAACGATAACAGCTTTCCCCACTTTTCTTTTGCACATACGGCAATTGTCGAACTTGGATGCCGCCCGACGCAATATAAATCTGTTTACAAGGGTTATATTTGCAACACTGCTTTTTATAACCTTAAAAATGAAAGACATGAAAAGAAATCTTTTGCCATTATTGACCGGGCTGCTTCTGCTGGCAGGATGCGATAAGAACGTTTCCGAAGCTAATGAAGCGCCCACCTGTAAGATCACCGAACCCGCCGCCGGGGAGTGGGGGGCAGGTAGTGATCTTGTGATAAAAGGAGAAGGCTCCGATGTGGATGGCGATATTGTAAAAGTTACCCTTACCGTGGGAGGTAAGAAGATCGCCGATGTCTCGCAAGACCCATTCACTCATACCGTAGAAGCTTCGGATCTTGTAGCCGGAGAGCTGGTCATAAGGCTCGAAGTCGAAGACGACAAGGGCACGAAAGGATCGGATGAGGTTCGGCTCACCATAGTCGAGAATCCCGCACCGACCTGCCGGATCACTGAACCTGTCGACAGGACTCGTATAATAAGAGAGGGCGGTCTTACTATCAAGGCTGACGGCTCGGACGAGAACGGTGAAATTGTAAAGGTGGTTCTAAAAATAAACGATGAAGCGATCGAAAATTTGACGCTGCCCATCGACCACCGCATCGAGCCGCAGAACTTTACATCAGGTGTATGCAAAATCACTCTTGAAGTTACCGACGACGAGGGCGCCGTGGGTATGGACGAGGTTACCATCACCGTGGCGGACAACCTTGCCCCCGAGTGTACAATAAATACCCCTGCCGATAACGGCAAGATAACGCGGGAAAACGGTCTTACGATCACCGCCGAGGGTGAAGATCCGGAAGGGGAACTGAAACGGGTTACGCTTAAAGTCGGAGGCAGTGTGATCTCTGCTGTGAACTCGCTGCCGATAAACCACCATATCGAACCTTCCGACCTCTCGCTGGGTAACTTGACAATTGTACTCGAAGTGGAGGATAATTACGGCGCAATGGCCACCGACGAGGTAACTGTCGAGGTAACCGAGCCGCAACCGGGTACGATGACAGACTCGCGCGACGGCAAGACATACAGGATCGTAGAGATCGGAACGCAGGTCTGGCTGGCCGAGAATATGGCCTATCTCCCGACAGTGTACGGTCCCAATGCCGGAAGCGAGCAGACGGGCAATGAGGAGAAACCGTTCCACTATGTTTACGGTTATGACGGGAATGATGTCGCTGCGGCGAAGGCCACACAAAACTATAAAAAGTACGGGGTGCTGTACAACTGGTACGCGGCTCAGCAGATATGTCCCGCCGGATGGCATCTGCCCGACAAGGCCGAGTGGCAGATCCTGACCGAATATGTGTACAACAACATTCAGCCGACCCTGTGCTATGAATACGACTGGCAAGACCAAAAAATCGAATTCGAGGATTGGAACATCGCAGGTGCGCTCCGCTCGACGGATGGTTGGGAACCATTCAATGAGCCGGGCAGACCCGGTCTCGGAGCGGGGAGCGACCAGTTCGGATTCGGCGCTCAGGCGTTCGGCAAAAGGCTCCGAGTCGGTGAAGGCGGCGGTTTCTACTACATCAACCAGCAGTGCAATTTCTGGACTTCCGACGCTCTGAATGCTTCCGAAGACGGATGCGCCATCTATGTGGACCGCATCTCTTACGATGTCAGTGCAGGTTACACCGGTCCCGAAAGAGGTCAGGGCGTAAGATGTCTGAAAGACTAATATATATTACAATGAAAGCAGGTTTCATAATCATAACGATGACTTTGCTGTCGGCCGCACTTATGTTTGCGGCCTGCGGCAAAGTGGAGGGCGACAACGACCACAGGCCTGAGTGCGCCATAACATATCCGGCGGACGGGGCAGAAATAGTCCTTAACGACGGGTTGGTGATTCGTGGAACATTCTCGACTCCTAACGGTTCCGTCGAAAGTGCAACCCTTAGGTATGGCGATAACGAGGAGACGGGTATTGCCTCGTCACCCTTCGTACACGCGGTCGGGGAAGAGTTGGAACAGGGCAGCCTGACCATCTCGTTGGAGGTTAAGGATAATGATGGTGAAAGGGCTTCCTGTTCCATAACAGTACATCTTGTCGAAAAGTTGGGTCAGTCGTTCACGGATAAGCGCGACGGCTCGCAGTACGGCATAATTACCGTCGGCGAGCAGGTTTGGATGTCCGAAAACCTCCGATACCTGCCCCGCGTGGATAACACTTTCAACACCTACGAGCCGAGGATATATGTCCACGATTACAATGGTACCGATGTTAACGAGGCAAAATTATCCCCCTATTACGACGCCTACGGGGTCTACTACAACTTCTACGCGGCACTCGACGGTGACACTCCTACCATAGGCAATGAAGATGGTGGATATGTACAGGGGATATGCCCCGACGGGTGGCACCTGCCGATGAGAAAGGAGTGGCAGCAGTTGCACGACTATGTCGTGGAGAACAATATGCTCGCCCTCGACCGTGGAGGGAAACCCATAGAGGAAGCCGTGGGAAAGGCTCTCTCTTCGTCGGATGGGTGGCAATGGCCTGAAAATTATGAACGTGGACCTCAGGACGGAGATATATTCAAAGATCCGCACCTGAACAATGCGACAGGATTCAACGGAAAGCCCGTGGGATTCCTCGGATCGGACGAAGTTTGGTATCATGAGGGTGAAAGCTGCGGCTGGTGGAGTTCACAAGTACACGAAACTAACGACTATTACAGCAATCCCACGCGAATGTGGTCGAGCGATAAATATTTCATCGTGTGCATATATACCTTCCCCACGGCTTGCGGCTTCCCTGTCAGATGTATTCATGATTGATGTAGTTTAACGGTATTATTACAAAAACCCGTCTCAAATTTTACTTTTGAGACGGGTTTTTGGATAAGGCTCTCTTTCTTAAGATTAGATATAATATAACGTGAGTTCGGGATAAGAAAAGCCACATATTTTCTTGTTTTGCAGGCTATTGCTAATAGTTTTTCTTATTCCGAACCCACGTTAGCGGCTTTTAAAAGCCGCCAATGTTTTCGATCACCCCTCCCCAGCCCTCCCCTAACCGTAGGGGAGGGAGTAGT
>QMCE01007510.1_pt1 | contig 20020 bp, 12 predicted proteins | sample 1821851 | NCBI WGS metagenome assembly QMCE01 (sample SAMN09453174, study PRJNA476694) | Termite gut metagenome, whole genome shotgun sequencing project. | isolation source: worker | host: Odontotermes sp. | place: South Africa:Pretoria | collected 2016-01-28
ACTTCACGATGCCCATCTCCCACATCTCGTTGTCGATCTCCCAATACTTTATATTATAGGGTTCGGGGTGTCCGTTGGCGGCGCGCTTGCTGCCCCACGGGCCGGTGGCGGGTTCGTTGCAGTAGGCCACCCAGTCGAGGGCGTCCTGGTAGATGCCTTCAAGTTCCTCGTCCGGGCGGTCGAAACCGACGCGCACGACGATCACCGGCTCGGTGTTGATCTCGCGGCAAAAACGGATGAATTCGTCGGTGCCGAAAGCGTTCTGGTCGTAGTCCATCCACATCCAGTGGGGCCACCTCTGGCGGTCTTTCTGCGGGCCGATCGCCCACTTCCAGTTGTATTGCGCCACGTAACCACCGCCCGGCCAACGCATCGAGGTGGGGCCGAGATCCTTTATCATTTTGAGGATGTCGGGACGGAAACCGCCCAGATCCAAGCCCGTGCGCGAAGACATGGTCACCTGGTCGACCTGCACCGAACCGCCCTCGACCTGGATGGCGAAGTCGGCGTCACCGGCCCAGGCTCCTCCCTGGAGCGTGAAGGCGTATTCCTGCCATTCGCCCGTGGGACGGCCCAGAGTGTGGCTCGCCACGGTGCGATCGCCAGCCCTGAGCGCCACCGACAGTGTGCCGCGGCCGTCACCCTTTGCCCATATCGAGCCGATGTAGGATTCGCCGCTCTTGATGCTCTGCGGGCCTTGCGTGATGCCCGACAGGGAGGTGGCGGTGATCCGTTGCGAGTATTCCATGTTTACGGCGTCGCCCTTCACCATCTCGAAAGTGCCGCTGCCGAACGACTTCCACTGCGGGGAGACGTCGGGGATCTTCACATCCTCGGGCATGCCTTCGAACACCGTGTTGCGGCCGCCGTTGGTCGTGACTTTGATATTGCGGTAGAGCGCCTCGGTGTAGTTGACCCACAGCACGATGTCGTTGAGGGCCTCGGCATCGAGACCTCCGGCGTTCAACACCTGGCGGTCGTCCCACCACACGCGGGCACGGTCGCCCTTGACCGATATGCGCAGCTTGTGCCACGTGCCGCCCGTGTCGAGCCCGTCGCGGGGAACGTAGTAATCTTTCGGTTGCCACGAGCGCACGGTACGCATCTGGCCACGGTTCTCCATCTGGGCGTCGACCTGGCGCGTGATGGCGAGGTTGGCCGTCGAAAGCGCCTCCTGGGCCCGCTGCAACTCCTGAGCGTTGGATCCGGGCATACCGGCGATCATGCCGGCGCGCTCGTACTGCGGGTCGAAGATGCGGAAAAACCACGGCTCGCCGCCCGCTCCGTTCTTGAAAGCGAAACGGATGTCGAGCGCTCCCCCACTCCACCGGCGTCCGGGAAGTTTGTAGGCGCGCCAGTTGACGTCCATCGAGATCTCGTAGTCGTTGCCCTCGACCGTGGTGAGGCGTATGGGCTGTTCGTAACGGGTCGGGGAGTGGAGAACGGCGTCATCGTCGGCAAACCAGCCGTCGAAGTAACCGTCGCGGGGAGTGATGCCCGGAAAATGCTCCGGCTCGAACGTGCGCTCGAAGATCATCTCGTTCCAGACGCCGTTGCTCGGCGAAAAATAGATGTGCTCGAACAACTGTCCGTAGATCTTGCTGTCGATCAAACCCGCCACGCGGTTGGTCTCGATGTTGATCTCGGCGCGCTGCTGTGCCGCGAGGGGAGGCACGACAAAAAACGTTGTGGCGATCAGTGGGATGAGAAATTTTTTATTCATCAGGTTATCAGGTATTAAAGAAGTTTGGCGTCCACACGGGCCTATCTGCCCCGTGACTCGCAAAGTTACTCAATTATTTTTAATATAACATGGTCAGGCTATGAACGTCACGAAATTCTGAGCAGCAGCGAGATGCCTTCGGGTGCGTCTACCGCGGGTGTGGCGTCGGCGGGCAGGGTGACTACAAGCCCCTCGGCGGTGCGTTCGAACGGGAGCGGCGCCGTGTGGCCCGCCATCGTAACCGAGCCGACCGATTCCTCACGCAACGGCGAACCCTCGGCCAGCGAACGGATCACCACACGACCGTCGAGAGGCCATGCCAGCACGTGGGCGTAGAGCGTGTCGCCCTTCGTCACGAAGCGGATGTCGGCCGGGGTGTAGGGATCGTGGCGGTTCTCGTTGAAGCCCTGGGCTTGCAGCGGATTGACCGCCTCGGCCACGGGCCCCTCGCCGAATATCTTCCACGGGCGGGTTTCGAAGATCCCTTCGCTGTTGAGCGCCATCCACCCGGCGATCTCTTCGAGTATGCGGCGTTCCTTTTCGTCGATGGTGCCGTCGCCGCGTTGGGGAACGCTCAGCAGCAGGTTGCCGTTTTTGCTGACGATGTCGATCAACATGTGCACCACCGTGCGGGCCGACTTGTAGCGGTCGCGTTCGTAGATCGACCTGTCGTAGTGCCACGACCCGAGGCAGGTGCATGTTTGCCACGGTTTGGCCTGAATGGCGTCGGGCACCCCCATCTCGACGTCCCACACGAGGGCGTTCTTCTGGTCGTCGGTGAGGATCTTGGCGAACACCACGGCCTGGTTCGACCCGTCGTTCTCGGCGACGCTCTTATTGTAAAGGTGTGCCACGGCGCGAAGTCCGGCGTCGCTCACCGGCCACAGCGGCATCGACGTGTCGTCGTAATAGACCAGGTCGGGGTTGTAGCGGTTCATCATGTCGACGTTGCGGTCGAAAAAGTTTTGGGTGAACTCGTCCGAGGGCGGGTACGCTCCCCCGCCCCATGTCCACTGGCCGTGGACGGCGTTGTTGTTTTCGGCGCTGCCTTCGCTCAGGGGGTGGTTCTGGGCGTAAAGTTCCTGCGGGTCGTAGCCGTCCCACCACAGGCCGCGGCCCTGGTCGGCGGTCATCTTGCCGTCGTAGGGGATGCCGGCCATGGGGCCCTCTTTGTCTGCGCGCTGCGAGGGTTCGTACCATGTCCAGGCGTGGGACGAATGGATGCTCACTCCGAAACGCATGCCTTTTGCGCGGGCGGCTCGCTCCCAGTCGCCGATGATGTCGCGCCGGGGGCCGAGGTCGACGGCGTTCCAGGCGTGGTGGCGGCTGTCCCAGTTGTCGAAGTTGTCGTGGTGGTTGCCCAGCGTGAAGAAGTATCGCGCGCCCGCCTTTTGGTATAGCTCCATCAGTTCCTCGGGATTCCAGTTCTCGGCTTTCCACAGGTTTATCACATCTTTGAAGCCGAACTCCGACGGGTGGCCGTAGTTCTCGACGTGCCAGCGGTTGGCGCGGCTCCCCTCGAGGTACATGTTGCGGGCGTACCAGTCGCCCTGCTCGGGCTGGCACTGGGGGCCCCAGTGCGACCAGATGCCGAACTTGACGTCGCGAAACCAGTCGGGCGCCTGACCGTACTGCGAAAGCGACTCCCAGGTGGGTTCGTAAGGCCCTTCCATCATCGTTTCGTGGCGCGGGGCGCAGGAGCAGCAGAGCAGCCCCAGCGCGAGTATCAGTAACGATCGTTTCATGATTTTGGTTGTTTTTGGGGGTTATTCGGAGAATGACCAGTGATCGAAACGGAAAAGTTCGTGGGGTGTGCCGCCACGGAACACGAAGTAGAGGTCGTGAAGCCCTGTGGCGCCGGTGACGGTGGTCCGATCGGTGCTCCAATTCTCCCACTCGCCGGTGTAGCGCGTCCGCAGGGTGCCTATCACAGGGCCGTCGGGGGCATCGAGACGCAGCTCGATCTGGCCGCCGAAGTTGCGGCTCGAAGTGCGGGCCGTGAAACCGGCAGCGCCTTTTGATCCGAAATCGACCTCGCGAACGCGAATGTAGTCGCCATCGTGGATCGAGGTGACGTACACACACCCCGTGAGACCGTCGACACCCCGTCCTCCGGCGGTTTTAACACCTTCGGACAGGGCCATGGTCTCGGCCTCGACGCGGCGGTAGGGATCGAGCGGGGCGATGCTGCGCGCTATGCCCCCGGTCATCGTCATCTGCGGGATCGTACCGTCGGGAGCGTAGGCAAATTCCTCGACCGCAACCGACCGCCGGTGATCGTGGCCGCCGGGCAGGAAGTCGTTGTGGTAGAAGAAATATGACCGACCGCGGTAGTCGACCACGCCCGGGTGGTTGGTGCCTATGCCTCCCTGGCGCGGCATCACCACTCCGCGATAGCTCCACGGCCCGTCGGGCTGAGGAGCGGTGGCGTAGTGGATCGACTCGGGAAGGCCCGAGGCGTAGATCATGTAATAGATCCCGCCGCGCTTGTAGACCCACGGAGCCTCCTCGAAGTCGGGGCCGAACACAGACCCGTCGCTCACGTCGAACGCGTGGATCGGGCCGTCGAGCGAGATCATGTCCCGGCCCAGCCGCGCCCGGTAGCAGGCGTTGTTGCCCCAAAAGAGCCACGCCTGGCCGTCGTCGTCGATGAATACGGTGGGGTCGAGGTCGTCCCAACTGTGGCGCGCCTGCGGGGTCATCTGGTTGGTGACGAGCGCACGGCCGAGCGGATCGCGGTAAGGCCCGCGGATGTCGTCGGCCACCAGCACACCCACCGAGACTCCCCCCTGGTCGGGAGTGTTGTTCTGCGTCGAGACGTAGTAGTAGAATTTACCGTCCCGCTCGATCACCTGCGCCGCGCTGGCGTCGCCCACCGACCAGCCGATCTCGCTGGTTCGCAGGGCCGGGCCGTGGTCCGTCCAGTTCACCATGTCGACCGTGGAGAAGAGGCGGTACTCGCGCATGAGGAACGTGCGGGCGGGAGCGTCGTCCTCGTCGTGGCCCACGAACACGAACAGCGTGTCGCGATGGACCATCGGCGCCGGATCGGCGGTGTACATAGTGCGGATTATCGGGTTCTGCGCCCGCGTCGCAAAGGCGATCGCTGTCGTGGCGACGGCCAAAAACAACAGCTTCTTCATCATCTCACGGGTTCGAGTTTGAGAACGTTGACGGAGTTGAGCGGCAGGGTGACGTTGAACCGGCCCGACACCACGCCCAGATCGAGAGTGCGGGGCACGACCGGCTCGTCGTAGCCGACCTCGGGCGACTCGGGCGAACCGGCGTAGTAGTTCTGGCTGCCCTGGTTTTTGATCGTCGTGTCGGCCGACGAGAGATATTCGAGCGTGGCACGGTAGCGGCCGCCGCCGTCGATCGTCACTTCGGTGATCTTGTCGCGCGCCTCGGCGTTCACGGCTTTCACGTAGAGCGTGCCGCCGCGGGTGTCGATCGTGGCCGAGGTGTAGACCGTCGAGTCGGCCACCGGTGCGCCGGGGGTGCGAGGAGTGCCGGGTGCGCCCGCCGCGAAGTCCGATATCTCGAAGGCGCGGTTGCCGGTATTGTTGGCAAACATCGACATGTAGAAGTAGTTGGTAGTGCGCCACAAGCCGCGGTTGTCGAACCAGATCAGGTTGGAATTCCACTTGTTGAACCCCTTTTTGCAGAACAGCGGCGCGTAGGCGGCCATCACCACCATGTCGGAATTGCGCTCCAGGCCCGTGAAGAAGGCTGCCTCGGCGAGGGTCGACGCAAAGGCGTTGTTGGTGCGGCTGTTGGCGAACTCGCCCACGAAAACGCGGGTGGGCTTGCTCCGGTCGTAGGTGTGGCCCTCGCCGCCGCGGGTCTGGTCGGCGTCGTAGCGGTGGGTGTGGGTGAAGAACCATTCGTCGTTCTGGTAGTAGTGTTCGTCGACTATGGTGTCGGGATACCGGGCGTCGATGATGGGCGTGCCCCCGAGGTGGTTATCATCTTGATCTCGGGATAGCGCTCGTTGACCGCGCGGCAGATTATGTCGAGCCTTTCCCAGAACTCCTCGCCCTGATTCTCGTTGCCGATCGCCAGATACTCGAGGTTGAAAGGCTCCGGATGGCCGTGGGCGGCGCGAACCGCACCCCACTCGGTGTCGACCCCTCCGTTGCAGAACTCGATGAAGTCGAGGGCGTCCTTAACGTAGATGTCGTGGAACCTGCGGCGGTCGGCCTCGGTTTCGAGCGGGGCGATGTAGGAGTGGCCGGCGAATTGGCACGTGACGCCGTTGTTGAGTACCGGCAGCGGCTTTGCGCCCAGCGCCTCGGCCATGCAGAGGTATTCGTAGAAGCCGATGTATTGCGACGTCCAGTAGCCCCAGTGGTTGCGCACGCCTATGCGTTCCTCGACCGGGCCGATGGTGTTTTTCCAGAACACCTGACCCCAATAGTTCGGCCCCTCGGAGGCGCAACCGCCCGGGAAACGCATGAAGCCGGGATTCAGGTCGTCCAGGGCATCGAGCATGTCGGCCCGAAGTGCGCCCGCCGCCCCACCCTTCCACAGGCGTGAGGGTTCGGGAACGAGAGTGACGAAATCGAGGTGTAGGGTTCCGGCGGCGTCTGCCGCGATCACCAAACGGCTGTCGACGCTGCGGCGGGCGGTGAGGCGGCCGGTGTACTTGGTCCAGCGGCGGGGGAGTTTTCCGAACGACAGCACCTCGGAGTTCTGTGCGCCCGAGGCGTCCTCGAGCCACACCCGCACCGTGCCGCGATAGCGCGCCGCCTGAAGCCATAGCCCGAGGTCGTAACCCACCCCGGCCTCGACCGCGATCGAGGGAACCCGGGTGTCGACGGAGTAATAAAACCCTTCGCGCTCGGGGCCGTAGGGAGCTATGCCGAAACCGTTGGCGGCGAGGCCGAAGCCGTCGCCCGGATCGGTGATGTCGATCCTCGCGCTGTACTGTTTGTATTTCAGGGCGTCGTCGTACTCGTCGGCCGGGTCGAAATCGTAGTAGGTTTTGTGGCGCACCAGCGGACGGTCGTCCACCGTGGTTACAGTTCCGCGCGCGCCTCCGCGGCTCACCGTCGTCCAGCCGAAGATGCGGTCGGGCGAGGTCGAGAATTCTTTCTCGGGCGCGCCGGGCACGTTGTACATCTGGAACGAGTTGTTCTGGATGAGCTGGGCGCTGATGCCGCCGTCGTTGGCCTGATTGATGTCTTCGTAGAAAATGCCGTTGAGCGTGGGGCTGACCTCGATGCCGAGGCTGGCGGGACGCAGCTCAAGGCGGTGAAAGGGCAAGCCCTGGGCGTCGAGCATCTCCACGGCGAAGCGCTTGCCCAGCTCGCGGAATCCGTCGAGGCTGAAGTGGAACGGGTCGGGAACACCCTTGCAACCCGCCGACGAAACGATGCGGGCGCCGGGCACGACGGAGGGCAGGTGGGCAAGTATCTCGCCGTTGAACGCCGCGCACGCTCCACCCTCCTCGGCGCTTTTAAGCTCTCCGGCCAGCAGGTGGAAATCGGCAGGGTTCAGGCCCAGGTCGGCCACGAGGTCGTCGTAGATACCTTTCACTTTTTGTGGCCACTCGGGGTCGGTGGAGTTGGACTCTCCCTGGTGTATGATCAAACCCTTTATCACCCCGTCCTTTTGCGCTGCGCGGGCCAGGTCGACCAGCCTGCCGTAGGGGTTGGAGCCGAAACTTGCCGCTATGTCTATCAGCCAGTCGCGTTCGCCCGCCAGATACTCACGGTAGGTATCTTTACCCCACAGCTCGATCTTCGATCCCGCCACCGACACGTTTATCACCCCCACGCGAATGTTCGACGGAAGGTTGGCAACCATCGTGAGACCGAAAAAGTCGGCCAACTTGAGATCGCCCTCCGCGCGGCCCGGATACCATTGCCCCGTCTTGTGCCCGCGGCGCGCATCGTCGGCCGCGGCCATCACCCGGAAACGGGAATCGGCCGGCACGCTGCCCTGGTCGGCGGGACGCGCTCCGCCCGCCATGTTGGACTGGCCGATGGCCAGGTAGATGTGGAAATCGGGATCGGGCCCGTTCTGCGCCGCCGCGGCGACCGAAGGGGCGGAGACGGAGGAGATGACGGCGGTGGCGGCCAACAGTGTGAACGCCACACGGATAAGTCTGAAAAGTTTCATGGCACGGGTCTATTTCTTGAGGTGTTTGGCAAAAAAAGCGTCCATAGCGGGCTGGGTGATGTCCAACGCAAGGGTGTAGGAGACGTCGTGGCCCAGATCGGGCACGCCGATGTACTCGACGTCGGCCCCAACGGCCTTCGCCTTCTCCACGTAATCCTTCACGATGGCCGGATTGACGGTCTGGTCGGCCTCGCCCTGCAGGAACAGGAGCGGCGGCCGAAAGATAGTAGATGGGCCAGCAATGTTCATACTCCTTCTCCCAGAAACGTTTGGGCGGATGGCGCTGGGTGGAGGCCGCTCCCCCGATGGCGCAGGCTATCGAGCTCGAATACTCCCGCCACGGGCCGTCGCCCTCCAGAGCCTCGTTGTCGGACGACACGGCAAGCATCACCGCGAGGTGACCCCCCGCCGAGTGGCCGTATGCCCCGATCCGTTCGGGGTCGATGCGCAGCCGCCCGGCGTTGGCCTTGATCCAGCGCACGGCGTTCTTCACGTCGGCGATGCAGGCCGGGAAGGGCGCCTCGCCGTCCAGCCGGTAGTCGAGCGACACGGTGACATAGCCCAGATTGGCATAGTGCAAGAGCATCGAACGGAACGGACGCTCCTGCTTCGAGCCCATCCTCCAGCCGCCGCCGTGGATCAGCACCACAACCGGACGGACCTCCGGGCCGAAGTTCTCGGGCTCGGCCATGTCCATGACCCACGAGCGACTGTCGCCCTCGCGGTAGGGCACGTTGTCGGTCACGCGAATGGTGCGGAGTGAGTTTTCGGTCGCCGTCCGCGTGTCGGCCCCGTCGTTTTTTTTCTGTCCGCCCTCGCGGCATCCCGCCGCCACGAGCAGGACGAGGGCGATGGGCAGCAGGTTTCTGTTGATCTTGGAGATGGTTTTCATTGGGATATTTTCGGTTTATTGTTATTAGGATAGTCGCTAAATCGTGGAGGGTGGCTGGCCGAAATGGCCGCGGAAAACGGTGCTGAAGTAGCCCACGCTCGAAAAACCGCACAGCTCGCTCACCTCGGTCACCCCGTAGCGGTGGGAACGCAGCAACTCCATCGCGTAGTTGAGCTTGACGGTCTTGATGAACTCGATGGGCGAGAGGCCGGTGAGCGCCTTCAGCTTTTTGTAGAGCAGCGAGGGGCTGACGTGGACGGCAAGCGCAAAATCGTTCTTGCCGAACCGCGGGTCGAGCATGTTTTCGGTGATCGCCTCCACCGCCTTCTTCAGGAACCGGTCGTCGGCCTCGCTGAGCGCCTGTTGCGCGGAGTCGCCGTCGTCCTCGCTCGCCTTTTTACGAACGTTGTCGAGCGTGCGCAGGGTGGTGCGGATCATTCGCCACATCTCGTCCTCGCCCAGAATGTGGTTCACCCCTTTCGTTTCGTTGGCGGCGGGTGTGGCGGCGGTCGGCGGCGGGGTCTGCTCGACAGCCGGATGGTCGGGCCTCAGTCCGTGCGGCAACACCCGGCTGCTTGCGGCCGCGCTCTGGCGGCACGGCACGTGGATCCGGAAAACAGCCCCGTCCTGTTCGCTCCCCTCGCAGGTGATCCTGCCGCGGTGCAGTCTGACCGTGTCGCGCACCACCATCATGCCGATGTTGCCCTCGTGCGTCCTCACCCCCGCGTTTCCGGCGGCGCGACGCCCCTTGAGCGAACGGACCCGCTCCTCCTTGTCGGTGCCGAAGTCCCTCACCTGCAACGTCCACTCGGCCCGGCCGCACCACAGATCGACACTCACCTCGCCCCCGTCGTTGGAGTGTTTGACGGCGGCGGAGATCAGGCTGTCGATAACACTTTCGATCCTGTCTTCGTCGGCCGTGACCTCGAAACATTCCTTGTCGCAATGGAAAACGATGGAGATGTTGCGCCCCCGGCCCAGCGACTCGAACAGCAGGCGACGCACCGACACGAGCTTGACGATGTCGAAAGTCGTGAGGTTCAGTTGCCGGTTCTCGATGTCGGCCGCCTGCGAATCTATCAATGCCGACACGGCGGACGAGAGCCTCTTGGATTGTTCGGTGGCCAGGTCGAGGTACGACCGCGCCTTGTCGGAAAGGTTCTCCTCGAGGGCCAGCTCGCGGATCGGGGAGTTTATGAGGAACAGCGAGTTGCGAATCTTGTAGGTGGCCGATGCGAAGAACATCTCCTTCTTCTCGTAGCGAAGCCTGCGCGAGCGGCTTATCATCATTCTGGCGATCAGGAACAGCAGCACTCCCACCAGGGCCGCGATCACAGCGACGAACCACCACTTCATCCAGAACGGGCGGGCGATGTTGATCTCCAGCCGCCGTTCGGCAAGCACACCGGATTGCTCGCCGTCCATCAGGCGCATCGCAAGTGAAAAACGGCCCGGCGGCAGGTTGGTGTAGGTGATGATGCGGTTGCGCCCCGCCATCGACCATATTCTGTCGAATCCTTCGAGTTTCCACACGAGTTTGGCGTCGTCGGGCGCCTGAAACGGCAGCAGTTCAAGGGTGAACCCCTCGGCCGAATAGGGAATATCCACGGTTTGAAGTTCGTTGACGGGCACATTCAACTGCATGCCCGGAGCGTTGCGGATCGACAGGCCCGAGACGGTCATCTCCTGAAAGAACAGTTTCGCGTCGGTGCGCACGTTGCTGAAGGTCTCGGGCCGGAAGGCTATCAGGCCGTGGTTGGTGCCCCACGCCAGCTCTCCGCCCCTCAACAGCGCCCGCGACCGCTTGTTGTAGGACATGTCGGACAGAGGCCCCAACCACGACGGAATGTAGACCGCCCCCGACGAAGGGTCGAGACGGCAAATGCCGCTCTCGGTGCCGATCCACAGATAGCCCTCGTGAGAGACGATACTGCCCACATAGTCGGAGGGCAGTCCCTCGTCCACCGTGTAGCGCCCCGTGATGCTGCCCGAATCGTAGTTGTAGCGCACCACACCGTTGCCGGCCGTGCATATCCACACGTCGCGCCCCTCCATCAGAAGGTCGTTGACGATGATGTCGCTCATCAATCCCGATATTCGCTGCGTCCGCTTGTCGAGCAGCGACAGTTCGCGATTGTTACTCAGAATTATCATGTCGTCGGACATCTCGTAGAAACACGCCACCCGACCTTCGGCGGCGTAACGCACAAACCGACCCTCGCCGACCAAATAGCAGGCCAGGTTGCCCCTGTCGCCGCTCACCCACACATCGCCCGCCTCGTCGCTGAACACCATGGGGAAAAAACCCAACGGCAACGGCGTCTCGCCACCGCGAGGCCAGTGGATGATCTGCCGCCCCGTCTCCCCGTCGAGCACGTACACACCCGACGAGTAGTTGCTCGCCCAGATCCGCCCGAGGGCATCCTCGCAGATCGAGGTGAAACTGCGGGAGTCGTCGGGATTGCCGACGTGGAAATTTTGCCACCTGCCCGACGCCCGGTCATAGGAGCTGATACCGTTGTCGGTGGCGAACCACAGCTTCCCGCGCCTGTCCTCCACCACCCCGTTGACGTTGTTGTTGGCAAGCGAATTGGGGTCGTTGATCTGGTGCGACAGTTGCGTTATGGAGGGAGAGAGCAGGTTGAAGAACGACACCCCGCCCGAGTAGGTGCACACCCACACCCTGTTGCGGCTGTCCACCAACAGGGCCTGGATGCCGTTGCCCGGCAGCGAGAAAGGGTCGTCGGCGCTTTCGCGGTAGGTCTCCACCACGCGGTCCCCGTCGGCCGATATCTCCAGAAGCCCGTAGTTGTCCATACCCACCAGCAGCGAGGAGCCGGTGAACTCGGTGAGGGCCTGGATGGGATGGAGGGGTAACGAATCTTCCAACACCCGCGACAGGGTGCGGTCGTCGAGATCGAAACGGTAGAGGCCGCTCGCACCGGTGCCGATCCACACCCGGCGGCGCTCGGCGTCGAAGCTCACGGATCGTCGCCATGGCTCCACAGCGGAGTGAGGGCCGACGTGACGGTGTCGTAGAGCCAAAAACCCTCGCTGTCGGCAACGAACAGCTCCGTCGGCCCCAGCCACGCCGCGTCGTAGCTCTCGGCCCCCATGCCCTGGATTCGCGTGATCTCGCCCCCGACCGTGTACCTCAACAGCCCCACCGACGAGGCGATCCAAAACACATCGGGCCTCTCGTCGATGAGCAGCCTGAAGATGGTGATCGAGCTGTTGTTGGTCAGGGTACGCAGGTTGACCTTCAGGACAAACTCGTCGCGCAACGGATCGAGGGCGAATATCTGTCCGTTGTCGGTGTAGGTCACCAGCGACGGGGAGCGGTAAGACAACTTGACCCGCGAGGCGTTGCCCGTCTCGAAAGGCAGGCGGTAGAGGCGGTGATCGCCGTCGGCGAGCCTGATGACGCCGGTGCGCGAGGCCGCCCAGATGAAACCGTAGTCGTCCTCGCAAATGGAAAATGTCCACCGCATCGAGATCCCGTAAAGCGAGTTGACGTTGGTGAACCGGATCGCCGCGGCCTGCCGAACCGGGGTTAACAACAACACACAGAGCGCTATCTTGAGCAGAGGGAATTTCATGGGTGGTGGAAATATCTAATTTCTAAAGTGAAAAATGTCTATTTATCGTGTCTGCTGTCAAAATATTTTTGTATTTTTGAACTTGGGCACGACGTCGTGTTTGTTTTCGCAAGTTACGAATTATTTTCGACATATCTAACTAATATAACATCACTTTTTTTATCCTAAAAAACACTTAACCATGAAGAACTGTTTCAAACCTGTGCTCATAGCACTGATGGCGCTTCCGTTCGGCGCTATGGCCCAACAGCCCGCACCACACACTCCCCCCGCGGGAACGTTCGCCAACGAACACAACCTCGAAGGACAACAGTACCCGAGGGTCGACGCCGAAGGGAAAACCTACTGGCGCTTCAACGCTCCGTATGCCACCAAAGTGGAGATCCGTTTCCGCGGCGAAATGAAAAAAGAGGCCGACGGATGGTGGACATACACCTCGGAAGAACCCGAAGTCGTGGGCTTCCACTACTACCAGATGGTCGTCGACGGAGTGAGCTTCGCCGACCCCAACGGACGCTCGTACTACGGCATGAGCCAGTGGGTGAGCGCCATCGAGATCCCCGAAGGCGAGGCCGGTAACTACTACCGCTCGCAGAATGTGCCCCACGGCGAAGTCCGCGAACGCCAATACTGGTCGGAGATCACACAGACGTGGCGCCGCTGCTTTGTGTACACTCCCGCCGAATACGACGCCAACCCGCGCAAACGCTACCCCGTGCTCTATCTGCAACACGGCGGCGGTGAAGACGAAACCGGATGGGTGCGCCAGGGGTACATGCACAACATCATGGACAACCTGATCGCCGAAGGTAAAGCCGTGCCGATGATCGTCGTCATGGAACGCGGCTACGCGGCCCGCCCCGGTACACCCGTGCCCGTGCCGGGACAGATGAATCCGGCCCTCGCAGCCATGCTCGCCGGTGCCGCTCCTCCCCCCGCCGCAACCCCCGCCACCGCTCCCGCCGGTGTTCGCGCACCGAGCCTCTTCCCGGAAGTGCTGGTGAAAGAAGTGCTCCCGATGATCGACCGCAACTACCGCACACGCGCCGACCGGTTGGGCCGCGCAATGGCCGGCCTGTCGATGGGGGGCGGACACACCTTCCAGACCGTGATGCCAAACCTCGATAAATTTGCATACATGGGCGGCTTCAGCGGCGGCGCAGGTTCGGTGGAACAACTCGACACCGCCTACGACGGCGTCTACAAAGATCCGGCAAACCTCAACCGCAATCTCAAGTTGCTCTTCGTGAGCATCGGCTCGGAAGAGAATCCCGGACGCGTGCGCGACTTCGCCGACGCTCTCAAACAGAGAGGCATCAACAACGTCGTGTACTACGAATCGCCCGGCACCGCACACGAATGGCTCACCTGGAGACGCTCGCTCAAGGAATTTGCTCCGCTTCTCTTTAAATAGACCCCGAAAGACATGAGAACCCTTATTACTTCTATTCTCTGCGCCGCCGCCCTGACTGTAACGTTCGGGGCGGCGGCCCAGCAAAATGCCCCGCACACCCCTCCCGCCGGCACTTTCCCCAACGAACACAACATCCACGGTGCCGAGTACCCGAGAGTAGACGCCCAAGGACGCACCTACTGGCGATTCTGGGCGCCCGACGCACAAAAAGTCGAGATCAGTTTCCGTGGCCCGATGACAAAAGGCGACGACGGCTGGTGGACCTACGTGTCGCCCGAACCCGAGACCGTGGGATTCCACTACTACCAGATGATTATCGACGGCGTGAGCGTGGCCGACCCAAACGGCGTTCCTTTCTTCGGGATGGGACGCTGGGTGAGCGGCATCGAGATACCCGATCGCGAGGGTGACTATTTCCGCGAGAAAGATGTGCCCCACGGCTCGATACGCGAAAGCTGGTACTGGTCGAACATTCGCAACGAGTGGCGACGCTGCTTCGTCTACACCCCGGCCGCGTACGACTCCGACACCGCAAAACGATTCCCCGTACTCTACCTGCAACACGGAATGGCCGAGGACGAAACGGGATGGTGGCGACAGGGACGCACCAACTTTATCATGGACAACCTCATTGCCGAAGGCAAAGCCGTGCCCATGATCGTGGTGATGGACAGCGGCAACATCGAGGTGGCGTTCAACGCACGGGGTGGCCAGACCCGCGCCGAGTATGGTGCCGACTTCACGCCGATCCTGCTCACCGAGATCATTCCCCACATCGAGAAGAACTTCCGAACGCTAACCGACCGGCGCAACCGCGCAATGGCCGGTCTGTCGTGGGGTGGATTGCAGACCTTCAACACCACGCTGCCAAACCTCGACAAATTCGCATGGATAGGAGGATTCAGCGGCGCGGGGTCGATCGACGTGGCCAACCTTGCCACCGCCTACGACGGAGCTTTCGCCAACATCGCACGGTTCAACCGCGAGGTGGGGCTGCTGTTCATAGGCATCGGCTCGGAGGAAAACCCCGCCCGAACACGCAGCCTGGCCGACGGTCTGAAAGCGGCGGGCCTCACAAACGTGGTCTACTACGAATCGCCCGGCACCGCCCACGAGTTTCTCACCTGGCGGCGATGCCTCAGGGAATTCGCTCCGCTGATCTTCAAATAAACGGTGGCGGGATCCGAACGCCGGAACCCGATAATATCCTTAAAGTTGTTGAAACAGTCTAAATATCTCTGGGCCAACCGGGGTTCTGTTCGAGATTGGGATTGACATCCATCTCTTCCCGCGGGTAGGGCAGCAATTCATCCCTGCCAACCTTGAAGCCCCAAGGCTTACCTTCTGCTTCGTTGTAGTTGCTACCCGTCCAGTCTACGAAACCTTCGTGAGCGGTGTATGTCGCAGGTTCGCTTGTTCCGATCCTGCTCATCCGATCTCTGAATACAGGAGAACGTTCGCCCTGGTTAGCGAGTCTTTCGGCGGCGATACCCCAGCGTATCATGTCGGGGAAACGAGTTCCTTCCATCCAGCACTCGAAGCGTTTTTCGTTCTGCACCTCGGCGAGGGTCAGTTCGGTGCTCACGTGAGCCGAGCCGGCACGGTTCTGGATCTGGTTGAGAAGCGCAAGTGCTTCAGCGGTGTTCTGACCACTTTGGACGCACGCTTCGATATAGAGCAGCAACACCTCGGTGTAGCGCATTATGACGATGTTGTTTTCCATAAGTTCACCGAGCCTGGCGATCCTGTCATCCTGGAAGGGAACGAACTTGTACTGGAAATAACCTTCATGGCCGTACAGACCTTCCTTGGCAAAGTCGACTCCACGACCCGGGTCGTGTACTTTCTCCTCTTGGGTGAGAGGAGTACCGTCTGCCTTGCGTAGGTCTTGATCCAAGCCTTGCGGCGATAGGAGTCGATGCCGTCGTTTGCGATGAGCGCTTCGGCGAATTCACCAGTCGGGTTGAAACCTCCCCAGCCGCCGCCACGGATCTCCAGCGGACGAGCCCTGAATTTGTCGATGCGCCAGTGCCACATGTTGTAGTGCATCCACGGGGTGATGTTGTTACGCATCGAGCCGCCGCTGAGGGACGGTTGATCGACCACGTTGAATTCGAACACTTTTTCGGAGTTGGCGTCACCAGCTTTGTGGTAGAGGAATTCCATATCCGGACCCGACACGAGTTCGTATTTTCCGCTGTCGATAACGTTCGCTTTGAGTACCTGAACTGCTTGGGAATACTGTTTGTGCTGTACCAGAGCCTTACCCAGGAAAGAGTAGGCGGCTTCCTTGGTCAGTCGCACGGCACCGTTCTTGTCCTGCGGGCTTTCGCGCGAGGGAAGGTACGGAGCGGCATCCGTAAGTTCGTTGATCACAAACTCCATGATCTGGTCGTGAGGCGTGCCGGCAGGTTTCTCGTCGGGAGCAAGCACATGGTCGACGAGGGGGGGACTGCCCCACCAAGTGGCCAGATAGAGGAAGGCCCATGCTCTCCACACGCGCGCTTCGCTAAGGTAGCGGTCAATCTGGATCTCCGGGTGATCTTCTGCAACCATGCCGTACTCATAGTTGTCGATGAACAGGTTGCACATAAATACGAACTCGTACAGATTCCTGTACAGGCGTGTTATAACCTCGTTGTCGGTGGTGGCACGGAACTCGTTGATCTGCGCCGCGAAGTCGTTGTCACCGCGGTTATTACCGGCTGCATAGAGGTCGTCGCTGGGAAGATTGGATATCAACATCCAGGGCATGTAGATATTGCCGCTCATTAAAGACCGCGCTGCTTGCGAGTAGACGGCGGCTATGGCAGATGGGGCATCCAGCGGGGTATAGAAAGTATCGGTGGTCAATACCCCTTTTTGAGGTATCTCCAGCAAATCCGGATTGCACGACACGGTCGAGAAGGCCGAGAGCAATGCAAGTGATATAAATATTTTTTTCATGATTTGTCAGTAATTTTAAGGTTAGAACGATACGTTGACACCAAACATGATCTTACGCGAGACAGGGTACGCACCGAGGTCGGCACCGATTCTGTCGCTGTTGTTTTGGTTAACAGTCTCGGGGTCAAAACCGGGGTACTTCGAGATCGTGAAGAAGTCGTCGAGTGAAACGAACACTCTGAGGTTCTGAATAAACGCCTTGGAGGTAATCTTGGCCGGGATGGTGTAACCCAACTGCAGCTGCTTGATCTTGAAGTAATCGCCTTTGAATACCTGGGCACTCGAGCTCCAGAAGTTCGGGTCAAGGTTGCCGATGACGGCCGACGGCCACTTGGCGTTCGGGTTCTGTTGGGTCCAGCGATCCTCGGAGAACATGGCCAGAGAGTTGTTCCTCGGACGGTCGGTACGGTGGATAGCCGAGAAGATCGTGCTGCCGGCAACGCCCATACCGAAAGCGGTGAAGTCGAAGTTCTTATAGGCCAGGTTGATGGTCAAACCGTAGGTGACTTTGGGGATACCGCTACCGATCTTGGTAACGTCGGCTTCGGTGATGGTGGGCCTACCCTGATCGTCCACACTGCCGTCGACGTTCTCGTAAATCGGAGCACCGTTGGAAGGATTGACTCCCAGATATTTGAAACCACGCAGGTACCAGATCGGTTCACCCACCTCGAACATGTTTCTTGCCATCTGCGCGTGCGTGGATACCACTGCCGGGCTGGGAGAATAGTTGGGATCGAGCCAAAGAACCCTGTTCTTCAGAGTAGCCATGTTGGCGTTGATCGAGTAGCGGAAGTCGCCGACGCGATCCTGCCAGCCGAGTTCGAATTCAAAACCCTGGTTCAAAATCTTACCACCGTTTGCCCACTGGGTGTCAACACCGATTTCGCGAGGCGGTTTGATCCTGACCAAAAGGTCTTTGGTTCTCTTGTCGTAGAAGTCCACGTTAAATGTGAGTCGGTTGCCCAGGAAAGCTGTTTCGAGACCGATGTCGATCTGGTCGGAAGTTTCCCAGCGCAGGTTGGGGTTCGGGAGACCCGAAGGCGTCGAACCGTAAGACAGGGTGGAGGAGTCGGCTTCGAACTGATAGTAGCGGTTATTGACACCGATAGTCGCGTCGTACTGGTAGCTACCCAAGGAGTTGACGTTACCGTTACGTCCCCACGAGGCGCGCAGCCTCAGTCTGTCCATCGAGATCCTGCGGGCGAAATCGTTCATCCACGCTTCGTTGGAAATGCTCCAACCCGCCGATATCGAGGGGAAGTAGCCCCAACGGGAGTGCTTCGGAAGTTTCGACGAGTCGAACGCGTCGGCGCGGAAGTTGGCCTGGAGCGTGTAGCGATTGTCGAAGCTGTAGGACAGACGGCCGAAGTAGGACATGTTGCGCGAAATGCCAGGCGAGTTACCACCTACGCTGACGTTGGCGGTCGAAAGTCTGTTGTCCAGGAACATGAAAGTGTCATTGTAGTACGGCAGGGGATCGGGACCCGAGATCGTACCCCTGACGCCGAACGTTTGACGTTCGATGTAGGACATACCGATCATCGCGCCTACGTTGTGCCTGCCGAACCGCTTGTTATAGTTTGCGAAGTTCTCCCACTGATAGTACCAGTTGCTGCTGGAGTTGTTTTCAAGGCTGTGGTTGTCTTCCTTGGCCATATCGTTGGCGTAGTAGGGCATGGTGTAGTTCACCGAGAAGCCCTGGGCCAGACGGAAACCGAATCGCGAAGTGACGACGAGGCCCGCAATGGGAGTGAAGTTGGCGAAGATCGATCCGCGGGTATTGACACCTCCGTTGGAGTCTTTCATGTCGCGGTCACGCTGGAGGAGGGGGTTACCCGAGTCGTTGTCGACCCACTTGGAGACGGCGTAGTATTTGCCGTTATCACCCTTCATCACGTTTTTGCCGGCGTTGAGCTGATTCCTGAGGAAAGCGGGCATTTCTTCGACGCTGTCATAATAAACAGGTGTCACCGGGTCGTTAAGAAGGATCGCGGGGAGTACACCCACGAATTCGGTGCGCTGAGCAATCGACTTGGAGCTCCACTTTTCGAACGAAATGTTGGCACCCACCTGCAACCACGATTTGACCTTGTAGTCGGCGTTGATCTGGGCGCTGAGACGTTTGTAAACGTCGGCATCGCCGCGCATGATACCGTTGTCGCTCAGGTTGGCGAGCGTCATGTAGTAACTGCCGCGTTCGTTACCGCCTTCGAAACCTACGGTGTGGCGTTGCGTGATACCTTTTCCGAACATAACGTCGGTCCAGTTGGTGTCAATGCCACTGGCGCGTAACTCGGCCGCTTCAGCCTGAGAAATACCTTTTTCGCCGGTATCTTCCATGTATTGGATCCACTGTTCGGCGTTCATCAGTTTAGGCGTTCTACCCAGCGAGGAGATGGTGTGCTGGTAGTTGTAGAATACCCGGCCTTCACCCTGTTTGCCTCGTTTGGTGGTGATGAGCACCACACCGTTGCCTGCTTCGGCACCGTAGATGGCGGCCGAGGCGGCATCCTTAAGGACCTCCATCGACTCGATCATGGTCGGGTCGAGGTACTGGATGTTGTCGACCTTCAGGCCGTCCACGATAAGCAGCGGCCCGATGTTGCCCGAGTTGGAGGAGATACCGCGCACGCGAATGCTGGTTCCTTCACCGGGCGCACCGCTGAGGTTCATGATATACACCCCGGCGGCTTTACCCTGCAGGGCCTGGCCGGCGTCGGTGGCGGAACGGTTGTTGAGGTCGGCCGCGCGCACCGACGCGATCGCCCCTGTGACGTCGCTTCGCTGCTGGGTACCGTAACCGATCACCACCACATCTTCGATCGCCGTGGCGTCGGGCTGCAACTGGAGGTCGATCACCGTGCGACCGTTAATAGCCACAACCTGCGATACGTAACCGAGGAAAGTGAACGCGATGCTCGAGTCGGACGCCACCTGGATCGAGTAGCGCCCCTGCGGGTCGGTAATGGTGGCATTGGAAACCCTTTGCTGATCAACCACCTGCACACCCACCATGGGAGCGCCCTGATCATCGGTCACTGTACCGGAGACCCTCACGGCCTGTCCGAAAGCACCGACGGGGAACAACAGCACTGACAGCAACGTCAATGCCCCAAGAAAAGTCAGTCTTCTTTTCATAAACGGTTTTTTTTGTTTGTAGTTTAATTGAATTAAAAAAATAGGTCTTTAGGGAAAACCGAATCGAAATTACAAAGTTGTTTCAAAAGCCACTTTCGATTATGGACATTTTTCTTTTCCAATTTTAGACATTACCCCCGTGGGTGCACTCAGAGCCCCATTATCGACCGAAATATCGAGGT
>QMCE01000498.1_pt1 | contig 20018 bp, 21 predicted proteins | sample 1821851 | NCBI WGS metagenome assembly QMCE01 (sample SAMN09453174, study PRJNA476694) | Termite gut metagenome, whole genome shotgun sequencing project. | isolation source: worker | host: Odontotermes sp. | place: South Africa:Pretoria | collected 2016-01-28
GATGGGAATGACCTGGTGCCGGCCGTCCAACAGGTCGCTGATGTCGTGCAGCGAATCGAGTTCTATCTTTGTTTTTTTCATAGGAATGCAAAAGTACGTTAGAAATAGTATCTTTGCAAATTAAATGCAAAAGTGTATTTTTCGTGAATTTTCGGACAAAATGGCAGACAGCGGCATGACAAAATCGACAATAGCTGACAAATACAGCCCCGCGGCGATAGAGGGCAAGTGGTATGAGTATTGGACGGAGAAGGGGTTGTTCCACTCCGAACCCGACGGGCGCGAGCCTTACACGATGGTGATCCCCCCCCCTAACGTGACGGGTATCCTCCACATGGGGCACGTGCTGAACAATACGTTGCAGGACGTTCTGGTGCGCCGTGCGCGTATGCAGGGCAAGAACGCCTGCTGGGTCCCGGGCACCGATCATGCGTCGATAGCCACCGAGGCGAAGGTCGTGGCGCGCCTGCGCGAACAGGGCATCGAGAAAAACTCGCTCACACGCGACGAGTTCCTGCGCCACGCGTGGGATTGGACCGAGGAGCACGGCGGGATAATACTCAAGCAGTTGCGCCACCTGGGGGCGTCTTGCGATTGGGACCGGACGTGTTTCACGATGGACGAGGCGCGTAGCGAGAGCGTTCTGCAAGTCTTCGTCGACCTCTACAACAAGGGCAAGATCTACCGCGGCGTGAGGATGGTGAATTGGGATCCCGCGGCGAAAACGGCCCTGAGTGACGAGGAGGTTATGTACAAGGAGATGCAGGGTAAGCTCTATTACCTGCGCTACAAGGTCGAGGGTTCGGACGAGGCGGTCATAGTGGCCACGACGCGCCCCGAGACTATCTTGGGCGACACAGGCCTCTGCGTAAATCCCGAAGACCCGCGCTACGCCGCACTTAAAGGGAAAAAAGTGGTTGTGCCCTTGGTCGGCAGGGTGGTGCCTGTGATACAGGATGGCTATGTAGATATGGAATTCGGCACGGGGGCGCTTAAGGTAACCCCGGCGCACGACGTGAACGACTACGTGCTGGGCGAGAAATATGGCCTCGAAGCGATAGATATCTTCACCGACGACGGCAGGATCAACAATCACGTTGGAATGTACGAGGGTATGGACAGGTTCGAGCTTCGCAAGAAGATCGAGGGCGACCTGCAAGAGGCCGGGCTGCTGGAGAAGGTGGAGCCGTACACCAATAATGTGGGTTGCTCGGAACGCACCGGCGTGCCTATCGAGCCGAAGCTATCTATGCAGTGGTGGCTCCGGATGGAAGACCTGGCGAAACCCGCCCTCGATGCCGTGATGGACGGCGACGTGAAGTTCCACCCCGAGAAATTCAAGAACACCTACCGCCACTGGATGGAGAATATCAAGGACTGGTGTATCTCGCGGCAGTTGTGGTGGGGACATCAGATCCCCGCGTGGTACTTGCCGGGCGGCGGTTTCGTGGTCGCTAAGAACGAGAACGAGGCGCTGGGGCTTGCACGCGAAAAAGACCCCTCGTTGAAGGTCGAAGACCTGCGCCGCGACGCCGATGTGCTGGACACGTGGTTCAGTTCGTGGCTCTGGCCGATCAGCGTCTTCGACGGTATACGACATCCCGAGAATGAGGATATTAAATATTATTACCCCACCGACGACCTGGTGACGGCGCCCGAGATCATCTTCTTTTGGGTGGCACGCATGATCATGATGGGGTATGAATATCGCGGGAAGAAACCTTTCGGCAATGTATATTTCACCGGTCTGGTGCGCGACAAGCAGGGCCGTAAGATGTCGAAACAATTCGGCAACTCGCCCGACCCGCTCGACCTGATAGAGTCCTATGGCGCCGACGGTGTGCGTATGGGTATGATGCTATGCACTTCGGCGGGCAACGATGTGATGTTCGACGAGTCGATGTGCGAGCAGGGCCGTAATTTCGGTAATAAGATATGGAACGCCTACCGGTTGGTAAACTCGTGGCAGGTGGACGGGGCGCTGCGGCAACCCGAAAGTGCGCAGCTGGCGGTCGAGTGGTTCGAAGCGGTGATGGACAGGGCGCTGGCCGATATGGACCGCAGCTTTGCCGAATACCGCATCTCCGACGCGTTGATGACGGCCTATAAGCTTTTCTGGGATGACTTCTCGGCGTGGTTCCTCGAAATGGTGAAACCCGCCTACCAGCATCCGATAGACGGTAAAACGTTGTCGCAGGTTAAAACGATATTCGAGAAATTGTTGCAGGTGTTGCACCCGTTCATGCCTTTTATTACCGAGGAGATATGGCAGCACGTTGCGCCCCGAAATGACGGCGAGAGCATCATGGTCTCGCTGGCGCCGAAGTCCGGGAAATACGACGAGCAACTGTTGAGTGAGTTCGAGAAAGTGCAGGAGGCGGTGGTCGCGGTGCGCAGTTTCAGGCAGAAACATAATGTTCCGAGTAAGGAATCGCTGCCCTTGCTCGTTATCCCCGATGAGAATTATCATCCACGATACAATCCTCTTCTTGAGAAAATGGCTAATGTGGGTGTCAATGAAGTTTCCGAAACCCACGCACAGGCAGAGACGTTCATGGTGAAGACCACGCAGTATTCTATCCCGCTTGCTATCGGGGATACCGCCGCCGAACTCGAAAAATTGCGAGGTGAGCTCGCTTATCTGGAGGGTTTCCTGCGCACGGTGATGGGGAAATTGGGTAATGAACGTTTCGTAGCCGGGGCTCCCGCCGCGGTGGTCGAGAACGAGCGCGCCAAGCAGACCGACGCCGAGGCCAAGATCTCCGCGATCAAAGAACGTATAACAGCGTTACAATAGATTAGCTCGGTATATAATTTGCATATCGTCGGATATAACCAATAAAAATCCGACATTATGGAAAAGAAGAACAAAGAGTGCTGCTCGTGCGTAGCCGATCTGAAGAAAGAGGTTAACGAATTGGTTAACGAGGTCGAAGGCTATACAGCCGCCGACCATACACGCAAACAGGCAGAAGTGAAAGCGGCGTTTGCACACGAAATGCCACACGCCTCGCCCCACGACAAGAAAAAAGGTGACTGCTAAGAGTAGGCACGATTATTGACGTACACACCGAGTTATTAATCTTAAAACCTATTGATTATGTCGTGGTTATGGTTTATTCTTATCGGCCTTGTTGCCGGCTGGCTGGCAGGGCTTATCGTTAGGGGCACCGGCAGCGGATTCTTGCTGAACATCGTGATCGGCATCGTGGGTGCGGTGTTGGGTGGATTCTTGTTCGACCTGATGGGCTTGGAGAGTCAGAATCGGTTGGGCAATCTGATCACAGCTTTGGTCGGCGCCATCGTGCTGTTGCTGATCGTCAGCCTGGTGCGCAAGAAATCCTGAGAACGGATGCGTGAAAAGTTACGCCCCTCGGCGAGAGGGGCGTTTTTTATTTGAAGATACTGAACCTTGCCAGCAGCCTGTTTCGGCGGGCGAGCATAATGAATTCGACGGCCAGAATAAGCAACGCCATACCCAGCAGCCATTGGAAATACTCGTCGTACTCTTCGTATACCGGCACTGCACGGCGCACACCCTCCGTCTCGCGCACCTTGGCGACTATCTCGTCCAGTCCGAGGTCTTGGTTCGTGGCGCGGACATATGCACCGCCCGTCGCCAGAGCTATATCCTGCAACGCTTTTTCGTCCAGGTGCGTGACCACCATTTCGCCCTTCTCGTCGCGCACATAATCGTCGCCCAGCAGTATTGGGGCTCCTTCGGGGGTGCCGATACCGATGGTGTAGATGGTGATACCCTGTTCGGCGGCGGCGCGTGCGGCGGCCAACGCATCGTCCTCGTGGTTCTCGCCGTCCGAGATGATTATCATAACCCGTCCTCCTTCGCCGCCCGCCGAGAACGAGGCCGCCGCTACATTTATCGCGGCGCCTATTGCCGTACCCTGACGGCTCACCATGTCAGGCGACAGGCGGGCGGCGAACTGTCGCGCCGTGCCTTTATCGGCTGTCACCGGAAGCTGCACATAAGCGTCGCCCGCAAAGGCCACCAATCCCACCATATCCTGCCCCGTGTCGTGCAGCAGCCGGTCGATGGCCGCCTTGGTGCGTTCCAGCCGTGTGGGGGTGAAGTCCTGCGCCAGCATACTGTTCGACACATCCACCGCCACGATCATCTCCACGCCCGTCGACTGCCGTTCGCGGAGCTTAGCTCCCGATTGCGGTCGCGCCACGGCAGTCACAACAAAGACGATAGCGATAAGCAGCAGGATGAATTTATTACGTTCGCGGCGCGGTGAGTATCCGGGCATCAGCCCTGCGGCCGTCGCAGGATCGGCAAAACGTGCCATACGCCTGCGACGCGCCCTGTGCGCCAGCAGGTACAGCCCCGCGAGCAGCGGCAGGAGCAACAGCAGGTAGAAGGCTTCGATATTTGCAAAACGGAACACGGTTACGGTAAAGTTCTAATAAATAGTTTTCTAATTATAAATTCCAACGCCAGCAACGCGAGGGCTGCGAGGGCCCATACCGCGAAGAGTTCGTGGTAGTCGATATGCTCGTCGGTCTCGATCTTACTTTTTTCGAGGGCGTCGATACGTTCGTAAACCTCTTGCAGCGAGTCGTTGTCCGTCGCGCGGAAGTACTCGCCGCCCGTCATAGAGGCGATCTCGGAGAGCATCTGCTCGTCGATCTCGACCGGTGCGTCGATATACGTCATGCGCCCGAGGCGGTCGTAGGCAGGGAAGGGCGCCGTACCGCGCGTACCCACGCCGATAGTGTACACTCTTATGCCGAACGTCTGTGCGATCTCGGCGGCGGTTAGCGGTGCAATTTGCCCCGTGTTGTTCACTCCGTCGGTGAGGAGGATTATCACCTTACTTTCTGCCGTGCTCTCTCGCAGGCGGTTTATTGCCGTCGCCAGGCCGTTGCCTATTGCCGTGCCGTCGTCCACAAGTCCGCTACGTATCTGCTCCAACAGCATCCGCAACGTCCTGCGGTCGGTTGTCAGCGGGCTTTGGGTGAAACTCTCGCCGGCGAATACCACCAGCCCTATCCGGTCGTTGGGGCGTGCGGCTATGAACTGCGACGCCGTATGTTTGGCGGCTTCCATGCGGTCGGGCGAGAAGTCGCGCGCCAGCATACTTCCCGAGATATCTATCGAAAGCACCACGTCGATTCCTTCTGTGGTCGACGAACTGTTCGACGAGGTGTTCTGGGGCCGTGCGAGAGCTACCACTAAAGCCGCGAACGCCGCACATCGCAGTATGAACGGTATGTGCCGCAGATAGTGGCGGAGGGTGCGGGGCACCCCCAAAGCACCTGCTGTCGACGAAACATTCACCGCCGCGGGTTTGCGTTCGCGGTAGACATACAGCACGGCCATCAACGGCACCGCCGCCAATATCCACAGCAGCCACGGGTTCGCGAAATGTGATATGTTTGAAATGTTCATCGGCCTTTAATTCATTTGGTGGGCGTTATTGAGGCCCATGCGATTTTGCGTTGAGCAAGATCGCGCGGCCTGCCACCCGCCACCTGCGATACTTCTACCAATTCTTTAAGTTTCTGCCTGTGCCTTTCACGCGGCGTTCGTCCAACTCCTCTTGTGTGCGGTCTTCCTGGGCTTGTATGGCCTCCAGCATCGCTGCCGCATCCTCGCGGCTCATACCATCCTGTGGCTGAGGCTGTTCCTGTTGTTGCTCTTGCTCTTGTTGCTGTCGGTTTTGCTCCTGCTCTTGCTCTTGCTCTTGCTCCTGTTCATCTTCACCACCTCCGCCACCTTGTTGCTCTTTCAGCAGCTCCTTTACATAGGCGTAGTTGAACTTTGCGTCCATATCCGTCGGGTCGGCGCGCATGGCGTCCTTGTAGGCTTCTAACGACTCTTGCAGTTTCTGTTCCTTGAAAAGCCCGTTCCCCATGTTGTACGATGCGCCGACGCCTTCGAATGCCGCAGTCGCCTCGCTCCACATCTCCTGACGGTAGAGAGCATTGCCCAGGTTGGACTTTGCCGAGCCGTTGTCGGGGTTCTTCTCCAGTGCGCGGCGGTACTCGGTCTCGGCGGCGGCCCACTCCTGCTTTTCGTAGGCGCGGTTACCCGCGCGAACATGGCGCCGGTCAGGGAACTTTTGGGCCATCACAGGTGCTGCAACAAGCAGTAGTAGTATTATGTATAAATATTTATTCATTACTTAGTAATCGCTCTGCGCGACCACGCGCTTTGTGTTTTCCACGAAGTAGTATGCCTGTGTCCATGCCGACTCGTTCTCTTCGGGCGGCGGGGTATGCTTGGCGAACTTCACGAGGTCTGCCGAGCGCAGTATCCCGCGCAGGCTCTCCAGCGAGGCCTCCTCCACACTCTGTCCCTTGGCCGCTGCGAGGATCTCGTCGGAGGTCATCTCCATCGCCGCGACACCCCACCGGCCCTCCATATAGCGGCGCAGGATATCGGTCAGGTTTGTGTAGTAGAGCTTGTGTTTGTTATTTTGCCAAAGCTTGCGGTTATGCAGCGCCTCCAGCGCTTTGATTGCGGTCACATGAGGCTCCTCGCCCGGCACGGGCATCTCCGTTTTTCGTTTACGATGATTCAGCCACCATACGGCGCCAGCCAGAATAGCCGCCGCAAGTAACCCCATAAGTGCATAACCACCGAATTCGCCGAACAGTAGCGGTTCTTTCAGCACCGGCTTCAGGTCACGGATCTCCATCGTGGCGGTATCTATATCGAACGTCCCCACCTCGATCGCCAACGAATCGGCGCTCCACAGAGTATCGACGATATTCTTATCCATATAGAGCACGGGGAAACGCCCAATGATGTGCACCCCCTCTTCGAACGTCGTCAGTACGTATTTTTTGCCCAGCGCCACCCGCCGCCCGTCCCGTTCCAGAGTATCCACGCCCCGTTCCTCTACCACTTCTATCTGTTCGTTGAAGACCCCCTCGTCGAACTTGGGGAACTCCACGTCCTGCATAAGGTCTTTATCTACCCTCACCTCCAACTCGAACCTGTCGCCGATGGCCACGCTGTCGGGCGCCAGCCGCGCGCTTATTCGGGGTGGTTGGGCCGATGCAAGTGCAGGCATGGCCAGAGCTATAAGGGTATAACATATTGTCCGTTTAATTCTCATATTGACCTCATATCTGCCCTGTACGGGCACGCGCTCATTTTTTTCGTGCTTTGAACAGTTTCATCAATGCTTTCACATAATCCTCGCCCGTGTCGACCGCCACGCTGTCTACGCGCGAGCGGCGCAGTACCTGTTCAACCTGCCTTTCGTGCTCCTGCCACGAGTCGTGCCATTGCCTGCGTACGCGCCGCGAGGCAGTGTCGGCCCATGCCCCCTCTCCCGTTTCGAAGTCTCGAAGGCGTACCATCCCCACATCGGGAAGCTCGCTCTCGCGGCGGTCCCATACGCGTATACCTACCACGTCGTGTTTCCCGGCGGCGATCTTCAATGCGTCTTCCCACGGCTCCTGGCACAGGAAGTCGGAGAGCACGAACGCCGTGGCACGTTTCTTCTGTGTGTTGGTCAGAAACCGTAACGGTGCGGCGAGCGAAGTTCCTGTCTCCGCGGGTTCGAAACCCACGAGTTCGCGGATTATCGCCAGGACGTGGCTACGCCCTTTTTTCGGTGGTATGAATTTCTCGACACGGTTGCTGAAGAATATGCATCCCACCTTGTCGTTATTCTGCGCCGCGGAGAATGCGAGTACCGCCGCGATTTCGGTGATCACGTTCTTTTTGGTGCGCTCCGTGGTTCCGAACAGGCGCGAGGCACTGACGTCGACCACCAGCATCATAGTCAGTTCGCGCTCCTCCTCGTAGGTTTTGACGAACGCCGATCCGCTACGCGCCGTGACGTTCCAGTCTATGTCTCGCACGTCGTCTCCGGGTTCGTATTCGCGTACTTCGGAGAAAGCCATGCCTCGGCCGCGGAATGCGCTGTGGTAACGCCCCGCGAAGAGCTCACGGCTTAGCCCGCGCGTCTTGATCTCGATCTTGCGGACACGTTTCAGGATATCGTCGTTATCGTAACTCACGAAGATAAAGCTGTATTGTGTTTTCCAATCCTAAGTATAGTGCGTCGGTAATCAGTGCATGGCCTATCGAGACCTCCATAAGGCCGGGAATCGTCTCGGCGAAGTATCGGAGGTTCGTGCGGTCGAGGTCGTGCCCGGCATTTATTTCGAGGTGTGCCGCACGCGCGGCGAGTGCGGTTTCGAGGTAGGGGGCGATGGCTTTTTCGCGATTGGCGGCATAGTTTCGGGCGTAATCTTCGGTGTATAGTTCTATCCGGTCGGCCCCTGTCTCGACGGCGTAGGGCACCATCTCTGGCCGCGGGTCGAGGAATATAGAGACCCTGATCCCCGCCTTGTGGAACTCCTCGACGCGGTCGCGCAGGAAACGTGTGTGGCGTCGCGTGTCCCATCCCGCGTTGGACGTCAGCGCGTCGACGGAGTCGGGCACCAGCGTAACCTGCTCGGGCCGCACCTCCAGCACCAGGTCTACGAAACTCACTATCGGGTTACCCTCGATGTTGAACTCGGTGCTCACCACACGGCGCAGGTCGCGCACGTCGGCGTAGCGTATATGGCGTTCGTCGGGCCGCGGATGGACGGTTATGCCCTGTGCCCCGAACCGTTCGGCATCGGCCGCCGCGCGCACCACGTTGGGCACGTCGCCGCCGCGCGAATTACGTAATGTGGCGACCTTATTGATATTTACGCTCAGCTTTGTCATAAAAAATGTAACTTTGTCGAAAAGTTCGAAAGCAAAGATAATGAAAATAGTTTTATTTTCAAGGGGCGCTGCCACCGACGCTGCCAAAGCCCTCGATGCGGCGGGGATCGAATGGTCGGCATACCCCGATGCCGCGGGGGCCGATATGGCGGTGAGCTACGGTGGCGACGGAACGTTCCTCGACTGTGTGCGCACGCTGGGCCACCTGCCCGTGCTGGGGGTCAACTCCGGGAGGTTGGGCTTCCTGGCCGACGTGCCGCGCGAGGGTATGGCCGAGGCGTTCGCATTACTTGGCAGGGGGGAGTACGCCATCGAGCCGCGCCCGCTGATCGAGGTGCAGTGGGACGGCCCCGTGCAGCCCGACCACTCTTTTGCGTTCAACGACTTCACCATTCAGCGTGGCGGCACGGGGATGATCTCGGTCGAGGCCTATATCGACGGCGAACTTGTGGCCACATATTGGGGCGACGGGGTGATAGTTTCGACGCCCGCTGGGTCGACCGCTTACTCGTTGAGCGTCGGCGGGCCGGTTATAGCTCCCGGCTGCGGATGCTTTCTCATCTCGCCCATCGCGCCGCACAATCTTACTATGCGCCCCATAGTTGTGCCGGAAAATTGCGAGATAATGTTGCGAATGTCCACCCGCGATCGTTATGCTTATGCAGCCCTCGACGACAGCCGATACGAAGTGGGTTGGGGTGCGGCGTTCCGCCTGCGTAAAGCCGGCCGCCGAGTGGGTGTCGTGAGGTTTGCCGAAACGTCGTTCTACAAAACCCTGCGCGAAAAAATGCTCTGGGGAGTGGATGGACGAACAGTGATTAATGATGCAACGGTTAATGATTAATTCCCGGGCCGTTAGGGGACAATAAGAATTTTATATGGTTTGCAGGGGTCATATTAATCACTAACCATTATCCATTAACCATTTTTTAACTATCTTTGCCCTGATATGAGTACGCCGCGACATGTAGCGATAATAATGGATGGCAACGGCCGGTGGGCGCGCGACCGCGGCCTCGACCGCGTGGAAGGGCATGTCAAAGGTGTCGAGAGCGTGCGCGAAGCGGTTAAGACGGCGAAGGACAACGGCGTGGAATACCTTACCCTCTACGTTTTTTCGACCGAGAATTGGGGCCGCCCGCGCGCCGAAGTCGAGGCGCTGATGGCGTTGATATGCAAATGTGTGCGCAGCGAGACGCCCGAGTTGGTGGCACAGGGGGTGTGTATGCGGATGATCGGTGAACGTTCGGACCTGCCCGCCGAGGTGCGGCATGATATGGAGCAGATCGAGTCCGACACAGCGCAGGGACAGGCGCTGACAGTGCTGTTGGCTATAAATTACAGTTCGCGTGCCGAGATCGTGCGTGCAGTACGAGAGGGTGGCGAGGCGTTCGAAGAGCACCTTTTTACAGCGGGTGTACCCGATCCCGACCTTATAATCCGCACGGGCGGCGACCACAGGTTGAGCAACTTCCTGTTGTGGCAGGCGGCTTACAGCGAACTTTATTTCACGCCCGAGTATTGGCCCGACTTCGGACGTGCGTCGTTCGAGCGGGCGTTGGCCGATTTCGCAAACAGGGAGCGCCGATGGGGCCTTATTACAGAAGAAGAATGAGAAGGATAATCGTTATGATAGTGGCTGTCGCGGGATTTTTACCTGTGATGGCACAGCACGGGGTGGTCGATTACGGGTCACCGAAAAGGTATGTGATCAACGACGTGGAGGTGACGGGTGCCGAGGTGCCCGACGCGCGGGAGTTGGGCGAGAGTGTGGGTATATTCGTGGGCGACACGATAATGATCCCCGGGTCGTACCTGACCAGTGCGGTTAGGCAGTTGATCACTGTGAAACGTTTTTCCGATGCCGACATCACTTTCGAGGAGGTCGGAGGCGACAGGGTGAACCTGGAGATAATACTCGCACCGATGCCGAGAGTGAGCGAGTGGAATTTCGTGGGTATCCGTAAAGGGCTGTGGCAGACGCTCATGGATAAAGACCATATGAACCTGCGTGTGGGAAACAGTGCGACGCTGAGCGGCTACGATATAACGCGACACACGAACTACATCAAGGATTATTATAAGGAGAAGGGTTTCCGTAACACTACGGTGGAAGTACAGACCGAACTCGACGACCGCTATCCGGGGGCCAATCTTTATAAGGTCGCGTTCATGATCGACCGCGGGCCTAAAGTGAAGGTGGGTAAGATAAATTTCGAGGGGAACGAGGAGTTCAGCGACCGCCGCCTGCGCCGCTCGCTTAAGAACACCCATCAGGTGGGGCCTAACATCTTCCGCAACTTCAAACTGCGCGACAAGAAATACGAGCAGGACAAGGATGTAAATCTTATAGATTTCTATAACTCGAAAGGTTTCCGCAACGCTACGGTGACAGGCGATTCGATATATTACATCAATCCCAAGCGGCTGGGTATAGATATCGACGTGTTCGAGGGCAAGGAGTATTTCTATCGTAACGTTCGTTTTGTGGGCAATACCATATTCCCCACCGAGAGTAGCGAGAACCGCCCGGGGCTGTTGGAGACGCTGGGCGTGGAGAAGGGTGACAGGTACGACCGCAAGACGCTTTATAAACGCTTGGGTATCGGCGCCGAGGCTAACCCCGACGATGCGTCGACCATCAATGCTCTCTACCAGAACAGTGGTTATCTTATGGCAAGCATCGAGCCGGTGGAAAATATCGTGGGAAAGGACTCGATTGACCTGGAGATCAAGATATACGAGGGCAGGCCGTTCACGGTTAACAAGGTGGAGATCTATGGGAATAATACGGTCGACGACGAGGTGATTCGCCGCGATATCGACGTTCTGCCCGGCGAGCAATACAGCATGGGGCTGTTGATGAGCACCATGCGCCGCCTGACGACGATGGACCACTTCGAGCAGATGTCGGTATTCCCGAGTATTCAGCCTGTAAACGACCATCTGGTCGACATGACCTACAATCTGGTCGAGAAACCGAGCGACCAGTTCGAGATCTCGGGCGGCTGGGGCGCGGGGATGTTCATCGGTTCGGTGGGCGTGCACCTGCGTAATGTCAGCTCTCGCAGGCTCTTTTCCAAAGGGGCTAAGTGGACGCCCTATCCGCGCGGACAGAACCAGACCCTAAGCCTCAGGGCACAGAGTAACGGACAATATTATAAGGCGTTTTCTCTGAACTTTCTGGAGCCGTGGCTCGGAGGGAAGAAACCCGTGTCACTCAATGTGGGGGCGCACTTCTCGGACGAGACCACAGGGATGTACCTTTTTCAGAAGACCGACGACCACTTCCGCACTTTCGGACTTTCGGCAGGTATGGGGCGCCGACTGAATTGGCCCGATATGTTCTTCGAGCTCTACAACGAGTTGGCCTATACTTCGTACTCACTAAAGAATTGGGGTGATTACTTTATAATGAGCAACGGGCGGTCTAATATCGTCACGTTCACCTCGATATTGAGCCGCAGTACGCTCGACGGGTGGAATATCTATCCGACCGGCGGCAGCAGGTTCAACTTCTCGCTGGCGTTGACCCCGCCGTTCTCGCTCTTCGACGGCAAGGACTACTCCGACCCCGATATGACCGAGCAGGAACGCTACCGCTGGATCGAGTATCATAAATGGAAATTCGATTGGTCGTGGTACACGCCGATGAACAAAAGCAATAAACTGATCCTGAAGACAGCGTTCGAGTTCGGCTATCTGGGGTCTTATAATAAGGATAAACTCTCGCCGTTCGAGGGATTCGATATGGGTGGTTCGGGAATGACGGGATATAATATGTACGGTGTGGATATCATCGGTATGAGGGGTTACGACGAGAGCGGCCTGACGCCGATACCGACGCGGCGGGGTGACTATGCGAGGGTGTATAATAAGTTCACCGCTGAGTTGCGCCATCCGGTCACGCTTACCCAGGGGCCCACGCAGATCTTCGGCTTGGTATTTGCGGAAGCTGGTAATGCGTTCGGGAGTTGGAAGGAGTACAATCCTTTTGACCTGAAACGCGCGCTGGGTGTGGGCTTGCGCGTGAACCTGCCTATGGTGGGTATGTTGGGGTTGGATTGGGGCTACGGTTTCGACCCCGCGGCGGGCCAGTCAAAACCACATGGCGGGCAGCTGACGTTCTCGTTCGGCGGACAATTTTAAGCGCGTGCTCGCGCCGAGGTGCCGGCGGGCACTCCGAGATATTTGGATAGTCAATAATTAACACTTAAATTATTATGAGAAAGTTACTTGTTGTTTTGGCAGTGGCCTTGGTGAGCGTCGGTATGGCGACGGCACAGGGCTATATCGTGGTTAACACCGAGACGGTGTTCAAATCCATTGCGGCGTTCAACGCAGCCGAGGCCGAGTTGGAACGTCTGGGCACTGCGCGCCAGGCCGAGATCGACGCCGGTTTCGAACAGGTGGAGAAACTCTACAACTCTTATATGCAGCAAAGAGCGATGCTCAGCGAGGCAGCGCGCGCACAGCAGGAGAAGATGATAATCGACCGCGAGGCGGAGTTGAGCAAACGCCAGGAGGATGTCTTCGGGCCGGAAGGCGAGTTGATGAAACGTCGCACGGAGCTGATGAAACCCATCGAGGACAGGGTTAAAAATGCTATTGCGGGCTATGCTAAGCAGAGGGGCGGGGCATTGGTGCTCGATATCGCACAGAACCCGATGGTTCTCTACTACGATCCCGCGGCAGACCATACACAGGCAATAATCAATCTTGTAAAATAAAATGAAAAACGTACTGAAACTTACCTTCGCGGTAGCCCTGATGGCTGCGGCAATGCCCGCTATGGCGCAAAAATTCGGTTATGTAGACACTCGTGAGGTCGTCTTCGCACAGCCGGAAGTCGAAACTATCAAGGAGAACCTCGAGAAACTGAGCAATGAGTTCATGTTACAACTTGAGGAAATGCAGGTCGAAGGTAACAGAAAAGTTGATGAGTATCAGAAGACCGAGGCTACGATGACCGATGCCATGAAGAGACTGAAACAAGAGGAGATCCAGAACATCGAACAGCGTATGCAGGAACTTCAGGAGGCGGCACAGGCCGAGATGATGGAGCGCGAGGAAGCTCTCATGAAACCTCTGGTCGACAAGGCACGCGCGGCGATCGAGAGCGTGATGAAGGCTCAGGGCCTGGCCGGTGTGTTCGATGCCCAAGTGTTGGTTAGCAAAGACAACACGCTGATGGTCGACGTCACCCCGCTCGCCAAGAAAGAATTAGGGATCCAGTAGCCGTTCGCTATGCGCAAATTTTTACTTGCCGCTATATTTGCGGCGGGTGTTTCCGCACCCGCGTGGGGGTGGTCTTGGGGTGCAGTGGAGATCGGGTTCGGGACTACCCAGGGTAGCCCGGGGCACTATCACGGCAGGTTCAGGGATCTCGGCCCGCAGGGGTATGCCGAGGGGCGTTTGAATATCGGCAGTTCGTGGGATGTCGGCCTTCAGTTGATGGGCGGCACGGCGAAAAGCCGCGACGACGGCTATGAGACGTGGCGCCTGTTGGGGACAATCTACGGCGACTATAACTTCTACAGAGACTGGAACACGCGGATGTATGTGGGTTTAGGCTTGGGCGCGGGGTATGTCCACGACGGAATGCTTTCGCTATATTACGGCGATCGTTATTATGTGGACGAATGGGGTAATGAGTATGATGATTGGGGTGTTTACAACCAACTCATCTTCAATCCGCGTGTCGGTGTCGAGTTGTGGGGGCGGCTCAATCTCTCCGTCGACTGGAAACTGATGTCGCGCGGACAGTATTCGACGTTGGGGTTGAATATTGGGTTCGTATTATAGCCCCGAGAATATATCTCTGAAATCCTCGCATGGGCGGGGCTTGTAGGTGTGAAACCCGAGACGGGCGGCGATGTCGATATTTGCCTGCCCGTCATCGATAAATAGGCATTCCGATGGGTCGAAGTCGGCCTCGCGCACCATCTGCTCGAAGATCGCCGGGGCAGGTTTGATGTGCCCCATCTGATAGGATAGGAATGCGCGGGTGAAATAGTCGTCGAAAGTGAGGCCCGGGAGCTGTGTGAAGTACCGCTCGCGAATGTCAGGCATCATAATTGCGTTGGTGTTGCTGAGCAGGTATATGTTGAAACGCGGCGACAGTTCGCGGAGCATTTGTAGCTTGTATACGGGCAGTCCGGTAACGAAAGCATTGAGCGCGGCGGCTATCTGTTCGTCGGACGATGGCCGGTTACTTTCGCGGCGCACGTGGTCGTAGAACCGAGCCGGTGTTGCGAGGCCGGCTTCGAGTTCGCCGAGAATACCGGTTTGGGCGTAATGGCTGAGCATGGCGTCGGCTTGAGGGAACCCGAGACGATTGAATGCCGCGATGCACCGCGGCCGATCGAGGTCGAGGAGTACACCGCCCATATCGAAAATAATGTTCCTGATCATGGCGCGAAGATAGTGAATTATAAATATTTTACCGTTATGAAAAATCTGTTTTTGGTTTTGATTGCCGTTGTGGTTTGCGGATGCGGGCCTCTGCGGAACAGGTCGGTCGATCCCGAGAAGGCGGCGGCGGTGGCCGCGCTTATAGAGAGTGGGCGCTACCAGGCCTACTTCGACCTTATGGAACCTATGCGTGGACAGGCGTGGGAACTCCCTATCGATATATGGAATATCGAGATCAGGGATGGGGAACTCTATTCCTACCTGCCTTATCTGGGTGAGGCGTATATGGCGACTCCGGGCCCGCAGGATGGCTTGACTTTCAATTCGAAGTTGTACGACTACAAGGTCGAAGAGGGGCGTAAAGGTACTTTGGAGGTTACTTTCTGGGTGAAGTCGGATGACGACCGCTATGATTATCGGATGACGGTCTTCCCCGACGGTGATGTCCATCTTCGTGTGCTGCCCGATCTTAGAACATCCATAGACTTCGACGGAAAACTCAGAATGTGATGACACGCGAGAACGCTTTTTTCCGGCACCTGCTGTTTTTGGTGGTATTGATAGCTATCGGAGTTATACTTTTCCGGCAGTTGAATTTCTTTGTGGGTGCTTTTTTGGGTGCGATCACGATCTATGTGGTGTTGCGCAAGACTATGTTCCGGATGGTCGAGAAGTGGAAGTTGGCGCGTTGGGTTGCGGCGTTGATTTTGGTCGCCGCCACGTCTCTGGTTTTGGCGGGGTTAGGCTATATTCTGGTGATCTCGGTGGGGTCGGAGGTGTCTAATCTCGATGTTAGCGCTGCCGTAGATAAGGTTAATGCGGCGCTGGAGTCGGTGAACGCGTATTTCGGATCGAACCTGATCCCGCAGGATATCATCAGCCGTAGCGACGCCGTGATCAAGGTCGTCTTGAACGCGATCCTGAATACGACTTATAGCTTTACGGCCAATATCTTCATGATGTTGCTGGTACTCTACTTCATGCTCACGAGCGGGCGCAAGATGGAGGCTAAAGTGTGGGACTACGCGCCTTTCTCGGGGAACAGCCTGCACATGGTCAGGCGCGAGGCGAAGACGATGATATACAGTAACGCGGTGGGTATGCCCGTGATCCTGGTGTTGCAGACACTGGCTTCGACGCTGATCTATTGGTTGTTGGGTTTCTCCGATCCGTGGTTCTGGGGGTTTCTCACGGCGTTGTGCGGGTTGGTTCCTGCGGTAGGTACAATGTTGGTGTACTTGCCCGTGGCGGTATGGCTGATGTTCTCGGGCGAGGTTCTGAACGGTGTGATACTGTTCCTCTATGGCGCCATCGTGATCTCGAACCTCGACAATGTATTACGCATCGTGTTGCTGCATAAGGTTGCAGACACGCACCCGTTGGTGGTGATATTCGGTGTGTTGCTGGGTATTCCGTTGTTCGGGTTCTGGGGTATAATTTTCGGGCCGCTGTTCATCTCGGGATTTATGCTGTTGATCAAGATCTATTATATGGAGTACGGGTTGATGTCCCATGCCGATCACAGAACGGCACCGCCCCGAAAGACAGTGCCGTACCACTTCAAGAAGATACATAAGAAAATGTGCCCCGCGCCGGTGGAAGATACTTGTACGCCGGCAGAAGAGGAGTGTACGCCGGACTAATTCATCTTGGCAGCGTCGCGGACGAATATCTCAACGCCTTTGTCGGTCAGCGGGTGGTTTAGCAGCCCGAGTATCGACGCCAGCGGACACGTCGCTACATCGGCTCCTGCCTCGAGGCACTGTATGATGTGCTGTGTGCTGCGTATCGACGCCGCCAGGACCTGTGTTGCGAGGCCATAATAATCGAACACCTCTACGATCTTCGCCACCAAAGCCACGCCGTCGCTGGCAATGTCGTCCAATCTTCCGACGAAGGGAGAGACGTATGTCGCGCCGGCCTTGGCTGCCAGCAGCGCCTGCCCGACACCGAATACGAGCGTGCAGTTCGTGCGGATGCCGTTGTCGGAGAAGTGCTTGATAGCGCGGATTCCGTCGGTGGTGCAGGGTACTTTGACCACGATGCTCGGGTGTAGTGCGGCGAGGCGTTTGCCCTCGGCCACCATTTCGTCGTAGGTTGTCGATAGCACCTCGGCGCTCACGTCTCCCGCAACGATGTTGCAGATATCCACATAGTGTTTCAGGACAGCTTCTTCTCCTTTGATGCCCTCTTTGGCCATTAGCGAGGGGTTGGTCGTTACGCCGTCGAGGATACCCAGATCGTTCGCCTGGCGAATCTGGGCGAGGTTGGCGGTGTCGATAAAGAATTTCATATGTTCAGTTTATTGGTTATCAATGCGTTGAAAATATCTCCTTTTTCGGGCGAGAATGCGCCGTACCCGAGGTCTTCCACCGCCATCCAGACGATGGTCGCGGTTTCGTCGATAAGGTATATGCGCGGTATTGTGTGCTCGGCGAATAGGTTGTAGACCGCCCTGTCGGGGTCGGGATAATATTGCATCGGGTAATCCCACACGGTGAGGCTTTCGTCGCGGCTTATGGCTACGGCTTGCAGGCCGGGCAGGTTGCGGCAGGCGTAGTCTATAAACGGCATTTCACGTTGGCAGTCGGGGCACCCGGAGTTGAAGAGCACCAACAGCGACTTATTACCAATGAAATCTTCGGGCGAGGAGAAGTCGTCTATGGCGAATTCCGGCACCATATCGCCCTCCTTTACACGGCTGCCGTCGCCGCCATCGGGCGCATCCTCGCTTATACACGAGAGCATCATCACGGCGATTATCAATGTCAGGAACCTCATACGCTCCCAAAGATAGTGAAAAAATTCGTATCTTCGCATCCGTGAGAATTGCCTATTGCATAGTGTGCCACAAGTTCACTCCCGTACTGGAGGAGTTGGTGCGTCAGGTAGGTGCGGCTAACGATGTCTATTTGCACGTCGACGGCAAGGTTTCGATGGATGCTTTCGCGCCCTTGCGTGGGCCGGTGAATTTTCTGGAGGACAGGGTACGGGTCGATTGGGGGCGCTATTCGCAGATCGAGGCGACGTTACGGTTGCTTGATGCGACGCGTGCTCGGGAGTGCGATTATATTGCACTCGTCTCCGGCGATACTTTGCCCTTGAAGGCCGACGCCGAAATAAAACAATTTTTGCACGACAACCGTGGGCAAGAGTTCCTTTTCGAGGGGAAATTGCAGCCGCACCACCGTTCGCGAGTGCGGTACAAATATCCGGATGGTGATGTCCGGGGGTCGCGGTGGATGGCGTTGCGCAGACGGATGAGGCTCCTGCCGCGCAATAAGTTTTACGGCTCGCTGCCGCCGCTCCATAAAGGGTCGAATTGGTTTGCGATCACTCCTGCTTTGCGCGATTGGATGTTCGAATACTTGGGTGCGCACCCGGAGTTCACCGAGGCTTTCAGGTATTCGCATTGCGGCGACGAGTTATTTTTCGCCACCCTGCTTGCCATGTCGCCGTTTGCGGAGAACAGAGACCCGCGCCACTATATGTATGCCGACTGGACTACGGGACCGCAATACCCTCGCATGTTGGACGAGACAGACTTCCCGCGCCTGAAAGCTGCCACCGAACTGTGGGCGCGCAAATTTGCCGACGATATAGATATCGAAAAATACCGTGAACTCCTCTGAACAACATACGCGTCGTATAGCACGCAACACGCTGCAGCTCTATGGGCGCATGGTGGCGATGATGCTCGTCACCCTGTGGGCGAGCCGCGAGGTGCTGAGTGTGCTGGGCGAGGACGACAACAATACCTACGCTGTCGTGGGGTCGTTCGTGGCGTTGTTTTGGTTTCTGAACACGGCGATGGCGTCGGCTACGCAGAGGTTCCTGAATGTCGAGGTCGAGAAGGGCGGCGGGTCGGTGAACAAGGTGTTCAGCACGAGCGTCAATATCCACCTGCTCATTGCAGTGGTGGTGTTTGTTGTTGGCGAGGCTGTGGGGCCGTGGTTCGTCGAGACTAAGTTGAATATCCCCGAGGACAGGATGCAGGCGGCACATTGGGTCTTCCAATTTTCGCTCCTGACGTCGTGTTTCAATATCGTCAGGGTTCCTTATAACGCTATGATAGTCGCCGCGGAGCGGATGTCGATGTACGCGTTGCTGACGGTTGCCGAGGCGGTATTGAGGCTGGGGGCGGTGCTGGTTCTGGTGCTGCTGCCAGGCGACAAGTTGGTGTTATATGCGGCGTTGACGGCTTTGGTGGTGCTGGGTATGACGCTGATATTCAGGTGGTACTGCCGCCGGAAATTCGTCGAGTGCCGCTATTGCCGCCCGCGTGACAGGGCCCTGGCCGTGCGGATGATGAAGTTCTCGGGATGGAACCTGCTCGGTAGCGGGGCTAATGCGGCGTCTCTGCACGGGGTGAACCTGCTGTTCAATATCGTGGCGTCCTCCTCGCCGCTCAATGTTGCGATGGAGAAGGCGTCGCAGATCAGCCATGCCGTCAACTCGTTCGTGCTCAATTTCCAGACGGCGTTCAACCCGCGCATTATGAAGTCGTATGCGACGGGTGACGAGACATATTTCAGGTACCTGATCTTCAGGGCGTCGAAGTATTCTTATTTTTTATTGCTGCTGATCGCGTTGCCTTTTACGGTGTGTGCCGGGCCTCTTGTCGAGTGGTGGCTGGCGCCTAACGAAGTTCCGGAACATACGGTGAACTTTGCGCGGTTGCTGATGTGTTTCCTGCTTGTCGATGCTCTTGCCGGGCCTCTGTGGAGTGCGGTACAGGCCACGGGGCGGATACGCAACTACCAGATCGTTATGAGCTCGGTGATACTGCTGAGCCTGCCGTTGGCGTGGGTTTTCCTGAAGTTGGGATACCCTCCGGAGGCGGCTTTGTGTGCGCGTATTGCGGTAAATATAGTGTGTTTTGCGGTTCGTGTGGGGTATTTGGGAC
>QMCE01002228.1_pt1 | contig 20000 bp, 19 predicted proteins | sample 1821851 | NCBI WGS metagenome assembly QMCE01 (sample SAMN09453174, study PRJNA476694) | Termite gut metagenome, whole genome shotgun sequencing project. | isolation source: worker | host: Odontotermes sp. | place: South Africa:Pretoria | collected 2016-01-28
GTCGTCGTACATTCCAACCGGAAGCATCGCATCGAAGAGGGGCGCGTCGCCGAGCTGGAGGAATCCGTCGAGGCGGAGGCCGAAGCAGAAGCCGAGCTCCCGCCGCAGGTCGAAGAGGACGAACTGGTCGCACCGGGGGCGAGCGAGGCGCCCGGCTCGGTCTCGTCCGCCGAGGCGCCGGAGCCCACGGGTTCGCGGCTGACCCGGCTGCGCCGTCGCCTGTCGGCCAGCGAGAACCCCTTCGCGCGCGGCCTGCTGTCGCTGCTGTCGGCCGACAAGCTCGACGCCGACACGTGGGACGATTTGGAGGCCGCGCTCATCACCTCCGACTTGGGCGTCGGGCCGACCACCGAACTGTTGGACGCGCTGCGCGCCCGGCTGGGGGTCGAGGGCACATCGGATCCGGCAGCGGCACGTGTGGTCCTGCACGACGAACTGCTGGCACTCGTCGACCCGTCGATGGACCGGTCGCTGGCGGTGACGGGGCAGGACGGCTCACCCGGCGTCGTGCTCGTCGTGGGTGTCAACGGGACGGGCAAGACGACCACGATCGGCAAACTCGCCCGAGTGCTGGTGGCCGACGGGCACTCTGTGGTGCTTGGCGCCGCCGACACGTTCCGGGCCGCCGCCGCCGACCAGCTTCAGACATGGGGCAGTCGCGTCGACGTGCCCGTCGTCCGCGGCCCGGAGGGCGGGGACCCGGCGTCGGTGGCGTTCGACGCGGTGAGCCAGGGCATCGCCGATCAGGTGGACGTGGTGGTCATCGACACCGCCGGCCGGCTGCACACCAAGACCGGCCTGATGGACGAGCTGGGCAAGGTGAAGCGCGTCATCGAGAAGAAGGCGCCGGTCACCGAGGTGCTGCTCGTCATCGACGCGACCACCGGTCAGAACGGCCTGACGCAGGCCCGAGTGTTCGCCGACGTGGTCGACGTCACCGGCGTGGTGTTGACGAAGCTCGACGGCTCCGCCAAGGGCGGCATCATCGTCCAGGTGCAGCGCGAGTTGGGCGTGCCGGTGAAGCTCGTCGGCCTCGGCGAGGGGCCGGACGACCTGGCGCCATTCGATGCCGAGACCTTCGTCGACGCACTGCTGGCGACCGACTAGTTTGTCGTACTGAGCGCGGCGGGTCGCAACGGCCGCGCTAGGCAGAATTCGGCGCTGCCGGCCGGGTGGTCGGCGCGGGCGCGGGCTGTCGGATCGCGCCAGTAAACTAAGCCGGTAATCCTCGAGAGGTAGACCTGTGTTCGACACCCTGCAAGACCGGCTGACTCAGACTTTCCGCCAACTGCGCGGCAAAACCCGGCTGAGCGACGCCGACATCGACGCCACCCTGCGTGAGATTCGCGTCGCGCTGCTCGAAGCCGACGTCAATCTCGACGTCGTCAAAGGCTTCGTGGCGGCGGTGCGCGAACGGGCCCACGGCGCGGAGATCCATGCGGCGCTCAACCCCGGCCAGCAGATCCTCAAGATCGTCAACGAGGAGCTGACGGCCATCCTCGGCGGCGAGGCGCGGCCGCTGCGCTTCGCGAAGAAACCGCCGACGGTCATCATGCTCGCCGGCCTCCAGGGGTCTGGCAAGACCACGCTGGCCGGCAAACTTGGCCACTGGTTGCGGGAGCAGGGCCATTCGCCGCTGCTCGTCGCCGCCGACCTGCAGCGGGCCAACGCGGTCACGCAGTTGCAGGTGGTGGGCGAGCGAGCCGGCGTCCACGTGTTCGCCCCGCAGCCGGGCAACGGCGTCGGCGACCCGGTGCAGGTGTCGCGCGAGTCGATCGCCTTCGCCGAGCAGAAGCTGTACGACGTCGTCATCGTCGACACGGCCGGCCGCTTGGGCGTCGACCAGGAGCTGATGAAGCAGGCCGCCGACATCCGTGACGCCGTCCACCCGACCGAGGTCCTGTTCGTCGTCGACGCGATGATCGGCCAGGACGCGGTCAACACGGCGAAGGCGTTCCAGGAGGGCGTCGGCTTCGACGGCGTCGTGCTGTCCAAGCTCGACGGCGACGCCCGGGGCGGCGCGGCCCTGTCGATCGCGCGCGTCACCGGCAAGCCGATCATGTTCGCGTCCAACGGCGAGGGGCTGGGCGACTTCGACCAATTCCACCCTGACCGGATGGCGGGCCGCATCCTCGACATGGGCGACCTGCTCACCCTGATCGAGCAGGCAGAACGGACCTTCGACGCCAAGCAGTCGGCCGAGGCTGCCAAGAAGCTGCTGCAGGGCAAGGGCGAGTTCGGGCTGGACGACTTCCTCGCCCAGATGCAGGCCGTGCGTCGCATGGGGCCGATGTCGAAGATCCTCGGCATGATGCCCGGCATGGGCCAGATGAAGGGCCAGATCGGTGACATCGACGAGAAGGAGATCGACCGCATCGAGGCGATCATCTACTCGATGACGCCCGCCGAGCGGGCCGACCCGAAGATTCTCAACGGCTCGCGCCGCTCCCGGATCGCGGCGGGCTCGGGCACGACCGTCGCGGCGGTGAACTCGCTGGTCAACCGTTTCTTCGACGCCCGCAAGATGATGCAGTCCATGGGGCAGGCCATGCCTGGCATGCAGGGCATGGTGCGTCGCGCGGCGGCCGGGCAGGCCAAAAAGAAGAAGCGGTCGGGCAACAAGGTGTCAGGCAATCCGGCCAAGCGGGCTGGCGCGGTGCCCGCGAGCCCGGCTCCTGCCGCGCCAACTCCGGCCGCCGCTTCTCCGTTCGGCATCGCGCCCGGTGAAGCCATGCCCTCCGAGGCCGAGATGGCGAAGGCGATGGCTGACTTCCAGTTGCCGCCCGACGTGCAGCGGCTGTTCAACCAGCAGAACAAAGGGCCGCGCTGATCGCACGGTTTTGTCATTCACAAATTGAGGGCAACAGTTCGACGTAGCGGCGTGTGATGTGGGGTTGGGTCCTCCGACTAACCCGGCATTTTGTGAGCATTCCAGTAGCGGAGCATGTAACGTGGGGTTGGATAGTACCTCCGGCTACCCCGACAGACGTGCCACCGGCACGTCCGTCTCCTCCAGTCGCTCTCCGGTACTATCCAACCCCACGACAAGGTGACGACGCGGGCGTGCGATGGCTTGTTGCTGTAGGAGATATCTCATGACTGTTTTGCACATACGCGGCACGGTGTTGCCGGCAGGCGACGTGCGCGACCTGTGGCTGGTCGACGGGCTGGTGCGCACCGAACCGGTGGCGGGGGCCGCGACGGTGAGCACGGGCGGCTGGGTGCTGCCGGGGCTGGTGGACGCGCACTGTCACATCGGGCTGGGGGCGCACGGTGCGGTCGGCCGCGAGACGGCGCGAGCGCAGGCGCTCACTGACCGTGACGCCGGTGTGCTGCTAGTGCGTGACGCCGGAGCGCCGACCGACACGCACTGGGTGGACGACTGCGTCGACCTGCCGCGCATCGTGCGGGCGGCGCGGCACATCGCGCGGCCCAAACGCTACATTCGCAACTTCGCGGTCGAGATCGACCCATCGGCGCTCGTCGACGAGGTGGCGACCCAGGCCAAACTCGGTGACGGCTGGGTGAAGCTCGTCGGCGACTGGATCGACCGAGACCAGGGCGATCTGGAGCCGCTGTGGAGCGCGGCGGTCGCAGGTGAGGCGATCAAGCGCGCGCACGAGCTCGGGGTCCGGGTGACGGCGCACTGCTTCGCGGAACAGTCCGTGCGGGAACTCGTCCGAGCCGGCATCGACTGCGTCGAGCACGGCACCGGACTGGACGATGACACGATCGCGCTGATGGCCAAGCAGGGGACCGCGCTCGTCCCGACGATGGTCAACCTCGACAATTTTCCGCTGTACGCGGCCCAGGGGGAGGCGAAGTTCCCTACCTACGCGGCGCACATGCGCGACCTGCACGCCCGGCGGCGCGAGACGATCGGCCGCGCTCGGGAGGCAGGCGTCGCCGTCTATGCGGGGACCGACGCCGGTGGCACCGTCCAGCACGGGCGCATCGCCGACGAGGCGGCACTGCTGGCAGACCTTGGCGGCACGGAGTTCGCGTTGGGCGCGGTGAGCTGGCGAGCTCGCGAGTGGCTGGGGGCGCCGTGGCGGCTGGCCGACGGCGACCCGGCCGATCTGGTGGTCTATGACGCCGACCCTCGCCAGGACGTCCGCGTGCTCGCCCATCCCGCGCGGGTGGTCCTGCGCGGTGAGGTCGTCGCCTAGATAGGACCTTTGGGGAGCTATCGGTGAGTTACGGCTGTGACCGGCTGAGGGGACTGCCGAATCGCGACTCATATGGTGCACGAACAGCACGGTCGCATGCGTGGGCCGGTGGATTTCACCCGAGATCAGCCATGACGACTTGGTCCGTGTCGGTCACGCTCTCCGGCCGGTGGGATTCGCACCGTTTTGCACTCTGCCGGTCATGCAGCCGCCGGGCATCCCTAGGCAAGGCCCTTCTCGGAACATTTAGCCATGAAGTTATCAATGATAAGGTCATGGCATGGCGGTGGACATTCGGGCGGCGCGCGAACGGGCCGGGCTGACGCAGGCTCAGGTGGCCGAAGCGGTGGGCATCGCGCCGTCGAATCTGTCGGCGCTGGAAAACGGTCACCGGGCGGCCTCGCCTGCGTTGGTGGAACGGATTCTGGGGGCGATGCGGCGTCCGTCGGAGGCGCTGGCGGCTCATCGAGAGGAGGTGCGACGGCTGATCGAGGAGGCCGGCGCGCATAATCCTCGGGTTTTCGGCTCGGTCGCTCGTGGTGTCGATCGTCCCGGTTCTGATCTTGACATCGTGCTGTCGGTCCCGCCTGAGAACGCCTGGCGTTTTGTGGCGTTGCGCCCGAAGCTTGTTGAGTTGCTCGGCGTCGACGTGGATGTTGTGAGCGAGAACGGGCTGAGGGGGAAGCACCGGCAGATTCTTGACGAGGCGGTGCCTCTGTGAACGCCGGTGCTCGGCGAGCTAGTGGTCCGCTGCGTGTCCAGTTGAGCTTGCAGGACTTGGTCGATCACGCCGCTGTCGCGGCACGTTTGGTGGATCGTGGACGCCCAGCGTTCGACGCGGACGAGATGCTGCGGTTCGCGGCGGAAAGCCTGCTGATCCGGCTGGGTGAATGCGTGGATCGCATCGACAAGGCGGATCCGGCGTTTGTGGCGTCGCACCCAGATTTGGAGTTGCGCCCGCTCAAGGACACGCGCAATCTGGTGGCTCACGGGTACGACATCGTCGACTACGCGCTTGTCTGGGCGATTCTGGAGACGAATATCCCGGAAGTTGCCAGAAAAGTGGAGGCTTTTCTCGCGGCCAACGTGCTGCAGGACGATAAGATCGAGTCATGACCATCCGTCCGCTTTGTCAGACTATCTGGCACAGTGTTTCCGGCCATACGACCCCGAAGCTAGGCGACGATGAAAAGAAGCTGGCCCCAGTTCAACTTGGCTGCCATGACGATGCTCTTGTGCGTGTTCGTGGCGGCGTCGATGGTCGCCTTGGTGGCGTTGTGGCGCGTGAATTCCACCGTGTGGTTTTACGCGATCTTGACGGTGGTGTTGGCAGTCGCCGCCGCAGTCAATCTAGTCATGGCTGAGAAACGGGTGTTGAAACAGAAGCCTGTCATGGGCCGTAGCGAATTTTTTGCGGCGCAGACTCTGCTGCTGTTGGTGACGATGATGGTGTCGGCGTTGATCGGCATCAGCTTTTCTATCAGCGACCGGGTGTCGACCTACCCTGCGATCTTTGGGACCGTACCCGTGTTCATGCTGTTTATCAACGGCTATGTCGGCTACATCGAAAATCGATTGGCCGAACGAAAGAGCCGTGGTGACTCCTGAGCGAGAAGGTGCCTTTCCGTCGCCAGGTGTGTCAACACCAGCCATCAAGCGGACCTGGCTTCGGCGCGGCAGGCACGGAGCGATGTCGTCGCCTCAACCGTGAGCGCGAGCTTTCGTCGCCGTCACCTCAGACACCGGCTACTTCTGGAAACCGCGTAAGCGGTCGAGGTCGCGGCGGTCTTTCTTTTCTGGACGGCCCGCGCCACGGTCACGCTGCGGCACGACGCCCATCTCCGCCTTCGACGGGATCGGGGGCGAGAAGTCGACGTAGGCCTTGACGGCCTCGGGCGCGCCGACGCGGCGGGGGAGCAGTTCGACCACCTCGACGGTCCGGGGACGCAGCGGGTCGCGCCAACTGATTCGGTCACCGGGCTTGACCGTCGCGGACGCCTTGGCGATGCCGTCGTTGAGGCGTACCTTCCCGGCGCGACAGGCGGCGGTCGCCAGCGACCGGCTCTTGAAGAACCGCGCCGCCCACAACCAGGAATCCAACCGCATGAGGCCAGCCTAGACGCGTGCTCGTCTGTCGGGCGGGGTAACGCGGTGTATCGCGTCGGCCGAAGGCGGCGGGGTCGGAGGCGGGGCCGATTGGCTCTGGCAGGACGTTGCCTTGTGGGGTTGGGACAAATGCTCAGGTCGTCGGCAGCGTTGGGGAAGATGGCCGCGGGAAGGGGTTTTCGATATCCTGGTGATCCCGATCATGACTGGAGAGCTGATGACGCATGCCGTTGAGACGGATGTTGTCGTTGTTGGCGCCGGGCCAGCGGGTTCCACCACAGCCGCCTACCTCGCGGAACGAGGGCTGGAGGTGGCCCTGCTGGAGAAGGCCACCTTCCCCCGGGACAAGGTGTGTGGCGACGGTCTGACGCCTCGGGCGGTCAAACAATTGCTGAGGCTCGGCATCGACGTGTCGGACGAGAAGGTCTGGCCGCGCAACAAGGGGCTGCGGGTGTACGGCGGCCGCGTCGAGCCCTTCACGTTGGACTGGCCGGTGCTCGCCGAGTTTCCGCAGTACGGACTGGTCCGTCGCCGTCGGGACCTCGACCAGGTGTTGGCTGACCACGCCGTCGTCCGGGGGGCGCGTCTATATACCGAGACACAAGTGACCGAACCGATTCTGGGCTCGGCCGGACGTGTGGTCGGGGTCCGCACCAAGGACGGTCCCGACTACCGGGCGCCAATTGTCGTGGCGGCCGACGGCAATTCGTCCAGGCTCGCCGCCGCGCTGGGGGTCCGTCCAAGCAAGCGTCGTCCCATGGGCGTCGCGGCCCGTGCCTACTTCCGTAGCCCGCGCTCGGACATCGACTACATGGAGTCGTGGCTGGAGCTGTGGGACGGCCGGCCCGGCCGCTCGAACCTGCTGCCAGGCTACGGCTGGGTGTTCGGCATGGGAGACGGTACGTGCAACGTCGGCGTCGGCATGTTGAACTCGTCTCCGGCGTTCGGCCGGACGAATTACCGCACGTTGATGCGTTCGTGGTTGGCCACCATGCCCCCCGAATGGGGCTTCACGGCGGACGCGCAGGAGGGCGAGATCGGCTCTGCCGCACTGCCGATGGCGTTCAGCCGACAGCCCGCCTACCAGCGCGGCCTGCTCCTGGTGGGCGATGCTGGCGGTATGATCTCTCCGTTCAACGGTGAGGGCATCGCTTACGCCATGGAAGCGGCCTGGCTGGCGGCCGACGCGGTCGCCGACGCGCATTTCCGTGGGGTCGGGACCTTTGCCGCTGAACGAGCGTTGTGTGGCTATCCGGCACGGCTGAAAGCTGAATGGGGCGGTTACTTCCGTCTCGGGCAGGCGTTCGTCGCGTTGATAGGGCATCCGCAGGTCATGCGAATCTGCACCAGGTACGGGCTCCCGCGTCCGGCGCTGATGCGGTTTACGATGAAACTGTTGGCCCATCTGTACGACACGTCGGATGGGGATTGGATGGACAAGGTGATTACGGGCTTGACGAAAGTGGTGCCGTCGGCATGACCGTGACAAAGGTGAAGAAGGGACCGATGATCCGATGAGTCCGTACATTCCGTTGCTGGGGCTGATGGCGCTTGCCGCGCTGTTCCTGGCGGTGTCGATCTTCTTGAGCGTCCATGTGGGCCCCCGTCGGCGCAACCGTTCGAAATACATGCCGTACGAATGTGGCATCGAGTCGACGCCGGCGCCGGAGGACGGCGGCCGATTCCCGATCAAGTACTACCTGATCGCGATGCTCTACATCGTCTTCGACATTGAAATCGTGTTCTTGTACCCGTGGGCCGTGTCGTTCGACCAGCTTGGCTTGTTCGCCTTGGTCGAGATGATCCTGTTCATGGTGACGGTGTTCATCGCGTACATCTATATATGGCGGCGCGGCGGCCTGGAGTGGGACCGGTAAGGGAGTAATCAGATGGGTTTGGAAGACAAAGTCCCCCAGGGAATTTTGCTCACCACGATGGAGGGCATTTTCGGCTGGATGCGCAAGACGTCGTTGTGGCCGGCCACCTTCGGCCTCGCGTGCTGCGCGATCGAGATGATGTCATACGGCGCGCCGCGGTTCGACGCCGGGCGCTGGGGCCAGGAGGTGTTCCGTTCGTCGCCTCGCCAGGCCGACCTGATGATCATCTCCGGCCGGGTGAGCCAGAAGATGGCCCCGGTCATGCGCCAGGTGTACGACCAGATGCCCAACCCCAAGTGGGTCATCGCGATGGGCGTGTGCGCCTCCTCCGGCGGCATGTTCAACAACTATGCGGTGGTGCAGGGCGGGGACCACATCGTCCCCGTCGACATGTACATTCCGGGCTGCCCGCCCCGCCCAGACATGCTGATCGACGCCATGTTCAAGATGCGCGCCAACATCGTCTCGAAGTGGCCCGCTGGCCAGGATCTGTTCGACAAGTGGGAGGCGGACGAAAAGGCTGCGATGGAGGCCCCGTCCACTCTGGAGATGAAGGGGCTCATGCGATGACCACAAGCCCGCAGAACGAAGTGGCGGAAAGCCAGCCGTCAGTTGCCGCCCAGCCGACGCGCGTCGAGACGAAGAAGGGCATGTGGTCCGAAGGATCGGGTGACACGTCCGGCTTCGGCGGCATCGTGCGGACGGTCGAATGGCCGGCCGGCGACGAGATTCCGGAAGGCTCCTGGCAGGCCGCCGTCCGTGACCGGCTCGCCGAGCTCGTGCCGGGCGCGTTGAGCGCCGTCGTGTTCGACCGCGGCGAGTTGACGCTGTACGTGCCGCGCGAGAAGCTGTCGGACGCCATGAAGAACCTGCGTGACGACGAGCAGCTGCGGTTCGAGGGCTGCATGAGCGTGTCGGGCGTGCACTATCCGCAGGAAAAGGGCGCCGAGTTCCACGTCGTTTACCACATGCAGTCGATGACGCATAACCATCGGATCCGGGTGGAGACCACCTGCCCGGACGCCGACCCGCACGTCCCATCCGTCGTCGCGACCTATCCCGCCGCCGACTGGCACGAACGCGAGGCGTGGGACATGTTCGGCATCGTCTTCGACGGCCACCCCCACTTGACGCGCATCCTGATGCCGGACGACTGGGTCGGGCACCCGCAGCGCAAGGGCTACCCGCTCGGCGGCATCCCAGTGGAGTTCAAGGACGAAAGATTTCTACGCCGGTCCCGACGACGAGCAGGAAAGCCGCGTCTACACCGCGATGGGCGGCGGCGATTTCGACCAGATCCAGGCGGAGCAGGCCGAGCGTGGCGAAGAGACCCTCGTCATCAACATGGGCCCTCAGCATCCGTCGACGCACGGCGTCCTGCGTCTGATGGTCGAGGCCAACGGCGAGACCGTGCACAGCGTGCGACCGGGCATCGGTTTCCTCCACACCGGCATCGAGAAGAACATGGAGTACCGCACGTGGGTGCAGGGCACCGCGTACGTGACCCGGATGGACTACGTCGCGCCGCTGTTCAATGAGGCCGCCTACTGCCTGTCGATCGAACGGTTGCTCGGCATCGAGGACAAGATCCCCGAGCGGGCGAAGGTCATTCGTGTGCTCATGATGGAGCTGTGCCGCATCGCCTCCCACCTGGTCGCGATCGGCACCGGCGGCATGGAGATTGGCGCGCTGACCGTCATGACGATCGGCTTCCGCGAACGTGAGATGATTCTCGACTTCTTCGAGGCCGTCACCGGCGTGCGCATGAACCACGAGTACATCCGCCCGGGCGGGGTGGCGAACGACCTGCCCGAGACCGGTCTCGCCCAGCTGTACGACGTCATCGCCTGGCTGGAAGCCCATCTGCCCGAGTACGCGAAGTTCTGCAACGAGAACCCGATCTTCAAGGGCAGGATGTGCGGCATCGGCTACGAAGACCTCACGGCTTGCATGGCGCTGGGCGTCACCGGGCCGATCCTGCGCTCGACCGGTTATCCGTGGGATCTGCGCAAACAGCAGCCGTACTGCGGTTACGAGACCTACGACTTCGACGTCATCACCTGGGATACCTGCGACGCGTACGGTCGGTTCCGTGTGCGGCTCGCCGAGATGTGGGAGTCGCTGAAGATCGTCAAGCAGTGCGCGCAGCGGCTGGAGGCCTCCATGGGGCAGCCGGTCATGGTTGACGACCCGGCGTTCGCGTGGCCGTCGAAACTCGTCGTCGGGCCGGACGGCCAAGGCCAATCGCACGAGCACGTCAAGCACATCATGGGCGAGTCCATGGAGGCGCTGATCCACCACTTCAAGATGGTGAGCGAAGGTTTCCGGGTGCCGGTGGGGCAAGCCTACGTGCCCGTCGAAAGCCCGAAGGGGGAGTTGGGCTGCCACGTGGTCTCGGACGGCGGGTTGCATCCCTATCGCGTCCACATGCGTGACCCCGGCTTCAACAACCTGCAATCCGTGCCGCTGCAATGCGAGGGCGGCATGATCGCTGACATCGTCGTATGCCTGGGGTCGATCGACCCGGTGATGGGAGGGGTGGATCGGTGACCTACGATCAATCGACTGTGGACGAGTTGCACCAACTCGCCGACAAGTATCCGCAACCGCGTTCAGCGCTCATGCCGATGCTGCATCTGCTGCAGAGCGTCGAGGGGTGCGTGACAGCGGAAGGCATTCGGACGTGCGCCGACATTCTCGGCATCACGCACGCCCAAGCCGCCGGCGTGGCGACCTTCTACACCATGTACCGGCGCGAGCCCTGCGGCAAACACCACATCGGCGTGTGCGGCACCGCGTTGTGCGCGGTCATGGGTGGCGACGCCATCTACGACGCGATCGAGCGCAAACTCGGCATCACGGATGGCGAGACGACGCCGGACGGTCAGTTCACGCTGGAACGCATCGAGTGCAACGCCGGCTGCGACTACGCGCCGGTCATGACGATCGACTGGGAGTTCATGGACAACATGACGCCCGACAAGGCCGCCCAGATTTTGGACGACCTGGCGGCCGGTCGTGAGGTGCACTCGACGCGTGGCGCGACCATCACGTCCTGGCGCGAGACCGAACGGGTGCTCGCCGGTTTCACCGACGGCCGGGCCGACGAAGGGCCCAGCGCGGGCGAGGCGTCGCTCTTGGGCGTCCACATCGCGGCGGGGGAGGGGCCGACTCCCGCTGAGGTGTCGGTCGCAGCTGAATCTGAGGCGAAGGAGGCCGACGAGTGAGCACGGTCACGCCGGTCCTCACGGCCAACTGGGGACAGAAGGACAGCTGGAAGTACGCCAGTTACGTGGCGCAGGGCGGTTATGAGGGCGCCAAGAAGGCGCTCGCCATGAAACCCGGCGAGGTGCTGGAGACGGTCAAGGCCTCCGGCCTGCGCGGCCGTGGCGGCGCCGGCTTCCCGACGGGCACGAAGTGGAGCTTCGTGCCGCAGGACAACCCGAACCCGAAGTACCTCGTCGTGAACGGCGACGAGTCGGAGCCCGGCACCTGCAAAGACATGCCGATGATGCTCGCCTCGCCGCACACGCTGATCGAGGGCATCATCATCTCGTCCTACGCGATCAACTGCCATCACGCGTTCATCTACATCCGGGGCGAGGTCGTCCACGTGCACCGGCGCGTGCAGCAGGCCGTCCAAGAGGCCTATGACGCCGGTTGGCTCGGCCAGAACATCCAGGGCACCGGCTACGACCTCGACATCATCGTGCACGCCGGCGCCGGCGCCTACATCTGCGGCGAGGAAACGGCGCTGCTGTCGTCCCTCGAAGGCACGCGGGGCCAGCCTCGGCTGCGTCCGCCGTTCCCGGCCGTCGAAGGCTTGTACGCTTCGCCGACGGTCATCAACAACGTCGAATCGATCTCGACGGTGCCGGCCATCCTGCGCCACGGCGCCGAGTGGTACCAGGCGATGGGCACGGAGAAGTCGTCCGGCACGACCATCTACTCCTTGTCCGGCCATGTGAAGCACCCCGGCCAGATCGAGGCGCAGCTGGGCATCACCATGCGCGAGCTGCTCTCCATGGCGGGCGGCATCCGTGACGGCCATCACCTGAAGTTTTGGACGCCGGGCGGCTCGTCGACGCCACTGCTGACGCCGGCCGAACTGGACGCGCCGCTCGACTACGAGGGCATGGCGGCCGTCGGCTCGATGCTCGGCACCAAGGCCTTGCAGGTGTACGACGAAACGACCTCGGTCGTGCGCACGACGCTGCGCTACGTCGAGTTCTACAAGCACGAGTCGTGTGGCAAGTGCACCCCCTGCCGTGAGGGCACCTGGTGGCTGGCGCAGATCTTGCACAAGATCGAGGCCGGGCAGGCCGAGGAAGGCGACGTCGACAAGCTGCTCGACGTGGTCAGCCAGATCGACGGCACCTCGTTCTGCACGCTCGCCCAAGGCGCGGTCGCCTGCGTGAAGTCGGCCGTCCAACACTTCCGTCCCGAGTTCGAGGCGGGCTACACAACGCCGGCGTGGGAGCTGCTGCCGTACGAGCGGAGTGCGCTGTTCGCCACGCAAGGAGGTCAGGCATGAGTGACGCCGTTCCCGTCGAGTTGATCACCGTCACCATCGACGGCACGCAGGTCCAGGTGCCCAAGGGCACGCTCGCCATCCGTGCCGCCGAGTCGATCGGCATCGACATCCCGCGTTTCTGCGACCATCCGCTGCTCGACCCCGCGGCCGCCTGCCGTGCGTGCCTTGTCACCGTGCCCGACGCGGGCAACGGCCGGGGGATGCCGGTGCCGCAGCCGTCGTGCTCGTTGGTGTGCATGCCCGGCATGGTGATCGAAACCGGCCGCACGTCCGAACGTGCTCGCAAGGCGCAAGAGGGCATGCTCGAGTTCATGCTCATCAACCACCCGCTCGACTGCCCGATCTGCGACAAGGGCGGCGAATGCCCGTTGCAGAACCAGGCCATGGCGCACGGTCGTGGCGAGTCCCGCTACGACGGCGTCAAGCGGACGTATCCGAAGCCCCTCGCGGTCTCGGACCAGATCCTGCTCGACCGCGAGCGGTGCGTGTTGTGCCAGCGGTGCACGCGTTTCGCCGACCAGATCGCCGGCGATCCGTTCATCGCGCTGGCCGAGCGTGGCGCACACGAACAAGTCGGCTTCGACGTCGATGACCAGTTTGACTCCTATTTCTCGGGCAATGTCGTGCAGATCTGCCCGGTGGGGGCGCTGACGTCGCGGTCGTACCGCTTCAACGCTCGTCCGTTCGACCTGGTGTCGACGCCGACGACGTGTGAGCAGTGCGCGGCCGGCTGCCAGTTGCGGGTCGATCACCGGCACTTCCAGGTGAAGCGCCGCCTGGCCGGGAACGCGCCGGAGGTCAACGAGGAATGGTCGTGCGACAAGGGGCGGTTCGCCTTCGTTTCGGCGCGCGGCGACGATCGCCTGGCCTATCCACTGGTTCGCGAGAACGGCGAGCTGCGGTCGGCGTCGTGGCCCGAGGCCATCGAGGCCGCCGCCGCCGGCTTGAAGGAGGCCGGGACGTCTGTCGGCGTCATCACGGGCGGCCGCCTGACCATGGAGAACGCCTACGCCTACGCCAAGTTCGCGCGGCTGGCCCTCGGCACCAACAACGTTGACTTCCGCACGCGTCCGAGCGGCGCCGACGAGGCCGATTTCCTCGCCGCTCACGTCGTCGGCCGGGGGCTCGGCGATGGGCCGACCTACACCGATCTGGAAAACGCGAAGCGTGTCGTGCTGGTGGCTTTCGAGCCGGAGGACGAGGCGCCGATGGTCTTCCTGCGGCTCCGGAAGGCCGTCCGCAAGAAGCGCCTCAAGGTCGTGACGGTGGCGCCGCTGCGCTCGCGTGGGTCGAAGAAGCTGAACGCTGACGTGGTGACCACCGCGCCCGGCGGCGAGGCGGCCGCACTGATCGGGCTGGAACTCGACGCCGACACGATCGTGTTGGTCGGTGAACGGGCGGCGAGCGTCCCCGAGCTGTTGGCCACCGTCGCGAAGACCGCCACCGACGCGGGGGCGGCTTTCGCCTGGGTGCCGCGCCGCGCGGGCGACCGTGGCGCGATCGACGCGGGCTGCTTGCCGAACCTGTTGCCCGGTGGCTACGCGCTCGGCGCCCAAGAGGTCGCTGACCGCTGGGGCGCCGCGACGTTGCCGTCAGGCGATGGCCTGGACGCGTCCGACATGCTCGACGGCGCGCTCGGCGCGCTGGTGATCGCTGGCGCGGACCCAGCGGATTTCGTTTCGTCGGCCCGCGTGCGCGACGGGTTGGACAAGACGGGTTTCGTCGTCTGCCTGGAGCAACGCTTCTCCGAGATCGCGCAGGCGGCCGACGTGGTGTTCCCCGTCGCGCTTCTCGAAGAACAGGGCGGCACGTTCCTCGACTGGGAGAACCGGCCGGGGCGCGTCAACGTCGTCAACACACAGGCCACGACCGCGATGACCGACCTGCGCGTGCTGTGCGCCATCGCAGATGGCATGGGCACGTCGCTCGGCTTCGCGACGACGGCGGAAGCCGAAGCCGAATTGTCCGCCTTGGTGGAGGCCAACCGTGGCGGACGCCACACGGCATCGTCTGGGGCGCCGGTCGCAGGGGAACGCAACACCGCGGCGGCCGACGGCTACCGACTCGCCACCTGGCGCCAACTCCTCGATCTCGGCCGCGGCCAAGACGGTGAAGACCACCTCGCGGCCACCGCCCGCCCGTCCGTCGTCCGGATCGGCGCCGCGGACGCGACGACGCTGGGCGTGGCCGACGGCCAGGACGTCACCGTCGGCGGTCCCGAGGGCAGCGTCACGCTGCCGCTCGTGGTCGACGCGAGCGTCGCCGAGGGCACGGTGTGGCTGCCGATGGTCTCTCCCGGCTCGCTGGTCAGTGATCTCGGCGTCGGTTATGGCGGTTTGGTCACTCTCACGACAGGAGAACGTGCATGATGCTGGAAACAAGGCTCATGAACGACCCGTGGTGGCTCGTTCTCATCAAGGTCGTCGTGTTGTTCGTCGTCCTCGTGGTGTGGACGATCTTCAACGTCTGGTACGAACGACGCCTCGTCGGCAAGATGCAGCACCGCAAGGGCCCGATCATGAACGGCCCGCTCGGTCTTGGCCAAGCGCTGGGCGACGGCATGAAGTTGCTCATCAAAGAGGACTTCATGCCCCGGACCGCCGACAAGGTGTTGTTCACGCTCGCGCCAGTCATCGCGGGCACTGCGGCGTTCAGCGCGTGGGCGATGATCCCGTTCGGCGGCGAGGTGACCATGTTTGGCATCCCGACCCGTCTGCAACTGACCGACATGCCGGTTGGCGTCCTCATGATCCTCGCCGTGTCGTCCGTCGGCATCTATGGCTTCGTGCTCGCCGGCTGGTCGTCGAACTCGCCCTATTCCCTGCTCGGCGGCCTGCGGTCGTCGGCCCAGATGATCTCCTACGAGATATCCATGGGCTTGTCGTTCGTGGCGGTCTTCCTGTTCACCAACCACATGTCGACCTTCGAGATCGTGGAATCGCAGCGGCGGGCCTTCACCGTGTTCGGCGCCAACTTCGGTTGGCAGACCTGGAACTGGTTGATCCTGCTGCCGAGCTTCTGCATCTATGTCATCTCGATGGTGGGCGAGACCAACCGTGCGCCGTTCGACCTGCCGGAGGCGGAGTCGGAGCTGGTCTCGGGCTACATCACCGAGTACTCGGGCTTCCGCTACGCGATCTACTTCCTGTCGGAGTACATCAACATGGCGACCGTGTCGGCCGTGGCGACGACCTTGTTCATGGGCGGTTACCTGCCGATCTGGCCGTTCGACCTCATCCCGATCTTGAACAACCCCTGGTTCGGGCCGCTGTGGTTCATCATCAAGGTGCAGCTGTTCATCTCGCTGTTCGTCTGGCTGCGGGGCACCCTGCCGCGCTTCCGCTACGACCAGTTCATGGCGCTGGGCTGGAAGGGTCTCATCCCGATCTCCCTCGGCTGGATCGTCGTCTTCTCTGTGGTCCGCAAGCTGCAGGAGGCGTCGTTCATCACCGGCACCATTCAGTATGTGCTGTTCGCCATCGTGGGCGTGCTGCTGATCGTCGTGATCGTGCTGGCCGTGATGCCTGACAAGGAGGAACAAGCGATGGCGGACAAGTTGGAGGCGCCACCGCCGTTCGACGCGTTCGCGGGCGGGTATCCCGTTCCGCCCATGCCGGGGCAGCAGACGCCGGAAATGGTCGGCGTCATCAAGGAGGAGAGCTAGATGGGCATCTTCGACGCGTGGGCCGGCTTCGGCGTCACGTTCAAGACCATGTTCCGGAAGACGTTCACCGAGGGCTACCCCGAGAAGGGCAAAGAGAAAGTCACGGCGCCACGCTTCCACGGCCGTCACCAGCTCAACCGCTGGCCGGACGGTTTGGAGAAATGCGTCGGCTGTGAGCTGTGCGCGTGGGCCTGCCCGGCGGATGCGATCTATGTCGAAGCCGCCGACAACACCGACGAGGAACGCTATTCCCCCGGGGAACGCTACGGCCGGGTGTACGAGATCAACTATCTGCGCTGCATCTTGTGCGGCATGTGCATCGAGGCCTGTCCGACGCGGGCATTGACGATGACGAACGATTTCAAGCTCGCCGACACGACCCGAGAGAAGATGATCTACACGAAGGACCGTCTGCTCGTGCCGCTGCTGCCCGGTCAGGAAGCGCCGCCGCATCCGCGCCGCCTCGGCGACGATGAGACGGCCTATTTCCAGGGGTTGCCGCCGTCGGGTGAGCCTGACAACCGCACGCCCGACGTGCGCCAGGGGACGGAGGGAACGAAGTGATTCCGCTCGTCACGACGGCAGACGTCGCCTTCTGGATCTGTGGGCCGCTCATGGTGCTGTCCGCTATCGGGCTCGTCTGTTTCCGCAAGGCCGTGTATTCGGCGCTCAGCCTGGCGTTCCTCATGATCAATCTCGCCGCCCTGTACGCGTCGATGAACGCGCCCTTCCTGGCGGCGGCTCAGGTGATCGTCTACACCGGCGCCATCATGATGCTGTTCTTGTTCGTGCTCATGCTGGTCGGCGTCGATCGCCCCGATTCGTTCATCGAAACGATCAAGGGGCATCGTGTCATCTCCGGCATCGCGGCGCTCGGCACGGCTGGTCTGCTCGTCTTCGGCATCGGCGCGGCGGTCAACGCCGGCCCTGTCGCTGGGCTCGACCAGGCGAACGCCCACTATGGCGGCAACGTCCAGTCTCTGGCCGCGCTGATCTTCGGTCGGTATGTGTTCGCCTTCGAACTGACCTCGGCGCTGCTCATCACCGCAGCCGCCGGCGCGATGGTGCTCGCGCAGCATGCCGGTCTCACCAAACGTGTCACCCAGCGTGGCATGGCGGCGGAACGCATGGAGCGGTACGCCGAGCAGGGAATCCATCCAGGGGCGTTGCCCAACTCTGGCGTGACCGCCATGCACAACTCGATCGCCACCCCGGCTTTGTTGCCCGACGGGACCGTGGCGCCCGAATCGGTGTCCAAGACGTTGGCCGAACGGGCGGCGATCATCGACACGCCGACGCTGGGCGAACAAACCAAGTCGGTGTTCGCCGCGATCGAGGCGGCCGAAGCCGACCGTCGTGACATCAACCAGAAGGGGGAGTCCGCATGAATCCCGGCTTCGCACTCATCCTCGCGGCGATCCTGTTCGCCATCGGGGCTCTCGGCCTGTTGATTCGCCGCAACGCGCTCGTCGCGTTCATGTGCGTCGAACTCATGTTGAACTCGGCAAACCTCGTGTTCGTCACGATGGCGCAGTTGCACGGCGGCCTGGACGGCCAGATCGCCGCGTTCTTCGTCATGGTGGTCGCCGCGGCGGAAGTGGTGGTGGGGCTTTCCATCATCGTCGCCATCTATCGAACCAGGCGTTCGACCTCGGTCGACGCGGAAGATCTCTTGAAGCTGTGAGGGGAGAGAGATGACATTATTTTCCGTAGCCTGGCTGATGATCGCGGTTCCCGCGTTCGGCGCTTTCCTACTGCTCGTCTTCGGTCGTCTGCTCGACAAGGTGGGGCATTGGATCGCGGTCGCCTTCGCGATCATCTCGTTCCTGGTGGCCCTTGGCCTGTTCATCACGATGTGGCAGACCGCGTCTGGCGCGCGGTCGGTCGACGTCCCACTGTTTGAGTGGATCAACGCCGGCTCCTGGCAGGTGAGCGCCGGCTTGCTGATCGACCCGCTGTCGATCGTCTTCGCGCTTCTGATCACCGGCGTCGGCAGCATCATCCACATCTACTCGGTCGGCTACATGGCGCACGACCCGCGCCGCCGTCGCTTCTTCGCGTTCCTGAACCTGTTCATCGCCGCGATGCTGCTCCTCGTGTTGGCTGACAACTACCTCGTGTTGTTCGTCGGCTGGGAAGGCGTGGGGCTTTGCTCCTACCTGCTCATCGGCTTCTGGCAGGAACGGCCGTCCGCGGCTGCCGCCGCCAAGAAGGCGTTCGTCATGAACCGTGTCGGCGATCTCGGGCTGACGCTGGCCATCTCGGCCATGCTCGCGCTCGTCGGCTCGTCGTCGTTCACTGACGTGAGCGCCGCGGCCGACCAGCTTGGCCCGGTGTGGGCCACGGCGATCGGCGTGCTGCTGCTCGTCGGGGCCTGCGGCAAATCGGCGCAAGTGCCCTTGCAGGGCTGGCTGCTGGACGCCATGGAAGGCCCGACTCCAGTCTCGGCTCTCATCCACGCGGCCACGATGGTGACGGCCGGCGTCTACCTCATCGTCCGGTCGCATTCGATCTTCGAGATGTCGTACGCGGCGACGGTGTGCGTCGTCGTCGTCGGCACGGTGACCGTGCTGTTCGGCGCCTGGATCGGCTGCTCGAAGGACGACGTCAAGAAGGTGCTCGCCGGGTCGACCATGAGCCAGATCGGCTACATGATCGTGGCGGCGGGCATCGGGCCGGCTGGCTACGCGCTGGCGATCTTCCACCTGCTGACGCACGGTTTCTTCAAGGCGAACATGTTCCTCGGCGCCGGGTCGATCATGCACGGCACGGGCGACGATGTGAACATGCGTCACTTCGGCGCGCTGCGCAAGGTCATGCCGATCACCTTCTACACGTTCGCGATGGGCTACCTCGCCATCATCGGCTTCCCCTACCTGTCGGGCTTCTTCTCGAAGGACACGATCATCGAGGCCGCTTTCGAGTGGGGGCCGGTCGTCGGGGTGCTCGTGATGGTGGGCGCCGGCGTCACCGCCTTCTACATGACGCGGCTGATGCTGATGACGTTCTTCGGCGAGGCCCGGTGGCAGCCGGGTGTGCAGCCGCATGAGTCGCCGAAGGTCATGACGGTGCCGCTGATCATCTTGGCGGTGTTCTCCGTCGCCATCGGCGGCGTGATGAACGCCTGGATCCAGGGCTGGCTCGCTCCGGCGGTCGGCGCCGAAGTCCACCCGATCGAATGGGCGCCGACTCTGCTCGGCTGGATCACTCTCGTGGTGGTCGCCCTCGGCGTGGTCATCGCCTGGCTGATGTTTGGCCGGAAGCCGGTTCCGGCGCAGGCGCCGCAGACCCACAACCCGTTGACGTTGGCCGGTCGGCACGATCTGTTCGGCGACGCCTTCAACGACGTCCTGGTCGTGAAGCCCGTCATGGGCGCCTCGTCGGTCGCAGCCGCCGCCGACGTCGCCGTGCTCGATGGCGGGGTCAGCGTCATGGCGAAGGGCTTCAAGGGCCTGTCCGTCCAGGCGCGGAAGCTGCAAACCGGTCAAGTCCGTTCCTATGCACTGGTCATGCTCGCTGGAGCCGTGCTCCTCGGCGTGCTGCTGGTCCTAAGTCAGTTGGTCTGAGGGAGGAGGCGCTATGGAGTATCTGCTCACATTCCTGGGGCTGCTGCCGATCATCGGCGCGATTGTGATGTGCCTGCCGATCGG
>QMCE01000639.1_pt1 | contig 19995 bp, 19 predicted proteins | sample 1821851 | NCBI WGS metagenome assembly QMCE01 (sample SAMN09453174, study PRJNA476694) | Termite gut metagenome, whole genome shotgun sequencing project. | isolation source: worker | host: Odontotermes sp. | place: South Africa:Pretoria | collected 2016-01-28
TGCGTTCATATCATTCTCACTCAACTTGATGAATACGGGGTTAGACCAGGTATTCAATCCACAGTTGAGAGACAGCTAAGGGAGGAGAGAGAATATGGGAAAAGTAATGTTAGAGGTCAAAGACCTCACAACGAAATATGTTACAAGATTCAATGAAGATGTCTATGCAGTTGACCATGTATCGCTGAAGATAGAAGAGGGAAAATCTCTCGGAATCGCCGGAGAGAGCGGCTGCGGGAAGTCAACGCTGGCACTGAGCCTGATGGGCTATTACTTCTCACCCCTTCATTACACGAGCGGTGATATTATCATCGACGGAGTGAACATCTCGGGAATGAAGCCGGATGAGGTAAGAAAGAATATATTGGGAAATGAGATTGCATATATTCCACAGGCGGCAATGAATGCGTTGAACCCGACGCAGAAAATCATCCGTTTTGTTGAAGACGTTATCCTTGCTCATGACCCGAAGGCGTCAAAGAAAGACATCTATGACATGGCTGTTGAGCGCTTTAAGGTGCTCGGATTGCCTCCCGAGGTTCTCCAGAGACATGCTGTAGAGCTTTCAGGCGGAATGAAACAGCGTACAGTTATTGCGATTTCAACGATACTTTCACCAAAGGTTCTCATCGCAGACGAGCCGTCATCGGCACTTGACGTTACATCACAGAAGATGGTTATCAAGATGATGAGAGAGCTGATGGAGAAGGGCTTCATTAAATCAATGATATTCATCACACATGAGCTGCCCCTGCTGTACAACGTAACCGATGACATTATGGTAATGTATGCAGGCCAGATAGTAGAAAAGGGAAATGCCAAGGAAATGGTATTCGACCCGATTCACCCGTACTCAAAGGGATTGATGGGCTCAATCATAGTTCCTGAGGCAGGCACGAGAGAGGTGAAGCTTGAAGCAATCCCCGGAACTCCGCCGAACCTCAAGAGCCCGCCGGACGGCTGCCGCTTTGCAGCACGCTGCAAGTATGCAAAGCCGGACTGCAGACTGTATGATGTTGCAGAAAAGGAGATTGACGGCGGCCGTATGTACCGCTGCATCTATGATGTAGACTATCTCAAGGAGGTATACGCTAATGGCTGATAACAACAAAAATGTAGCTATCAAAAAGGGCGATTCCGTCCTTAAAGGCGTCGGAATATCAAAAGTATTCGGCTATGGCAAGTCAAGAAATGTAGCCGTCGATAAGGTGGATTTCGACTTTCATGCCGGCGAGGTTATCTCCATAGTGGGAGAATCCGGCTCGGGCAAAACAACGATAGCCAAGATGATTCTCGGCTTAATCGGCATCACTGAGGGCGAGATGTTCTACAACGGTCAGCCGAGAGACATTTCATCACACAAGAAAAAGAAGGCATACTGGCAGGGAATACAGGCAGTGTTCCAGGACCCGTTCTCATCATTCAACATTTTCAACAAGATTGACGATTTGCTCATCGACTGTATCAATCTTATGGGAATGAAGCATGTTTCAGATGAAGAAAAAGTAAAAATGATGACAGAGGCCTGCTCGTTCGTCAATCTGAAATATGCAGAGCTGACGAATAAATATCCGTTCGAGCTTTCAGGCGGACAGATGCAGAGGCTGATGATAGCCCGTATCTTCCTGATGAAGCCGAAAATTCTCATTGCTGACGAGCCGACTTCAATGGTTGACGCCTGTTCAAGGGCGACAATCCTTGACATGCTGCTGAAGCTGCGTGATGAGATTGACATGACAATCATCTTCATCACACATGACATAGGTCTGGCGTATTACGTATCAGACACAGTTTATATCATGGAGCACGGCAAGTTTGTGGAATCGGGTTCTGCTGAAAGTGTTATCATCACACCGCAGGCTGCTTACACAAAGCGCCTTATCAGCGATGTTCCGAAAATCCACGAAGAGTGGGATTTATCTACTGTTTGATTATGCGATTCCTTTCATAATAGGATTTTCAAAAAACTGCGCTGACAGACAAAATCAACGACCGTGGTATATATGAAGGGCATTGATGCGAGCCGCAATTATGAGAGCCATCACCTTTGTAGGGTAAAAAGTTCCTGAATAAGAAGGAACCATGTTCCGGCTGAAGAAAATTCAGCCGGAGTTTTTCTTTGCCAGACCTTTGAAAAATAACACCATATATGGTATACTTAATCGGTTAATGCAGAGGATTATTCTGACAGGGGGGCATCATTTATGATGACATCGCAAACTGCAAAGGTAGTCTCGAATACTGTGTACGCAATCGGAGCGGTTATATTTGCTGTTTTAATCGGTCTTGTAATCTTCGGTGCAGAAATTATCCCTGACCCAAATGCGATGATTGCATGGAGCATGCGTGAAGCTGCGGTTGTCGGGCTTGCAGTGGGCACAATTCCGATGCTCTTTGCCTGCATGGCAGTCTACAAATTCAACGGCATTAAGCAGAGCACTCATAAAGCAAGAAATCTGTTTTTGATTTTCCTGCCCGCCTTCATCTGCGGAGCCTGCCTGTTGATTTGTATTGGCATATGGGTGACAATGATGGCTCAAGCGGTGTTACATGTGTTGAGCTGAAAACAGCGAAAGCGGAAGGGGGCCGTATGATGGAGAACAGCATGGGAAGCAGCGGGATGAAAATCCTGGGGATAGACCCGGGCTATGCCATTGTCGGCTACGGCGTTGTGCTTTGCTCAAACGGGAAATACCGTTCTTTAGAGCACGGTGCAATCACCACAAATGCTGGAGAAGATTTCAACCGCCGCCTTGAGGTTATTTATAACGGTGTGAAGCTTGTCATAGAACAGCACAGACCCGACGCCCTTGCGATTGAAAAGCTGTTCTTTCAAAGCAATCAGAAAACCGTAATCGGTGTTGCAGAGGCAAGGGGAGTCATCCTGCTTGCGGCGGTTCAGGCGAATGTTCCGATTTTCGAATACACCCCGCTTCAGGTAAAGATGGCGATGACAGGATACGGCAGAGCCCTGAAGCCGCAGATGATAGAGATGACGAAGCGGCTTTTGAATCTTAAAGAGGCGCCGAAGCCGGACGACACCGCCGATGCACTTGCGATGGCAATCTGCCACGGGCAGGTGGCAGGCGGGGGCATCAAAGCCAGTATAATGACAACTGCCAGAGCAGGCGGTGCGGCACAAAAGCAAAGCGGACAAAAGGGGATACACCTTATAAATAAGATAAATCAAAGTAAACGGAGATAGATATGTTTTACAGTGTTACGGGAAAGCTTGTCCATACAGAGCCGGCAATGGCTGTTATAGATGTAAACGGCGTGGCGTTCATGTGCAGAACCTCAATGAACACCCTGCGCCTTCTTCCAAAGGCGGGCGAAAGCGCAACGCTGTACACACATCTGCATGTAAGAGAGGATGCTTTAGAGCTCTTCGGCTTCGGAAGCATGGCTGAGCTCAATTGCTTCAAAATGCTCACCGGCGTCAGCGGTGTGGGCCCGAAGGTGGGCATAGCCATTCTCTCTGAGATGACGCCGGAGGACGTCGCTTTTGCGGCGGCTTCGGGAGACGCCAAGCGTTTTGCACGTGCCAACGGCGTGGGGCCAAAGCTTGCACAGCGCATAGCATTGGAGCTCAAAGGCAAAACAGATGATTTTGCATCTCTTTCAGGCGGAGATGTTGGCGGCGTGACGTCGGCTTCTTCAAATGCCGCTCAGGCTGTGAATGCGTTGGCAGCGTTGGGATATTCGCCGTCTGAAGCGGCGTCTGCCGTGAGCAAGCTGGACGGAGGCTTATCGACTGAAGAGCTTATACGTGAGGCGTTGCGCTCATTTGCGAAATAAATCAGAGGGGAAGTAAAAAGATGGATTACAACGAGATGGATTATGAAAACAGAATAGTTGAGCCTGATTACAGCCCCGAGGACTTCGAAGTTGAAAACCCCCTGCGCCCAAAACGCCTGACGGAGTATATAGGGCAAGACAAAGTAAAAGAAAATCTTGAAATTTTCATGCAAGCTGCAAAAAGCAGGGGCGAGGTTTTAGACCATGTTTTGCTCTACGGCCCACCCGGGCTGGGTAAAACAACGCTGGCAAACATCATCGCCAACGAGATGGGCGGCAGCTTTCGCATAACAAGCGGCCCTGCCATTGAAAAGCCCGGCGACCTTGCTTCATTGCTTTCCAATCTCAATGAAGGCGACGTGCTGTTTATCGACGAGGTTCACCGTCTGCCGAGAACAGTGGAGGAAATCTTGTATCCCGCCATGGAGGATTTCGCACTTGATATAATTACAGGAAAAGGGCAGATGGCGGCTTCTTATCACCTGCCGCTCAATCACTTCACGCTTGTTGGGGCGACAACAAGAGCTGGGCAGCTTTCTCCGCCGCTGCGTGACAGGTTCGGGGTGACATTCCGGTTGGAGATGTACACTGTTGAGGAGCTTTCACGGATTATCATGCGAAGCGCCAAAATCCTCGGAGTGGATATTGAGCCGGACGGTGCATTGGAAATTGCCTCACGTTCGAGGGGCACGCCGAGAATAGCGAACAGGCTGCTGCGCCGTGTGCGGGATTTTGCCGAGATTATGACAGAGGGCGTAATCACCGTCAGCTCAGCCAAGGTGGGGCTCGACAGGCTTGAGATAGATGAAATCGGGCTTGACGCAGGAGACAGGAGAATGCTTTCAGCCATAATGAATTATTACAGCGGCGGACCGGTCGGCTTGGAAACTCTGGCGGCGGCGATAGGTGAGGAAGCCATAACGATTGAAGATGTGAACGAGCCGTATCTCATGCAAATCGGCTTTCTGACAAGGACGCCGAGAGGCAGATGTGTGACGAAAATTGCATATCAGCACCTGGGGCAGGCTGTGCCTAAGAGCATTGAAGAACGGGAAGAAAATCAGCAGAGGCTTTGGGAAAGCGACGAATAGCTTGTTATAATGACGGCACAAGACCTGTCATTTTCAAGATAGAAAGAACAGATTAAACGAAAACAGGAGGACTTATGGGACGTTTATTCGGAACAGACGGAATCAGAGGAATTGCAAACAAGGATTTAACCTGCGAGCTTGCCACACAGCTCGGAAGAGCGGCGGCAGGCGTGCTTATAAACAAGACAAACAAGGCGCCGAGGGTACTTATAGGAAAAGATACCCGCCTTTCGTCGGATATGCTTGAAAGTGCAATGGCTGCGGGGCTTTGCAGCGTCGGCGCAAGCGTGATTTCACTCGGCGTTGTGCCGACGCCCGCAGTGGCTTATCTTGTGGAGAAATATAAGGCGGATGCGGGAATTATGATTTCGGCCTCCCATAACTCTTATGAATATAACGGAATCAAAATCTTCAGCGGAGACGGCTATAAGCTGCCTGATATGCTTGAAGAGAAGATTGAGGATATAGTCCTCGGCAAAGACAGCATCGAAGAAGACTATGCAATAAACGATGCAATCGGCACGGTTACATATGCAGACACTGCTGTGCGGGATTATATCGAACATGTGAAAAACACGATGCATTTCTCCCTTGACGGCATGGAGATTGCGCTCGACTGCGCAAACGGCTCTGCCTGTGCCACGGCGCCGGCATTATTCGAAGAGCTTGGGGCGAAGCTGCATCTGCTGAACTGTGAGCCTGACGGGATAAACGTAAATGATAATTGCGGCTCAACACATATGGAGGCTCTCATAGAATATGTCAAAGCTCATGATGAAGTGTGCTGCGGAATCGCCTTTGACGGTGACGCCGACAGATGCCTTGCCGTGGACGAGAACGGAAACATGGTGGACGGCGACTATATAATGGCGATTTGCGCCCTTGATATGAAGAGCAGAGGAAAGCTTGCAAAAGACTGCATGGTCGGCACGATTATGACTAATCTCGGTCTTGTGAAGTTCTGCGAAGAAAACGGAATGCGGTTTGAAGCGACGAAGGTTGGCGACAGATATGTGCTTGAAGAAATGCTGCTTTCCGGCTACAATTTCGGCGGCGAGCAGAGCGGGCATGTCATCTTCAAGGATTATGCCACAACGGGAGACGGGCAGCTTACGGCGGCACATTTGCTTTCAATTCTCAAAAGGCGTGAAGCAAAGCTCTCGTCGCTTTCAACGCTTATGCAGCATTTCCCGCAGGTGACGATTAACCTTACAGTTTCAGATGAGGGAAAGACAGGCTTCTACACAGACAAGAAAATCAAGGCTGCCATAAGCGAGGTGACCAAAACGCTCGGCAGTGACGGCAGAATCATTGTCCGTCCGTCGGGCACAGAGCCCCTTCTGCGTGTGATGGTGGAGGGGCAGGACGAAAAGGTGATAAACGAGCTTGCGAATAAGGTGGCTGATGTAGTTAAAGCCCAGCTGGTATAAGCAAAAATGAGAGAAGCAAAATGGGAAGACTATGAGTTGATAGACACCTCTGACGGCGAGAGGTTAGAGCGTTGGGGAGATATTGTCCTCATTCGCCCTGACCCGCAGATTATCTGGTCTTCGGGGAAGCATAATCCATTATGGAAGAATGCAAACGCACGCTATGTGCGCTCTAACTCCGGCGGCGGAGCATGGGAAGCTTATAAAAGCATGCCGGAGGTCTGGAAAATCCATTGGCATGATTTAACCTTCAAGCTCAGAACAATGGGCTTCAAGCACACAGGGATATTTCCCGAGCAAGCGGTTAATTGGGAATTTGCGGCAGGGAAAATAGCAAATGCGGGAAGACGGCTTAATGTTTTGAACCTGTTCGGATACACAGGTGCTGCGACGCTTGCATGCATGAAGGCCGGTGCGGCTGTTACGCATGTTGACGCTTCAAAGGGCATGGTGCAGTTTGCAAAGGAAAACGCCGAGGCTTCGGGCGTTGCGGATTTACCTGTCCGCTGGCTGGTGGACGACTGCATGAAATTTGTGCAGAGAGAGCAGCGGCGGGGGAATAAGTATGACGGGATAATCATGGATCCGCCGTCATACGGCAGAGGCCCGAACGGTGAGGTCTGGAAGCTTGAAGAGCAGATATATTCGCTTGTGGAGACATGCCTGCCCATCATCAGTGACGATGCGGAATTCTTCATTCTGAATTCATATACAACGGGGCTTTCGCCCGCCGTGATGGAGTATCTTTTAGGCTTACTGATAAAAAGCAAATTAGGCGGAAAAATCAGCAGCGATGAAATAGGGCTGCGTGTGACGGAAAGCAAATTAATCCTTCCATGCGGCAGCACGGCAATCTGGGAAAAATAAGGAGAAGGTTTTGGCATTCATTGATATTAAGGACGTGAAATTTTCATATAATCAGGGCACGGTTGACGAAAAAGAAGTGCTTCACGGGATTAATCTGAATATTGAAAAGGGTGAGTTCGTCGCTCTTTTGGGGCACAACGGCTGCGGGAAATCGACGGTGGCGCATCTGCTGAACGGCATGCTCGTGCCGTCGTCGGGTGAGATAACGGTTAAGGGCATCTCAACCGCCGATGAGGATAAAATCCTTGATGTGAGAAGCAGCGTCGGGTTGGTTCAGCAGAACCCGGACAATCAAATTGTGGCGGGCATAGTCGAGGAAGACGTGGCGTTCGGCCCGGAGAATCTCGGCGTGCCGCAGCCGGAAATCAGAGGCAGGGTGGACGAAGCCCTCAAGGCCGTTGATATGTACGAATACCGTGAGCATGCACCGCACAAGCTTTCCGGCGGACAGAAGCAGCGTGTGGCAATTGCAGGAATCATAGCAATGCAGCCGGATTGCATTGTCCTTGACGAGCCAACTGCAATGCTTGACCCGAGAGGCAGAAAAGAAGTCATGTCCTCTATAAAATATCTCAACGAAGACAGAGACATAACCGTTGTTCTTATAACGCACTATATGGACGAGGCTGTGCAGGCGAAGCGTGTCATCGTGATGGACGAGGGAAACATTCTTCGTGACGGCACGCCGGAGGAAATCTTTTCCGAGGTTGAATTCATGAAGCGGCATGACCTTGACGTGCCGCAGGCAACGGAGCTTATATACAGCCTGAAGGCGGCAGGAATTAATCTTCAGGGCGATATGCCGCTCAATGCTAAGGAATGCATAGAGATGTTTGAAAGCTACGATAAAAGCAGAGTAATGGGGAAACAATGAGCGTAATTGAAACGAAAAATCTCACATTTACATATGGCATAAACACCCCATTTGAGGTCACGGCTGTTGACGATGTGTCAATAAGCGTTAACGAAGGGGAATTTCTGGGTGTGATGGGGCATACGGGCAGCGGGAAATCCACGCTGATTCAAATGCTCAACGGGCTTATTAAGCCGGCATCGGGGCAGATTTTGCTGAACGGAAACGATATATGGGAACACCCCAAAGAAATAAGAAGGGTACGCTTTCAGGTGGGCATGGTGTTTCAGTACCCGGAATATCAGCTTTTTGAGGAAACTGTGATTAAAGACATCATGTTCGGCCCGAAGAATATGGGGCTTTCAGATGACGAAGCCCGCAAAAGGGCAATGGAGGCCGTCCGCTTTGTTGAGCTTCCCGAAGATTTACTTGAAAAATCTCCATTTGATTTGTCGGGCGGGGAAAAGCGCAGGGCGGCAATTGCAGGTGTTATAGCAATGGACCCTGACGTGCTGATTCTCGACGAGCCTACGGCGGGGCTTGACCCAAGAGGCAGAGATGTGCTTCTCACGCAGATTCAGCAGTATCATAAAGAGCGCAAAAACACGGTTCTGCTTGTCTCGCACAGCATGGAGGATATAGCGAGAATCGCAGATAGAATCCTTGTGATGAACAAGGGCAAAGAGGCAATGTTAGACGGTACGCATGAGGTTTTCAAAAGAACTGAAGAGCTCAGGAAAATGGGGCTTCGTGTGCCGCAAATCACAGAAATTATGCAAAGGCTCAACGAGATGGGATACCCCGTTGATATGGGAACACTGACAATGGGCGAGGCCCTGCGCCAGCTTATTCCATATATGAAGAGCAGGGAGGAACAAAGATGATTGGAGACATCACCTTCGGGCAATTCTTCCCGGGTAAATCAGTAATTCACAGGGCAGACCCACGTCTGAAAATCACACTGACGGTTGCATATATTGTTCTGCTTTTCATAGCGAACAACTTTCTTTCACTTGCGGCAATAGTCGGGTTCATCCTCATTGTTATGGCACTTTCAAAGGTGCCTGTGAAGCTTTATTTCAAAAGCATGAAGGCGGTTATTTTCATCGTTGTGTTCACTTCCATTCTCAATCTCTTCTATGGCACGGGTGAGCCGCTTGTTAAATTCGGCTTCATCACTATAACGCAAAATGGAATTTTCAACGCCATTTTTATCTCTGTAAGAATTGTAACGCTGATTCTCACAAGCTCGATTCTCACGTTCACCACCTCACCGACACAGCTCACTGACGCTATTGAAAGGCTTTTGAAGCCGCTTACATATATAAAAGTGCCTGTACATGAGTTTGCAATGATGATGACAATCGCGTTGCGGTTTGTACCCACGCTTTTAGAGGAAACGGATAAAATAATGAGTGCGCAGAAGGCAAGGGGCGCAGACATGGAAAGCGGCGGCGTGATTAAGCGTGTGCGGGCGTTGATACCCGTTTTAATCCCGTTGTTTGTATCGGCCTTCAGGCGGGCATATGAGCTTGCCACAGCGATGGAGAGCAGATGCTATCACGGCGGCAAGGGAAGAACAAAGATGAAGATTCTGAAATTCGGCAAGGTTGATATAATTGTCATAGGCGCAATTCTGATTAACCTGGCAGTATTCATAGCCTTAAATATACTTTTCCCACCTGCAATCATGCTGTAAATGAAAATGCCTTTACAGACAAGAAAGCCTGATGGAGACTATATATGAGAAACCTGCTTCTTAAAATTGCATATGACGGTGCGGGCTATCACGGCTGGCAGATTCAGGAAAACGCCGTAACGGTGCAAGAGGTTTTCCAAAAAGCACTCTATACGGTGATAGGGGAAGAGCCCGACATTAAAGCGTGCAGCAGGACAGATACGGGTGTTCACGCAAGGGAATTCTGCATAAGCTTCAAGACCGAGAGCAAAATTGAGACAGAGAGGCTCCCGTTGGCGCTTAACCACTATCTTCCGAGAGACATTGCCGCACTTTCATGCGAGGAAAAAGAAGAGGATTTCCACGCAAGGTATTCCTGCAAAAGGAAAGAATACAGCTATGAAATCTGGAATCACCGTGTGCGGAACCCGTTTTTAGAAGGGCATATCCTTCATTATTGGTATGAAATTGATGAAAATGAACTTGACAGGGCGGCGAAGCATTTTATTGGGAAGCACGATTTTTCCTCGTTTTGTACGCTTGATAAGCGTGACATCGGGGATATGCAGCGCACAGTGACACATGCCGCAGTTGAGCGCAGAGATAAAAAGGTGATTTTCACGGTTGCCGCAGACGGCTTCCTCTACAATATGGTGAGGATAATGACAGGCACGCTGCTGCGTGTGCAGGAGGGCAAAATATCAGCCGACGATATTCCGAAAATAATCGAGGCGAAAGACAGAGCTAAGGCGGGCCCGACAGCCCCTGCGGAGGGCCTGTATTTGAACAAAGTGTTTTATTAGTTTTCAATTACCCTTAATGTCCTTAACTATCAACGGTAAAATATGAAGTGCACTTAACGGAGTGCCGAGGTCGTCACTCCCTACAGCAGAACTATTCTGCCTGTAATCCTTAACTATCAACTATCAACTTTATACTATCAACTGTCCTTAAAGGGGGTGAGTTTTTGCCAAAGCATATGAAGCCGGCTGATGAAAGCGATTTGAAAAGCGTGAAGCGTGAATATGAGGAAGAGGTGCGTGCTGTTATAGAATACGGTGAAGACGCACCAAAAACAAAAAAAGATAAAAAGAAGAAAATCATGCTCATATATATATCCGGCGGCGTTTTGATTGTGGTAGCGGTTTTTCTGATGATTTGGATGAACAAAGACACCTTCTCTCTGGTTGATTCGCTCAACTGGATAAAGGTGCAGCTTGTCGGCGCAGGAGAAGGAGACGGCTTCCCCGTGCAGATTAAAGGTACGAATGTCGCCGAGAAGAATTTCATCAGTGTTGACGGAGATGTGGCGGCGCTCAGCGACACGGCTCTCACGGTGCTGGATTCAACAGGGAAAGAGCTCTATTCCGTGCGCCACAGCTTTGATACCCCCTTTATGCGCCACTCCGGGAATAATTTTGTTCTCTATAATTCCGGCGGAAGCGGATATATAGTGCAGACAGGCGCCGAAACGATGATGAATGGCACATCAGAAAGCGACATATCTGCCGCAGCAGTGGCAGGGAACGGGGAATTTGCGCTCGGCGTACAGGGCAAGGAGCTCGCAAGCGAGCTTAACGTATACATGAGAGACGGCACACCCAAGTATAAATATCAGTTTTTCGACAGCTATATCACGGCTGTTTCGCTGAACGCAAATGGCTCAATGGGGGCGGTGTGCTCGACGGGCAGCCAAAGCGGCGAGCTGGTTTCGAAGATAACGATACTTGATTTTAACAATGAAGAACCAATCGCACAGTATGAGTCTCGCGGAAATATGCTGATTGATATTCTCTGGGGAGAAAGCGGAAGAATCTACGCCGTGGGCGACTCGGCATTGATATTAGCAACTGAGGGCAATTATAATTTTGAGGAATTTTCATACGGCGGAAGGTATCTCACCGCATATTGTCTTGAAAACAACAGGGCATATGTCTCAATTTCGGGGCATGAATTCACCGGCGGCTGCACGGTGCATATGTTCAGCGATAATGCGGCGCCGGTGCTGATGGATACAGAGGAGAGGGTCGAATCCATCTCCCCTATCGGCAGTGCCGTAGGGGTGCTTGTCGGGGAGCAGGTGATTTTCTTCGAGACAGATGAAGGCAGGGAGATAGGGCGCACATCTGCCGGCGGCGATGTAAAATCGATTGCGCTTGCATCGGAAAACATGGCTTATGCACTCGGCATAAGCGAAATAAGGGCGGTGTCGATAGGTCCGTCAACGGGAATTCAGGGAGGTAAAACATCTTCCGGTATTGATGAAAGCAGCCCGGCACTGAATTCTGCGAATTGATATGAATTATTGTCTGCCGGGCGTGAATATGCTATTATATTTATATATCGGCGAATGTTCAGCAAAAATTAAGAAAACTTTTCTTTATTCGGCATTATGCTGAAGTATAATGCTGATATGCGGTTTTGATTAAAGTATGATTATAACGGAGAGGTAACATGGGGTTTGTTTTAGACATAATTATAATCTGCGTTGCGGCCCTCTTTGTTCTTGTGGGCGTGAGAAGAGGCTTTATAAGGGCGGCGGTCAGGTTTGTCGGCGTATTTGCCGCTGCTGTGCTCGCCTCGATTCTCGGAGATATTTTTGCAACGCTCATATATGACAATTTCTTCCGTGAAGAGTTCACAAGAAAAATTTCCGAGAGCATTTCGGGCGTCGCAGGACCCTCAGGCGTTTCTCGGGTGCTTGAAGGTTTGCCGGATTTCCTCAGGCGTGCGCTTGAAGGAGCGGGCGTGACAGCGGATAAGCTGACGGCTTTGCTTGCAACCTCATCGGGGGACGCCGCACAGATGATTTCGGACACCATATCGCCTGTGTTTATCAATATGCTGAAGGTGCTGTGCGTGATAGTGCTGTTCATGGTTCTGATGCTTGTTGTCAGGGGGCTTGCACATATCATATCCGGCGTGTTTAATTTCCCGCTGCTGGGTTGGGTGAACAGTCTTCTTGGCGGAGTTTTCGGGCTGTTGATGGCGCTTTTAACGATTTGGATTATCCTTGCAGTTATAAATGTCTTCACCCCGATGTTCACTGCGGAAACGCAACGGATTATTGAAGACACTGTCAGTACGTCGGTGATAGCGGATAAATTTGTAGGCTTCAACCCGTTTGACGGGATGTTCAAATAGCGAATACTGGAAAACAGAGGAGTAATCTTGGGATGATTGAAGGGAAAAATGCAGTGAAGAATGAGAAAAGGCGAAATCAGAACCTGACAATACCGAATTTAATTTCAGTTGTCAGAATTCTCATCATACCATTTTTCGCATATTTTTATCTGAATGACAATTTAGTGGTTGCTGTCATTCTCTTGCTGGCTTCAGGGCTTTCGGATATGTTCGATGGCATGATAGCAAGGAAATTCAATCAAATCACGGCGGTGGGAAAGCTGCTTGACCCGTTTGCAGACAAGCTGACGCAGGGCGTGGTTGCCATATGCCTGGCGGTGAGAATCCCGCAGGTTAGGGGTATACTGATGATTTTCATAGTAAAAGAGCTCCTTATGCTCATGGGCGGAATTGTGCTCGTCAGAAAGCATAAACGTCCGTCGGCGGCGAGATGGTACGGCAAGGTCAGCACATTTCTTTTCTATATTTCGGTTGCGGCCATCGTGGTTATGGATACATTCATGGTGGTTGAGGCCGAGCTGTTCTGGACAATTTCAAATGTTTTGCTTATTGTTACGGCAGTGTTCATGATATATTCACTTACACGTTATATATTTGTATTCAGAGATATTATGAAATCGACAGACCCGAAAGACGAATTCTTTCTTTCGGATGAAATGAAAGGAATGAAGGAATAGAGCTTGGCTCTAACGCCGTGTTTTGCGGCGGGGAAAGAGGTAATCACAAAATGATGATGTGTACAAAATGTAAGAAAAGGCCCGCAGTTGTATTTGTGTCAAATCCGGCAGACGCAAATACAACACAGGGGCTTTGTCTTGTGTGTGCAAGAGAGGCGGGCATAAAGCCCGTTGACGATATTATGGCGAAGATGGGTATAACAAGCGATGATGACATTGCCGCCATAAGCGATGAGATGAACAGCTTTATGGAGAATATCGAGGGCATGGATATGGGAAACTTTTTCCAGCCGGGCGGCGCAATTCCCATGCCGAACAATATGGCGCTTTCCAACAGACCCGCACCCGAAGAAGAGCCAACTTCTCAGGGCAGAACCGGTGTGCGTAACGCCAAGGAGAGTGTGCACAAAAAGAAAAGAAAGCATATCACGGCGTATTGCATGGATTTAACCGGAAAGGCCATGCGGGGTGAGCTTGACAATATAATCGGCAGGAATAAGGAGATTGAGCGAACGGTGCAAATCCTTTCCCGCAGAACGAAGAATAACCCCTGCCTTATCGGCGAACCCGGCGTCGGAAAAACTGCGGTTGCCGAGGGGCTTGCGATAAGAATAGCCGAGGGCAGAGTTCCCGCAAAGCTGAAGGACAAGGAAATCCAGCTTCTTGACTTGACGGCTCTTGTGGCAGGCACGCAGTTCAGAGGGCAGTTTGAGAGCAGAATTAAGGGCTTGGTGGATGAGGTTAAGGCTGACGGCAACGTTATTCTCTTCATTGACGAGGTGCATAATCTGGTTGGAACAGGCGATGCAGAGGGCAGCATGAACGCCGCAAATATCTTGAAGCCTGCGCTTTCAAGAGGTGAAATTCAGGTTATCGGCGCAACCACCTTCAACGAATATCGCAAATATATCGAGAAAGACACAGCGTTGGAAAGACGCTTTCAGCCCGTTTCAATCGGCGAGCCCTCAATTGAGGATGCCATTGAAGTTTTGATGGGCATAAAGGGATATTACGAAAGCTATCACCGTGTAGCCGTGCCGCCGGAGATGATTCGCCGCATGGTAACTCTTTCAGAGAGATACATCAGCGACAGATACCTCCCTGACAAGGCGATTGATATTCTGGACGAGAGCTGCGCATGTGCTGCGCTTCGCAACAAAAAGCTCGAGGATTTCGACAACACCGAGTTTGCGCTGAAGCGTGAGAAGCTGCATGAGAGCGAGCTCTCAACCCCGCCCGACGGGGCGATTGACTATGAAGAGCTTGCAAAAACGCACTACAGAATTGCGAGCTTGGAAGAGAAGATTCAGAAGCTTCAAAACGAGGGCGGAATCAGCACGGTTGTAACCGATGAAGACATCGCATATGTAATTGAATTGTGGACGGGCATTCCCGCCGCACGGATTGAGCAGAACGAGCTCAAAAAGCTTGCCGATTTAGAGGGCGTGCTTGAGAAGAAGATTGTCGGACAGAGTGAGGCGATTTCGGTCATTTCGGCCGCCATCAGAAGAAGCCGTGTGCAGATAAGCCCCAGAAGACACCCCGCTTCCTTCATTTTTGTCGGGCCGACGGGAACAGGAAAAACCGAGCTCGTGCGGGTTCTTGCGAAAGAGCTTTTTGATACGCCGGAGACGCTCATTCGTCTTGATATGTCTGAATATATGGAGAAGCATTCTGTTTCGAAGATAATCGGCTCACCGCCGGGATATGTCGGCTATGACGAGGCGGGGCAGCTCACCGAAAAGGTCAGAAGAAAGCCGTATTCCGTGCTGCTCTTTGATGAGATTGAAAAGGCACACCCCGATGTGCTGAATATATTGCTGCAAATCATGGACGAGGGCAGGATTACCGACGCACACGGAAGAACGGTTAACTTCGAAAACACCGTTATAGTCATGACGTCAAATGCAGGCAGCAACAGCAAAGAGGCTTCGCTCGGCTTTGCGAAAACCACAGAGGACATAAGCAAAGAAAAAGTGATGACAGCCCTGAAAGATTTCCTGCGCCCCGAGTTTTTAAGCCGTGTGGACGAGGTGGTTGTTTTCCGTCCGCTGAATCTTGAAGACTACACAAAGATTGCCGCCTTGATGATAGATGAATACAAAGAGTCACTGACCGAGAGGGGAATCTCACTTGCATATACCGACGAGGTGTGCAAGCTGATTGCAGGAAAATCCATAAACGGAACAAGCGGCGCAAGAGATTTGCGCAACAATATTCGCAGGCTTATCGAAGATGAAATCACAAATCTCATTGTTGATAAGGGCGAAGGAGAAATTGCCGGCATTGCGATAGGCGTAGAAGGCGATGAGATTAAGCTTGAGGTGCTTTGATGGAGAAGAAAGAAAGCTTGAAGTTCACAGCTCGTGAGGACTTTCGAAGCTGGCTGACTGAAAATGCCGAGACAAGCGGCGCAGTTTGGCTTTATTTCAGCAAAGCTGCCGGAGAGAAAACACTCAAAGCGAGTGAAGCCCTTGAAGAAGCACTCTGCTTCGGATGGATTGACGGGCAGATGAAGAGCCTCTCCGACACAGCATACATCAAGTATTTCTCGCCGCGCAGGAAAAACAGTAAATGGTCTGAAAAGAACAAGAAGCTTGTTACTGAGCTCGAACAACGTGGAATCATGACAGATTTGGGCAGAGCCAGGGTAAACGAAGCCAAGGAAAACGGGCAGTGGGATACAAATAATTCGACAGAGGTCATAGAAGAGCAAATCAAAGCAGTTTCGGAGCTGTTGAAGGACTTTGAGCCTGCCTACACCAATTTTCTGGCAATGTCGCCGTCTGTCAGAAAAACATACACAAAGGGCTATTTTTCCGCTAAGACAGAGGCAGGCAGAGAGAGCCGCCTGAAATGGATGGTGGACAGGCTGAACAAGAACCTGAAACCCATGTAGCACGTGCGCTAAAACTGATAAAAATGCAGAAAATTATTGACTATTTTGCGATGTCATGATATAATTTCATTCGTCGCAAAATGTGCGGGTGTAGTTCAATGGTAGAACTCCAGCCTTCCAAGCTGGTCGCGTGGGTTCGATTCCCATCACCCGCTCCAATAAGGGCAGTTGATAATGGATAATTGACAATGAATAGTTATCCGCTATTGATTGCTTTTTGTTTTTTTGTCTGTCATCAGTTGTTCTGATAGAATTTATTTAATTGAAATGCGGTAATAAAACTCTTGAACATAAGCAGTCAGTGTGTTATAATACCATGGTGTTATTATTATGACAGATGCGCCAATAGCTCAGCAGGATAGAGCAACTGCCTTCTAAGCAGTAGGCCAGGGGTTCGAATCCCTTTTGGCGCGCCAACTATAGCATATGCTATAGTTTTGTGGTGGATGTAGCTTAGCTGGTTAAAGCGCCAGTTTGTGGCACTGGAGATCGTGGGTTCGAATCCCATCTTCCACCCCATTTGATTAAACGTGCAAAATTTGCATTTATACATATGCTGATTCGAGCCCGAGAGGGTTTGAGCGTTAAGAAAATGTGCCTGCGACACATTTTCAGCGAGAAGCGGTGAGACGGGTACCGACATGAAATGGCGGTCGGCGAGCCATCAGGATTTCCGCAGGAAATCCTGGCGAATCCCATCTTCCACCCCATATGTAAGTAAGCGGAGTTTAATTTATTAAGCTCCGTTCTCTATATTGGGCTGTAGCCAAGCGGTAAGGCAACGGACTTTGACTCCGTCATGCGTGTGTTCGAATCCCACCAGCCCAGCCAAAAAGGCAGTTGAGAGTGGATAATTGAGAGTGAATAGTAAAAAACGACTATTGGCTATCATTTATCTGCTCTCCCTTTTATTTTAGGAAGAGTTGAAAGAGCATGTGATGGACAGTCGGGGATAAATTTTATAATCAATCTTGACCTTGCACATATTGAAAATTGGCAATATAATTGAAGCATCATGATAGATAACAGGTGTGGCCGACCTAATTAATTATAAAGGTGGTTCTCATATGAGTGACACAAATCGGCTCACAGAGTGGGTCATAAATGAAATTAGAACGAAGTATCCCGGCGATATTGCGCTGCTTGTTGCAGTCGAAGGTTCGTCAGTGAACGGAGATGGGCACAGCGAGCCGTTTGACTACTTCGTTCCGGCTACAGAGCGTGGAAATGAGCTGGCGCAGACCTTCATCATAGGTGATGTTGGCAACGACCTCTACCCGCGTTCATGGGAGCGCTGCGAACGCACTGCAAATCTTGAAGATTGGGCAACCTTTTGCCTTGCTAAAGGTAAAATACTCTATAGCCGCTCAAAGGAAGACGAAGAACATTTCGAAATGATAAGACAGAAATTGTTCGCAAATCTCCGCAACACTGAATTCATCTATAAAAGTGCTTTGGAACGGCTCGACAGTGCAATGGATATGTACCGTACCATGATGTTTGAAGACAGACTGTACAAGGTGAGAGGGCTCGCCGGGTTTATCCACTATTTCCTCGCTATGGGCGTCGCTTATCTCAATAATACCTTTATCGCAGAAAGCGGATGGAATCAGGGAATGCTGCCAATGTGCGCTAAATGGAAATCGCTCCCTAAGCATTTCCTGGAGTACTACGAGTCAATAATCTCGGCGGAAACAGTCGACGAATTAAGAAGCATCTCGCATCTGCTCATTGCATCGGTGCGGCAGTTTATCGCTGAACATAAACCGCAAGACATCACATCAGTAAAACAGCCTGACTATCGTGGGCTTGCCGACTGGTATCAGGAGCTTCGTACAACTTGGAACAGGATTTACTATTATTGCGGAATCGGAGACAGTGACGCTGTGTTCTTTGACGCCTGCAATCTGCAAAACGAACTGAGCGTCATAAGCGAGGAATTTGACTTTTTCAATTCATTCAAAGTGGAGGAGCAATTCGGGTTCAGCGAGATGGATTTGCTCGGTGTTTTCGACGCCGGAAACCTCGAACCGCTTTCCAAACGCGCAGCTGAGTTAGAAAAGATCCTTGTATCGACTATAGAAAGCCACGGTATCAAAATTCGACGCTATGAGACGCTGGAGGAATTTCTGTCCGGCAATAAATAGCATCAGTCTTGGAAGGAGAAGCGGATGAAGTACCGAAACGCTTCGGAGATTCTGCCTGACGATTTGCTCAAAGAACTTCAAAAATATGCGCCCGGCGAAATTCTGTATATTCCTTCTAACGGAGACAGGAAAAAATGGGGTGCAGATACCGGGGCACGACAGTTCTATGAACAGCGAAACGAAGAAATCAGGCATAAATATTTCCATCACAAAATCACAGTTGCCATGCTGTGTGAAGAATATGGCTTATCAGATGAAACCATAAGGAAAATAATATATCGATAGTTGTTTTATCTGTGTTTACTCGATACTCGGTCATTTCTTTTAGAATAACAAAAAAACAAATGCGAATGCCTCTCCGATGAAAAAACATCGGGTGGTGGTTGCATTTGTCTTTAACGTCAGAGCAAGAGCTTCGAACCAAAGAGAACTGTAAACACATATTATATATGAAATAGGAATCCAAACAATTGCTATTATCAAGAAGATAGAATATAATATCAATATGTTGTGGCTGGAGGAATTACAATGCAGTATATATCAGTTAAAGAACGGCAAATTACCAAGGTGAAGCCATTTTAGAAGTGGGCTGGAGGAAAAGGACAGCTTCTTTCTGAAATAAGAAGCTTCTATCCTTTTGATGATGCCCATATTACAAAATACGCTGAGCCGTTTGTTGGCGGAGGCGCAGTCCTGTTTGATATTCTGAGTAAATATGAAATTGAAGAAGTATATATCAGCGATATAAACCTTGAATTAATAAATGCATACCACATTCTTCGTGATGATGTAGATTCGTTGATTGCGTATCTTTTAAGTGTACAAGATGAATATCTGAAGTTGGATATGGAGCATAGAAAAGCATTGAAAACATCAAATACATGTCCCAACGTGACCTTTGCGACCACCTCGTCAAAAATGTTCGTCATATTGATTGGGCTGCTGAAAACACAATGTTTTTCTGCGCTGCAATGAGTTCGATGATGTTCAGTCTTTATAACAAAAGGGCAACTTGCCACATAACACCAGCCTAGCCGGATAGCCTCAAGGACAAAAAACGGCGGAACTAATGGATGCCATCGAGACTGTCATACGCGATACCGCAAGCGCAGGAGAGCATATCCACATTCCGCTCTTTCGTCATGATTCTCCATTGATTCTGTATTTCCTCGTAGTTCCGCCCCAGACGGTCAATACTGAGCACATAGAGCAGGTCTCCTGACGTCAGTTTCTCCAGCAACTCCTGATACCGGGGGCGGTTGAAATCTTTCCCGCTTTGTTTGTCTATGAAGATTTGCGACTGCGGGATATTTAGCTTATTCATCTCGATAAGCTGCCTGTCTTCATTTTGGTCTGTGCTGCTGACTCTGACATAGCCATAGATTTTCATATGATTACCTCTTTCAAAAAG
>QMCE01001180.1_pt1 | contig 19990 bp, 19 predicted proteins | sample 1821851 | NCBI WGS metagenome assembly QMCE01 (sample SAMN09453174, study PRJNA476694) | Termite gut metagenome, whole genome shotgun sequencing project. | isolation source: worker | host: Odontotermes sp. | place: South Africa:Pretoria | collected 2016-01-28
GCCGGATTGAACAGGTCGGACGTGATGTCATTGCCCTGCTTGTCGACGGCGGCGAGGTCGGCGCCACGGAAGGGCGGCAGCAGCATGGCGAAGTCGAAGTCCAACTCGTGCGTCGACCCATCAAGCTGTTCGTAGCTGAGCTTGCCCGGCTCGACCTTCGTCGCGTGTGCCCCCAGGATGGCTTCCACCCCCCGCTCGCGGAACAGCGATTCCGTCCACAGTTTGGAGGTCGTCTGGAAGCCTTGCTGAGTGAACACCAGGCCGCCGACGCCGAAGTCGCCCAGTTCGGCTTCGTTGGTGAAGTAGATCACCTCGGCGTTGTCCCGGACCCCGGCGGCCCGCAGCGCGTGTTCCACGTTGAACGTGTACTCGAAGGCGGCTCCCTCACACGTGCACGTCCCGTGCCCTGTGCCGATGACGAAGCGAAGGTGTTCCCCGGCCTTGAGTCGCTCGATGGCGGCGGCGAACTGGGTGGCGGTCGCGGCGGCGTGCGACGCCGTGCAGACCGAGAGCGAGTGACCGCCGTCGGGCCCCAGGCCTGGCGTGGCCGCGAAATTCAGTTTGGGGCCGGTGCAGTTGATGAGGTAGTCGTACTCGATTTCCTCTTCGACGCCCTCGGAGCCAGGAGCCGTCAACCGGGCGACGACGTAGGCCTGGTCGCGACTGGCGTCGCCCTCGGGATGGAGGCGGACGGCGAGCGCCTGGTGGTGCTCGATTCCCAGACGCCGGTAGATCGGGGCCAGTGGGAACGTCACCTGGTCGACCGTCATTTTGCCGACGCCCACCCAGATGTTCGACGGAATCCAGTTCCACATCGCGTTGGGTGACACGACGACGACGGAATGCTCGCGTCCGAGCCACTTGCGGACGTACATGGCGGCGGTGTGCCCGGCGACGCCGGCACCGAGGATCACTATTCTGGCCATTTCCACCTCACTGTGTGACAGATTGGCATCAGCATAAGAGGTGTGACGTCCGAGTAGGCCTCCTCTCAAGGGCTGGCGAGGTGGTATTTGTTGGGGGTTGCGCCGCCTGTGTTGTCTGGTTAGCGGAACCGGTCGAGTGGGTGGCCGTTGGGAGACGTCACGCCGGAGCCGCCCCTTCGTCGTCAGACGGCGGTTGCACGCCGAGATCCATGTTGGCCAGCAGGTGGCTGAGGCCGCGGTGATGCGGCGTGGCGAGGGCGAGGACGATGGTGACCACCACGAACACAGGAAGCAGCGGCCAGTTCGGGGGCACGAGATCGGACGAGAGCAGCAGATAGCCGCCGACGCCGGTGACGTACTTGACGACGCGGGACAACAGTTCGTTCTTGCCGGAGCGAGACGACGGTCTCAGCTGGACGATGGCCTCGCCCAGCGTGCGTCCGGCGGCCAGCACACAGATCGCCTGTACCACCGCCGGAACGCCGATGAGCAGAAGCTGGTCCACGGCTTCCGGCAGGTCGGCGGCCGTGGCGTTCAAGACGTAGAGCGCGCCGGCGCGCCAGGCGACGTCGAGGCCGAGCCCGAGGAACAACATCACCATGGCGTCGGCCAGCATCCCCATGAGGCGACGGCCTGCCGACACGGTGGTGACGCGTGGCGCCGGACGTGACTGCGCGACGAACCAGGCGATTGGGGCGCCGATGACGGAGCCGATGAGCGCGCCGGCGGTGTTGAGCATGATGTCGTCGACGTCGAACACCCGATAGGCGCAGTGATAGAGCCCCCAGATGCCGGTGCGCTGGGTGAACTCGATCAACGCGGAGACGGCGAACCCGAGCGCGGTGGCGAGCACGACGCCCTTGCGGGCCGGCACGCGCAGGAAGAAGCCAAGCGGGCCGAAAAACACCACGTTGAAGAAGGCCTGGAACAGGGCACGGTTCCGCCGCCAGGGGTGCCCCTCGCGGCGGATGTCGTCCAAGAACTGGAAGGGGTGCAGGTTCGACCGGGCACACTCGAACGTGTCATTGGCTGGCAGCGGGATCAGGGTGTACGTCCACAGCGCCATCGCATAGACGGCGACCATGACCAACAGCGCGATGTCCAACAAGCGCAACCGCCCGGCTTTCCGATACCGGACGGCGACCAACGGCAGGAAAGCCGCGACGGCGAGCACGAACCCGACGAGCACGGCGATGATCGTGCTGGTGCTGAACTGGCGGAGCATGCGGGCCTTTCTGTCGCGGCGACGTCAACGCTAGCTCGCGTTTGAACGCCGGAACGGCTCGTACGCCCAAAATCAGACGGTGCTGTCCTAGACCGTCCGCGAATGCCGAGGGCCGTTGGCCCGGTGGAGGTATTCGTCGAAGACCGCGGCGATGACACGGATGAAGATGTGCCCGAGCATGGTGGCCGTGATGGCGTCATCGCTCAGGAGCACCAGCCCGTCGTCGATCTGCGGCTGCAAGCGGGCGATCTCGGCGGCGAAGTGCTCGTCGAAGTCGATGTGCCACCGCTCGCCGAAGGCCACCTTGTCGATGCGGCCGTAGCACAGCAGATCGCTGATCGCCGCTCGGCGCAGGGCGTCCTCGTCGGTCAGCTCGACGCCGCGCAGGATCGGCAGATGACCCGCGTCGATGGCCGCCTGGTACTCGTGCAAGCCACGGACGTTCTGGGCGTAGGAGCGGTCGAGCCCGCCGATGCCGGTGACACCCATGCCGAACAGGTCAGCGCCGTCCTTGGTCGTGTAACCCTGGAAGTTGCGGTGCAACGAGCCGTCTCGTTTGGCGACGCACAGCTCGTCGTCGGGGAGCGCGAAGTGATCCATCCCGACGTAGGTGTAGCCCGCCTGGGTCAGACGCTCCAGGCCGAGCGCGAAGAGCCGGAATTTGTCCTGGCCGAGGGGGATCTTGCCGTCGAGTGCCTGCTGCTGCTTCTTGACCCACGGCACATGTCCGTAGCTGAAGAGCGCGATGCGCTCGGGACGAAGCTGGAGCACCTCGTCGAGCGTGCGCGAGAAGCTGTCAGGCGTCTGATAGGGCAGGCCGTACATAAGGTCGAAATTCAGCGACGAGAAGCCGCGGACCCGGCACTCATCGGTCAAAGCCTTGACCATGTCGAACGGCTGGATGCGCTGGATGGTCTCCTGCACCTTCGCGTCGAAGTCCTGGACGCCGAGAGACAGGCGGTTGAAGCCGAGCGCCTTCAGCGCGTCAAGGTGGCCCACCGTGGTGACGCGCGGGTCGAGCTCCACGCCGATCTCGGCGTCGTCGGCGAACTGCACGCGGTCAGAGGTGAAGGTGAACAGGTCGGTGAGTTGCTCCGGCGAGAAGTAGGTGGGCGTGCCGCCGCCCCAGGCGAACTGCACGACGGGCCGCGACTTGTCGAGCAGCGAGGTCACCATGTCGATCTCACGTTTCAGCAGCGGCAGGTAGGAGGCCGCCCCCGCATGGTTGTGGCGGACGATCACGTTGCAGCCGCAGAACAGGCACATGTGGTCGCAGAAAGGTAAGTGCATGTACAGCGACAGCGGCCGCCCGGAGCCGTTCGACTCGGTCACCACTCGCGTGAAGTCGTCTTCGCCGAAGGCGTCGTTCCACCAGGGGGAGGTTGGGTAGCTGGTGTATCGCGGCGCGTTCACGTCGTACCGTTGAAGGATCTCGTCCGTCACCTTCACGGTTTCATCCGCCAACTCGATGTTCACCGTCACCTTTGTGCCTCCATATCCGGGATTTTGTTGAGATCGTGTAACCATAACGCCGCGCTGGTGTCGGATGGCATGCGCCAGTCGCCGCGCGGGGAGAGCGCGCCGCCGCGCACCACCTTCGGGCCGTTCGGGAGGGCAGAGCGTTTGAACTGGGAGAAGCCGAAGAAACGCTGGCAGAAGACGGTGAGCCAGTGCTTGATGGCCGGCATGTCGTAGGCGACGCGTTCCGCTTCGGGGAAGGCGGGGGGCCAGTCTCCAGCGTTCCGGTCGCGCCAGGCGTGCCAGGCGAGGAAGGCGATGCGGCTGGGCGGCATGCCTTTGCGGAGCACGTGGTACAGCGTGAAGTCTTGCAGCGCGTAGGGGCCGATCGCCTCCTGCGTCGATTGGGGCTTCTCGCCGGGAGCCACCGGCACGAGCTCCGGGGTGATCTCGGTGTCGAGAATGGATTGCAGCGTCTGCCCGACCTCGTCGGAGAACAGGCCGGACGCGATGACCCAGCGGATTAGGTGCTGGATCAGGGTCTTGGGAATGCCGGCGTTGACGTTGTAGTGGCTCATCTGATCGCCCACCCCGTAGGTGCACCAGCCGAGGGCGAGCTCGGACAGGTCGCCGGTGCCGAGCACAATGCCACCATTGTGATTAGCTAGCCTAAACAGGTAGTCGGTGCGGAGGCCGGCCTGGACGTTCTCGAAGGTCACGTCGTAGACGTTCTGCCCGTGGGCGTAGGGATGCCCCAGGTCGTCGAGCATCTGGCGCGCGGCGGGCGTGATGTCAAGCTGCTGGAACGTGACGCCGAGCCTCAGCGCGAGATCGGTCGCGTTGTTCTTCGTGTGCTCGGATGTGGCGAAGCCGGGCATGGTGTAGGCCAGGATGTCGCTGCGCGGCCGTTCGAGCTTGTCCATCGCCTGCGCCGCCACGATGAGCGCGTGGGTGGAGTCCAGGCCGCCGGAGACGCCGATGACGATCTTGGGCTGGCCGATCGCCCGCAGGCGCTGCTCCAGCGCACAGACCTGGATGTTGTAGGCCTCATAACAGTCGCGGGCCAGCCGTTCCGGGTCGTCGGGCACGAACGGGAAGCGGGCCACGGTCCGCTTCAGCCCGATGTCGCCGCGGGCGGGGCGCGCCTCGAACCGCACGCGGCGGTAGGACTCGGTTCGTTCGGCGTAGGCACGGCGGTTCTCGTCGAAGGTGTCCTGCCGCATCCGGTCCTGCGCGATGGCGGTGAGGTCGATGTCGGCGACCGATTCGCTCGCCCCGTGCGGGAAGCGCGGCGATTCGGCCAGGAGCGAGCCTTGGTCGTAGACGAACGTCTGGCCGTCCCAAGCGAGGTCGGTGGAGGACTCGCCCTCGCCTGCGGCCGCGTAGAGGTAGGCGGCGAGGAGACGGGCCGAGCCCGACGCGGTCAACAGCTTGCGTTCGTCGGCCTTGGCGACCGTGATCGGGCTGCCCGACAGGTTCGCGACGACAGTGGCGCCAGCAAGCGCGGCCTGCGCCGACGGGGGGATGGGCACCCACATGTCCTCGCAGATCTCGACGCCGAGCACGAACCCTGGCACGTCGGACGCCTCGAACAGCAGATCAGGGCCGAACGGTGCTCGCTGGCCGGCGAGCACGATGTCGCCCCGTTCGTTCGTGCCGGGGGCGATCTGGCGGCGTTCGTAGAACTCCCGGTAGGTGGGCACGTAGGACTTGGGGACGACGCCGAGCAGCCGGCCCCCGCTGATGACGATGGCGCAGTTGTAGAGACGATGCAGTCGTCTGACCGGGGCGCCGACCACGATGACGCAGTTCAGATGGGCCGATTGGTCCACTAGCCAGGCGATCGCTTGCCCCGTGGCGTCCACCAGGGTCTCCTGCAGCAGTAGGTCGTCGATGGAATAGCCGGTGAGGCACAGCTCGGGAAACACGGCGAGCATGGCGCCGTCGTCGGCGACTGCTCGGGCGCGGGCGACCACGGTCTCCGCGTTGCGCTGCGGTTGCGCCAAAGCGACAGGAATAGTGCAGGCAGCCACCCTCGCGAACCCCTGATCGTAGATGTTGAAGAAGTCCGTGCCCGTTTCATCCTTCACGCCTCCAGCATCCCACGACTGGCCGGGTCGCGGACAATGCGAGGGGCTCTAGCGGGCCGACGCCGTGCTCAAACCTGTCGGAGCAGGTCCGGCAGATGCCGTTTGATGAGGATGCGGGCGCTTTGTGACCAGGGCAGCTTGTTCCACGAATCGGGCGCGATCCAAACGGCAGCCGATGTCGTGCCGCCCACGTCGTAGATGATCGGGTCGGACGGGTTCTGGACCTGTCCCGAATAGATGATGCGGACGGCGTGGAAGTCTTCCACGACGCCAGTGGGGGAATGGCCGATCCAGCGGTCGGTTTGGATGTCGAGCAGTCGGATGATGTCGAGATCCTGCCCAGTCTCTTCCATGACCTCGCGGGTGACGGTCTGGCTCGGCGTCTCGCCCATGTCGATGCCCCCACCCGGCAGGCTCCACAAGCCGGGCACCGCCGTCTGGTCGGAGAACTGTGTCGCCAGCAGGCCGCGTCGGGAGACCACGATCGCATAGGAGGCGAGCCGTTGTCTGAGCACGGGATCCGTGTCGAGGGCTTCTGAAAGAGGCAGGCCAGCCGAACGGGCAGCCCCTGCGCCATGCTCGACTCGCCGACCATGACGTTGCACTTGGACGGTGAGCGAGATGTCAGGGTAGGCACCAGCGGCCGACAACGGACGGATGATGCGGAACCCGGCTTCCCACATCAACCGGTGGGGGTCGGCGCCGTGCGGCAGGTCGTAATCAATCGCGGCTGCGCAGCCTGGCGCTTCAACCCCGATGATTCTCATCCCTTTATCATGGCCGACTTTCCCGCGCGCCGTCGGATGTCCCGCACCGTGGGGGCGCCGCCGACCATTTGGCGCGTCGCACCGAGGGGGATGGCGGGGTCAGTTCGTGATCGCCTGGCCGCCCAGATCAGTGACGACCGTTTCCGTCCCGAAGGCGAAGTACAGGCGCGGCTGGCCGTGCTCGGCGCGATCATCGATGGTCACCGACCAGGGGACGTCGGGGGACGCGGTGCCGGTGTGGTCGGTGACGACCTGCCAGATCACAGCGGGATCAATGACAGACGGCGAGAACGTTTGAAGCGAGAGGTGCTCGTTTCGCGTGATCGTGGTGACCGGCACGCGGGGCGACCGCCGCCGGCGGATGACGGCGTCGGTGTCGCTGCCCGGTGAATCGACCCAGGCGCCCTTGTCTGAGTCGATGACGATCTGGAAGACCGACATCAAGTTGCCTTTGATGTCGTTGAGCCCCCGGGCGAGGCCGCCCTGTGTGCCGAAATCGAGGTCTTCGAGCAGGCTGCCGTCGGGGTTGAAGAAGACGGTGCGCGATTCCGGGTTCGTGGCGACGGCCATCATGACGCGCCCGCCCGAATAGTCGACGATCTGGAGTCGTTGGTTGTTCGCTGAGCCAGCGATGGCGGCAGCTGCGCGGAACAAGGCGCCGATGTCGGCGATGTCGAAACTGGCGACGTTGAACGTCGCCTGGTCGACGTAGGTGATGTCGCTGGGCACCTGCGCGACGGCGCCGTCCCGGCAGGCCCACGTCGCCGCCTGGTCGTCGACGAGCGCGGTGACGGCGAGTTCGTGTGGCTGGACCTCGACCATGACCGTCTGGTCGGAGCCGAGGTCTGCGGAAAGCTGGTCGATCATCACAGCGGCCGCTCCCGGTTTGGTGAAATCGGGGCACGAGGCGGCGGGGCTGGCAGGCGAGGACGATGGCGTCGGGACGCCTTGGCAGGCGGACAATCCGAGCACGCACGACACAACGACGATGACGATGCGCAGGGCGCGACTTTCCCTCACAGCACGAGGGTACTCGTCGTCACGGTGGGAGCGGAGCCGACGGGCTCGGACGGCGGTGCCAGGGCGAGCATGGCGGCTCAATTTTCCCGCCCACACCCCCTCCCGTCAGACAGGCTTTTGGCACTAGGGTGGTCACCAACAGGCCAGAGCAGTCTGGTCGGAATAACTCAACGGATCGAGGTTTTCCATGACCACGGAACTATCAGGTGATGCTCTCGCGAAGAGCGACGGCGCCGACATCGTCGTTTGTCGGTCGGCGTCGGCCTCCATCAAAGACATCTGGAAGGCTCTGGTGAGTCCGGAAGGGGAGAAGGCCCTCCTCGGCGAGGGAGGCCAGTTGGGTGACAAAGGCGAGGACTGGCATGCCAACGACGGCACGTTCGGCGTCATCCGCTCGTACCACCCGCTCGAAGAGATCAGGTTCACGTGGTACGCCGCTGAAGAAGCGCCCCGGACCATCGTCACTCTTCATCTGAACGCCGCGCCGGACGGAGGGACGACTGTGGAGATCCGCCACGAGCAGGTGCCGTCCTACTTCGACAAAGCCGCGCTCGCCCAGCGTTGGGAAACGTTCCTCGACCACCTGTTCGCGCTTGCTCGCTGATCACGGCGACGTCGACCGGACGCTGTCGCTGACGTCGGTCAGGGCAGCGTCCAGTCGATGGGTTCTGCGCCCTGCGCGACGAGGGCTTCATTGGCCCGGCTGAACGGGCGCGAGCCAAAGAAGCCAGAGCTAGCGGACATCGGTGACGGATGCGGCGAAGCGATGTGTGGCACGTCGCCGAGCCGGGGGATGAGCGTTTGCGCGTCCCGCCCCCACAGAATTGCCACGAGCGGACCGCCGCGGGCGACGAGGGCGTCGATGGCGCAGTCGGTCACTTTTTCCCAGCCCTTGCCCCGGTGCGATCCGGGAGAGCCTGGCCGGACGGTCAAGACTCGGTTGAGCAGCAGAACGCCACGTTCGAACCATGGTGTCAGGTCGCCGTTCGACGGACGGTCGCAGCCGAGGTCGGCCGTCAACTCCTGGTAGATGTTTGAGAGGCTGCGCGGGATGGGACGCACGTCGGGGGCGACGGAGAACGACAGGCCGACGGGGTGGCCCGGCGTCGGATAAGGGTCCTGGCCGGTGATGAGCACCCGGACGTCGCTCATGGGCCGGCTGAAGGCGCGCAGAATGTTCGCCCCCGCGGGCAGATAACTGCGCTCGGAGGCGAGTTCCTCACGGAGGAAGTCGCCCATGGCGGTGACGACGGAGGCGACGGGGGCCAACGCCTCGGCCCAGTCCGGCGCGATGAGATCAGGCAACGGATGGCGTGCAGAGTTCACCTGACTCACCCTAGTGCTGCGGCGAGACTGCTGGGGACGCCGTGATATCAGAACCCTTCACGGCAGCGCCGCTGACCGACCCTGTACTGTCGTCGGTGAGCGTCAGGTGGCGGCTTCATGTTCCACGCGACCTTCAGGAGGACCCATGGACGATCACTCTCAACCGGGCACGAACGCGCGACGGGTTCCGAGTGGGCTGGTCACCGCGTCCGAATGGGCTTGGCGGGCGCTGGTGATCGGCGCGGTCGTGGCCGTCTTGTGGCTCGGACTGAAGTATTTTTCCGGCGTCACCGTGCCCATCGCCGTCGCGCTCCTGCTGACGGCCCTGCTGCACCCGCTGGCGCGGCGGTTACGCGCGTGGCGGTGGCCGCCGGCGCTCGCCGCGCTCACCTCGATCGCCGTCCTCGTCGTCGTGGTCGGCGGCATCCTGAGCCTCATCGGTGCCTACGTCGTGAGGCAGTGGCCCTACCTCGGCAGCCAGTTCGCGCTGGCGGCCAGCACGTTCGTCGAGTGGCTCGCGAGCGGCCCGTTGCACATTGACGCCACCCAGGTGAACGGCTACGTGGCGACGTTCCTCGATTGGCTCAACAACTCCAGGGCACAGCTCGCCCAAGTCGCGGCGGACGCGGGGGTGGGCATCGGGCATTTCCTCGCCGGGGCTGCGATCGGCATCTTCGCCACGTTCTTCTTCCTCGCGAGTGGGCGGCGCATCTGGCTGGCGGCGCTCACGCTGGTGCCCCGTCGCTACCAGGCCCGGACCGATCAGGCCGCCCTGGCCGGCTGGGTGTCGCTCATGGGCTACATGCGCGCTCAGGTGGTCGTCGCCTTCGTCGACGCGCTCGGCATCCTCATCGGCGCGTTGATCCTGCGCGTCCCGATGGCGTGGGCCTTGTTCGCCTTCACCTTCATCACGGCTTTCATTCCCGTGTTGGGCGCTCTGATGGCGGGGACGCTGGCCGCTGCCCTCGCCCTGGTGTCGGGTGGCCCGGTGTATGCGCTGATCATGATCGGCGTCACCGTGCTCGTCGTGGAGGCCGAGGGGCATTTCTTGCAACCGATCCTGCTCGGGCGGGCGGCGAAGCTCCATCCGTTGGCCGTGCTCGTCGGGCTCGCGATCGGGGCGACGCTCGGCGGCATCGTCGGGGCGTTGCTCGTCATCCCCGTGCTCGCGTTCTTCGTCGCCTTCATCCGGCGTCTCAGCCCCGAACGTTTCTCTGCTGACAGCCTGGACTTATCAGAATAGAAAGCACTCCTTTTGCTTTTCGCAAGATCTGGGTAGGCTTGTCTGCATGAGCACACCTGATCTCACCCCAATTCTCAACGATCTGGCGGCTGGACGTATCGACGCCGCCGAAGCCGCGCGGCGGATCGATTCCCTCAAAGCCGTCGCCGACGCTGACGACGCCGTTCCCCAGGTCGGGGACGACGGTCGCGCGCCCAGCGGCGACATCGGCTCTGAGTCCTCCAGTGACGAGCCGGAGGGCAAGGCGAACGGCGAGGCCTACTCGCCCTTCGCTCGTGATGTGTTCACGCCGCCGTCGGGTGACGACGGGCATGCGGGGGGCCGGGCGAGCAAGCGTGGCGTCGAACGCATCGCCATCCGGGCCGTCGGCCGGCGAGTTCGCATCGTGGGCGATTCTTCCGTCGCGACGGCCTCGGCAGAGGGGCCGCACGTGCTGCGTCGCACCGGCTCGGTGTTGGAGGTGACCAGCGATGGCGAGCTGGGGCCGTCCTTCGATGGGTTCAGCATCCTTAAGCCGCCGCGCAGCCTGGACGATCTGAAGTCGGTGTCGTTGGGCAAAGAGCTGTACCTGCGGGTGAACCCCGCTATCGCTGTCGACGTGGAGGTCACGGCGGGCAACCTGGTGTGCCACGGCGTGCCCTATCTCGGCAAGCTCCGTCTGACGGCGGGAGCCGCCGACATCGATGGGGCGCGTGAACTCGACGACGTGCTGATCCAGGCCGGCTCAGCGACGGTGCGCGGCGACATCACGACGGGCCGCTCGCGCGTCCGGTGCGAGTCGGGCCAGGTGACCATCGAACTGACCCCGTCCTCCAACGTGGCGGTGCACGGCGAAGTCCAGTTGGGGCGGCTGAGCTGGGTGCCCAATCCGGGTGGCCAGGTGGACGAGGTGATCGTCGGGAACGGTTCGGCCAAGCTGGACGTGAGCGTCATCATGGGCTGGGCGACGATCAAGACGGGGGAGGTGCTCCGGTGAGCACGCGTATCCCGTCCGAGTGCCCGGTGTGCGGCGGTGGGTTGGTGACGACTCATCTGGGCTGCCACACGTGTGGCACCGAACTGGTCGGAGAATTCGACCGCTGCGAGTTTTGCTCGCTGGATGAGGCCGACCTCAACTTGCTGCGGGTCTTTCTGGCGTCGCGGGGCAACCTGCGCGAACTTGAGAAGCACCTCGGCGTCTCGTACCCGACGGCCCGAGCACGGTTCACGCAGTTGTTGGTGAAGCTCGGGCTCGGTGGGGAGGCGGAGCCGAGCGTCGGCGTCACGCGCGACCAGATACTCGCCGAGGTCGCCTCCGGTGCTCTCGCGCCCGGTGAAGCGGCGCAGCTGTTGGCCGACATGCGGTGAGCCCGTCAGGTTCTGGCCGAGCGTGACGTGAGCATGCGCGGTGCTCGTGCCAGCGGGTGCCTGACAGCGATCTGTCGCCTGGGACTGTGTGTCAGTGTCAGGCGACAGAGTCTGTCGTCAGTGCTTGGGGGTCGTCGTTTCGCTACGCCTGGATGGTCAGGATGGTGACGGAGATGGTCTTGCCTGTGGGTGTCTGGTAGCTGACGGTGTCGCCGACCGACGCGCCGACGACGGCTGCTCCGAGCGGTGACTGCGGGGAATAGATGTCGACGTGGACGTCTGGATCGACGCCGAGCATCTCGCGGGAGCCGAGCAGGAACGTGTCGGTGTCGTCGGGATCGTCGTCGTAGTAGATCGTGATGGTGTTGCCGGGCCGCACGCTGTCGTTGCCCGCCGGGGCTTCGCCCACCTGGGCGTTTTCCAGCATCGCGGACAACTGGCGGATGCGTGCCTCCATCTGGCCCTGTTCCTCACGTGCGGCGTGGTAGCCGCCGTTCTCGGACAGATCACCTTCGTCGCGCGCCCGTCCGATTTTCGCGGACACCTGCGCGCGGCCTTCGCCTTTGAGATATGTGAGCTCTTCCGTCAGCTTGTCGTATGCCTCTTGGGTGAGCCATGTCGTTTGATCGGTCACCCCACCAAGATTAGACCCGATTGAACCGAAGACCGTGAGAACTGGTTCTCGCGGTTGAGGTGATTGAGGGTTTGAGGGGCGGTGTTCCGATAGCCCCGATTGAGCCGAGGGCCGTGCGAGCTTGCTCTCACGGTTGAGGCGATTGAGGGGGTGCGGCTGCCAGAATCGATGGACGTAGGTAGGAATGCTGGAGCCTCGCGGTCCACAATGGGTGTCATGACTTCTACCTCGTCTGGCGCCAGCTTGCGCCTTTTGCACGTTCACGCCCATCCCGATGACGAGTCGTCCAAGGGCGCGGCCACAACGGCGTATTACGTGGCGCGAGGCGTGCGCGTGGTCGTGGCGACGTGCACCGGCGGCGAGCGGGGCGACATCCTCAACCCGGCGATGGACACACCGGAGAACTGGGCCAGGTTGCCCGAGCTGCGGCGGGAGGAGATGGCCGAGGCGGCGCGCGTGTTGGGCATCGAGCAGGTTTGGTTGGGCTTCCACGATTCGGGGTTTCCCGACCCGGACAATCCCCAGCCTTTGTCGGCTGACGCCTTCGCTGCTCAAGACGTGGACGAGGCGGCGGGCAGGCTCGTCAAGGTGATCCGTGAGCTTCGACCGCAGGTGGTGACGACGTATGACGAAAATGGCGGCTATCCACACCCGGACCACGTGATGACGCACAAGATCACCATGGCCGCGCTGGACGCGGCGGCCGACTCGTCCAAGTGGCCCGAGCATGGGAAGGCGTGGGAGGTGCCCAAGGTGTACTACGACATCACGCTGCACCGGCGTCGCATGGAGGCGCTCGACAAGGCCATGCGCGAACGGGGGCTGCCGAGTCCGTACGAGCAGCGTTTGGCTGAGCAGCCCGATGATCCGAGCCTGGACGCCCGTCTCACCACGTTCATTCCCTGCTCGGACTATTTCGAGACGCGGGACAAAGCGCTGCTCGCGCACGCGACGCAGGTCGAGCCGGGCGGCTCGTGGTTCGATGTGCCGTTGGAGGTGCAGAAGGCTGTGTGGCCGACGGAGGATTACCAGTTGGTGCGCTCGACGGTGCCGACGTCGATCCCCGAGAACGATCTGTTCGCCGGCTTGAGGTGACGGCTGGCTCAGCGCAACACGGTCAGGCCGATGGCGGTGGCGTGGCAGGCGGCCGCGACGATCGTGCACGAGTGGAAGATCTCGTGGAAGCCGAAGATTCGCGGTGACGGATCGGGTTTCTTGAGCGCGTAGACGATGGCCCCGGCCGAATAGGCCGCGCCGCCCGCGAGGATGAGGATGACGACGGCCGGGCCGCCCACTGTCCAGAAGGCGCCCATCCAGCCGACGCCGGCCCATCCCATGAGCAGGTAGAGCGCCACGGTGACGAATCGTGGCGCGGGCGTCCAGGCGAGCGCGACGACGACGCCGGCGATCGCCACTGCCCAGATGAGCGTGAGCAACGTGACTCGGCTGGAGCCGTCCAGCAGCACCAGCGCCAGCGGTGTGTAGGTGGCTGCGATGAAGATGAAGATGTTCGCGTGGTCGAGCCGACGGAAGACCCGTTCGATGTCCGGGCGCCAATGGCCTCGGTGGTAGAGCGCGCTCGTCCCGAACAGGATGAGCGCGCCGAGCATCCAGACGATGGCGCCGACTCGGCCGAGGGGTGACGTCGCCAGCACGGCGAGGACGGCGCCGCAGATGATGACGACAGGGGTCATGCCGGCATGGAGCCAGCCGCGCATGAGCGGTTTGGCGGCCGGGGCGGTGAGTGCCATGGTGTCCTTCGTTGACGATGCATAAGTTACGGTCCCGTAGGTAGCGTAACACGAGGCGGGCGGCCACACGCCCGCCCGTCGAGCGGGTACCGTTGACCCATGTTTTCCACGTCGCGCACGGCCGAGTGGGTCGCCAAGCTCGACCCGCTCGGGATCGCCTACGCGACGTACGAGAAACGGCTGCTGAGCCAGCTCGACCGGACGCGGTTGCCCCAACACGTCGCCGTGCTGGCGGACGGCAACCGGCGGTGGGCGCGTGCGAACGCGCCGGGGGAGCCGCTCGTCGTCGGCTACCAAGCGGGGGCGGCGAAGCTGGAGGAGTTCGTCGACTGGTGCGATGAGGTCCACATCCCGGTCGTGACGCTATGGGTCCTGTCGACGGAGAACCTGCAACGCTCGGAGGCGGACGAGGTTGGCCCCTTGCTGAAGGTCATCGAGCCCATGTGAACGTCGCGGTGGCCTACGGCGGGCGTCACGAGCTGCGGGACGCCGTGCGATCGCTGCTCGCCGACGAGGCGGCGAAGGGCGTCGACCTGGCGACCCTGGCGGAGACGTTGGAGATCGACCACATCGCCGAGCATCTCTACACGGCCGGTCAGCCCGACCCGGACCTCATCATCCGCACCTCGGGTGAGCAGCGGCTGTCTGGTTTTCTCATGTGGCAGTCGGCGCACAGCGAGTTTTATTTCTGTGAAGCGTTGTGGCCCGATTTCCGCAAGGTGGACTTCATCCGAGCGCTGCGCTCATATACGCAGCGTGAGCGCCGTTACGGACGCTGATGGCAACTGTAGGGCGAGCCTGATCGGCGTCGTGCCATGGTGGTTGGACGGGTCGTGGCATCTTGTCGGGGAGACGTTGGTGGCACGTGGTCTGGGCGCGGGCGGCATGGAAGAAGAAGCCAGCGGCGCGTCTGGGACCAACGGGCGCGGCGTGGTCGAGGTCGGCGACCATGTTCCGTCGGCTCGGCGGCAGGGCATGATTGATCAGGGGCGATCGGCTCTGGGGAATGGTTTTGTCCCGTCCTGCGTTCCGGCTGCCAGGAGGGCTCACGCCTGGCAGCCGCCGGTGAGATCGCGATTGGGCTTGGGAGACAGGAGATAGGCGATGACGACCACAGTGGCGCCGCATTCGTCGACTGCGACCATTCCGGTCGGTGGCATGACCTGTGCTTCCTGCGTGCGCCGCGTCGAGCGAGCTCTCAGCAAGGTGGACGGCGTCCAGGCGGCGTTCGTCAATCTCGCGACAGAGAAAGCGACGGTGACGTTCGACCCGGGGCGCACCGGACAGGGCGATCTGCGGCGGGCCATCGTGGACGCCGGCTACGAGGCGCTGGAGACGTCCGACAACGAGCTGGCTGTCAACGATCGCCGCGAATTGCGTGGGATGTGGACGCGGTTCGCGGTGGCGGCCTTCTTCGCCGCCGTTTTGCTGGTGGTGGCCATGGGGCCGATGGTCGGTCTGCCGTTGCCACACGCCGTCGATCCGATGATGTCGCCGCTGGGGCACGGCTTGTTGCAGCTGGTGCTCGTCGTGCCGGTGGTGGTGATCGGCTATCGCTTCTACACGGTCGGCTTCAAGACGTTGGTGCACCTCAGCCCGACGATGGACTCGCTGGTCGCCATCGGCACCGCCGCCGCGATCGTGTATTCCTGCTACAACCTGGGGCTCATCGCGGCTGGGCAGCCAGGGGAGTTGTACTTCGAGTCGGCGGCGGTGATCATCGCGCTCGTGCTTCTGGGCCGGACGTTGGAGGCAGTCGCCAAGGGGCGCACGTCGGCCGCCATCGGCACGCTCATGGGGCTCGCGCCGACCACCGCCTGCGTGGTGCGCGACGGGGCGGAAATCGAGCTGCCGATCGCCAAGGTCAAGGTGGGCGACCTGGTGCTCGTCCGGCCAGGCGCGAAGATTCCCGTGGACGGCGTCGTCGAGGACGGCACGTCGGCGGTGGACGAGTCGATGCTCACCGGCGAATCGATGCCGGTCGACAAGGGCCCGGGCGACGAGGTGTACGCCGCCTGTCTCAACCACACGGGGGCGCTGCGCTTTCGCGCCACACGGGTGGGGCGTGACACCACGCTGTCGCAGATCATCCGGCTGGTCGAGGAGGCGCAGGGGTCGAAGGCGCCGATCGCGGCGCTCGCCGACGTGGTGTCGGGCTATTTCGTGCCCATCGTGGTGGGCATCGCCGTCGTCGCCGGGCTGGCGTGGCTCGCCACCGGGCACGGCATCGGCACCGCGCTGACGATTTTCGTCTCCGTGCTCGTCATCGCCTGCCCGTGTGCATTGGGCCTCGCGACACCGACCGCGATCATGGTCGGGACGGGGAAGGGTGCCGAGCACGGCATCTTGATCCGCTCGGGGGCGGCCTTGCAGACGGCCGGGACGGTCGACGCCGTCGTGCTCGACAAGACGGGGACGATCACCCGCGGTCAACCCTCGGTGACGGCGGTGCTGTCCGCCGCCGGATTCGCGGCGGACGACGTGTTGCGCCTGGCGGCGGCGGTCGAGCAGCCGTCCGAGCATCCGTTGAGCCGGGCGATCGTGGACGCGGCGGAGGACGGCCTGTCAGCTGCGTCTGGCTTTTCATCAGTGACCGGTCGCGGGGTGCGTGCTCGCGTCGACGGGCACGACGTGCTGGTTGGCAACATGGCGCTGCTCGCCGACGAGGGGGTGAAAACCGCGGCTCTGGCGGACAAAGCGGCGGCCTTGGCCGCGCGCGGCCAGACGCCGATGTTCGTGGCCGTCGATGGCGTCCTCACCGGTGTGATCGCGGTGGCCGATCAGGTGAAGCCGTCGAGCGCCGCCGCCATCGCCCGGCTGCGCGACCTGGGTATCGACGTGGTGATGGTGACCGGTGACAACCAGGCGACGGCTCGGGCGGTCGCCGAGCAGGTGGGCGTCGACCGCGTGGTCGCCGAGGCGCTGCCGCAGGACAAGGCATGCGAGGTGACGGCCTTGCGGGCCGGCGGCGCGACGGTCGCGGTGGTCGGCGACGGCATCAACGACGCCCCGGCGCTCGCTGGCGCCGACGTCGGGATCGCGGTCGGCCAGGGGGCAGACGTGGCGATCGAATCGGCCGATGTCGTCCTCATGCGGGCCGATCTCGCCGACGTGCCCACGGCCATCCAGCTGTCGCGGGCCACCATGCGGGTGATCAAGCAGAACTTGGTCTGGGCGTTCGGCTACAACGTGGTGGGCATTCCCATCGCCGCCGGTGTGCTCGCGATCTTCGGCGGGCCGCTGCTCAGCCCCATGATCGCCGCCGCCGCGATGAGCTTCAGCTCGGTGTCGGTGCTGCTGAACGCGTTGCGGTTGAAGCGCTTTCGGCCGGTCGTCTGATGCCACACTCTGCCGCGTCGCACCACGTTGGCAGCGCGCGTGTCCGCCTGACGCGCTTCCGGTCAACCGCCTAACGCCGCACGTGTGTCAGTGCCTCAGTTTCTCGCAGTTGGTGGAACGGTGGATTGTTTGTTTGACCGTTGTGACAGAGGCGTTGTTTCTTTTCGCGGATGTGCCGTTTGATCTTTTTCGTCGCCCACTCGTAGTGGCTGGAGGTAGCTGAGATGCAGTAGGCGCCTACGTGTGTTGTTCCCGTCCAGGGGAAATGCTTCTTGTCGAAGAGTTCCTCATCGGTCAGAGATTCGATCAAAGCGAGGACTTCGGCGTGGCTGTCACGAAGCAGCGTCGCTGCCTCGTCATACGTGGTGAGTTGGTGCTTGTCCCAAAACCCGATGTTCATGCCGCCGTAGGTCTTCCATGTGTACGGCTCAGGCAGAAACGGTTGGTTGCCGCCGGCCATGTTCGTCTTGACCCAGTGCAAGAGAAGCAGATGCCACTCGTACAGGTGGACAAGGACGTCTCGCATGTTCTTGTCACGAGCCCAATGGGCTTCCTTCAGTTGTGGGTTGCCCTCAAAACTGAACGTGAGTGATTGCGCTCCGTCAGAGACGGAGTCGATCAACGTCCACATGGTGTCCCATTGGCTATTCGCGGCAGCAATCAGTTCCGTTTTGTTGGTCGCCCTTGGCATGGTCGTCTCTTTCTCGCTGCTCTACGCTGATCGTGAGCGCTGTTGGACTGCTACTGGCCGCTCGGTTCACTCGCTTGTTTCGCCGCCTCGATGCGGGCGGACGCTCCGTCCAACCAGGCCGTGCAGCCGGCGGCGAGCTTCTCGCCACGTTCCCACAGGTCCATCGCAGACGACAGCGGCACGTCGCCTGACTCAAGCTGGCGGACGATATCGGTCAACTCGGCGACCGCCTGTTCGTAGCCGGGGAAGTCGTCGGCGGGGTGATCGTCAGACGTCGGGCTGGTGGTGGCAGTGCTCATGGTTGCTCCTTCGCGTCGGGACTGATTGACGGGCCAGGCTCGTCGGCCTTGGTGGACGTCGGGCGGCGCACGGGTTTGCCGGAATCGTCGTTGGCGGTATTGCTCGGTCGGCGCGCCGGGCCGGAACGACCTGGCGGCGTCTCCGACGTCTTGTCCGGCACGCTGTGCGCACTGTTTGCTTGGTGCGCCGGGTCGGAAGCGCGCGATGCCGCATGACGGCTGCTGACCGGCCGTTCGCGGGTGGCGGGGGCCGACGATGCCGCCGATTGTTTGGCGGAAGCCGGCTTCTTGGGAGTCGCCTTGGCGGCCGAAGACGACGGGGACGGCGATGCGGCCGTCACAGGGGTGCCGCGAGCCGGGCTAACAGTGTCGGCGACGGTGAGCTGCAGCCGGCCGTCGGCGAGCCGGGCGTCGACCGCGTCGCCGACGCTGACTTGAGTCGTCGATGTCACAGTGGCGCCGCCGGTGGAGAGAATCGCGTAGCCCCGCTGCAGGGTCGCTTGCGGCGAGAGGGCGCGGACGCGGCTCAGCAGGTGGCCGACGCGTTCGGCTTGTGTGCGCACCCGGGCTTGCGTGGCCAGGGCGCCGCGTTGCCGCAGGGCGGCGACTCGTTCGCGATGGACGGTCACGGCGGCCGCCGGATCGCGCATGACGGGCCGGGCCAACAGGGCGTCAAGGCGGCGTGTCTCCGCGGCGAGGCTGGCCCCGATGGCCGCACGCAGCCGGTCGCGGGCGTGGGCGATGCGCCCGGCCTGCTCGGCGGCGTCCGGCACGATGAGCCGCGCGGCTTCCGTCGGCGTGGAGGCCCGGGCGTCGGCCACCAGGTCGAGGATCGGCCTGTCGATGTCGTGGCCGATGGCGCTCACCACCGGCGTGCGGCAGGCGGCGACGGCCCGCACCAGGGTCTCGTCGCTGAAGGGCAGCAGGTCTTCGAGTGAGCCGCCACCGCGTGCGATGACGATGACATCGACCTCCGGCGCGGCGTCGAGCGCCGCGACCGCCTCGGCGACCTGCCCGACGGCGGACGGCCCCTGGACCAGCGTGTGCCGCACGTCGAAACGGGCGGCGGGCCAGCGGCGCGTGGTGTTTTCGAGCACGTCGCGTTCGGCGGCGCTGCCCGCCCCGGTGACCAGCCCGATGAGCCGAGGAAGGAATGGCAGCGGACGCTTCAACTCACGGGCGAACAGCCCCTCGGCCTGCAACATGCGTTTGCGCTGCTCGATGGCGGCGAGCAGCCGGCCCTCGCCCGTCGGCCGGATGTCGCGGCACTCGAAGCTGAGCCGGCCCGACACCGCCCACACCGTCGGCTTCACCCAGGCGGCGACGACGGTGCCCTCGGTGATGGGCCCGGCGGTGTCGAGCACGGCCGCCGTCGTGGTGACGGTGACCGACACGTCGGCCGTCTCGTCGCGCAGCGTGAGGAACTGCACGAAACCGCTGCGGCGCTTGAGCTCGATGATCTGCCCCTCGACCCAGACCGCGCCGAGCCGTTCGACCCAGTTTTTCGTGGCGTCGACGATGACCCGCAGCGGCTGCGGGTGGTCGGGCGAGCTTTCCATGGGCATGGAACTAGCGTACGGGCCGGGTCTGACGTTTTTGCTGCACGTGCTTGTGAGGTCGTGACGTTGGCTCTTGACCCCGGCGTTGGCAGCAGCCCGATTGGCATCGGCCCGGCTGGCTTTGGCCCCGGCGTTGGCAGCGGCGTCTGTTCGTCATCGGCCCAGTTGGTAGCGACCTGGTTGGCATCGGTTTGTCCGTCATCGCTGTCGTCCGCACCCTCGCTGCGTGCCGGAGAGGCCATCACGTTGTGGCAGAGGAGGCGGCACGACGCGTCACACGGGCTGTGCTACCGGTGACGGAGACGCCGCGTACCT
>QMCE01000500.1_pt1 | contig 19988 bp, 15 predicted proteins | sample 1821851 | NCBI WGS metagenome assembly QMCE01 (sample SAMN09453174, study PRJNA476694) | Termite gut metagenome, whole genome shotgun sequencing project. | isolation source: worker | host: Odontotermes sp. | place: South Africa:Pretoria | collected 2016-01-28
GTCGCGCACGAGCGACTTGATGTGATTGCCGTAACGAGGGGTCTCGACACCCGGGATGAACTCGTCGTTCGCGATCACTCTCATCTTCAGGCGGGCATTGTTCAACCTCAGGCTCTCGTCGAAGATCGCCACGACAGGTATTTTAACCCTGATCTCGTTGGCAGGTAGCACAAGCCATTTCTGCATCTCAGGGTGGTCGAAGCCTACGTAGTGGGCACCGGCCGTCTTCGTTATCTCGCCCGACTCCAACGGTACGGCGGCAATTTGTGCAAACCTGTCGGCGTCGACCCCGGCCGGGTCGTCGCTATTCACCTGTTCGATCCTGAACGGACGGTCATAAGAAGCGGGATTACCCATGATCGCCATCTCGACCCACAGGGTGTCGTGCGTTATGTCGGGGTCGCTGATCGACGGCAGGAAGAACGAATATTCGGTGCTGTCCCTCTGGGTAGGGTATTGCTGTGTGTCCCAGAAGAAATGGATCGCCGGGGTGATATCGGGCAATGGCGGCTGTTCCTGCTTACATCCCGAGACGGCGATCATCAGCAATGCCAACGGTGCTATTATATTTACTCTTTTCATATCCTGTAATGTGTTTAACAATGATTATTTCGACGGCTATTCTTCGGAACCGTTGGGAGTTTCCGGCTCTTCTGGCAGGTCCTCTGCGTATACGTAATCGGTATAATTCTTGGGCAGCGGGAACCTGAACGCAGCCGGGGTAAACGTGAACGACTGGGGCCACGATACCGACCTGTCCGCGTAGTTGTGCCTCTTGTAATAGAAGTACATCTGGCCCTCGCCGTAGAAATCCCTGCGGTACTCCCGTTCGAGGATGTTCATCCTGTTCGTATCGTCGAAGTTGTCGGCCCATGTTGCGCCCAATCCGCGCGATGCGGCAAAAGCAGCGGCATACTGCCTCGCCTCAAAGACGGGCAGGTACTCCATAAGGATCAGGTAGAACTCGCCGGCCCTGAGAAGCGGAATGCGGTTGGACGATTTGAGTTCCATCTCTCCTCCGGTATTATTTACGTAGGCCATATTGTCCGTATACTTTTTGAAAAGGGAATAAGGCGCTTCGCTCCCGTTCTGATCACTGACTTCGACATTCCACATCCGATGCTTTCCAAGACCGCGCCAGTCGTCTGTCGCAGAGATGAGACTTTTGGCCGAAACAGTACCGATAATATACGGGGGGAAGTGCAAACCGTCGCTGTTGTCTCTGTATACGTTCGTAACGAACATCGGTTCGACGATACTCTGCAAATCCTTGTTGTTCAATGCGAAGATATGCTCCCGATTCATCGTATAGTTACCTAATGACCGGCTGCCATCTCCGGTATCGACGTATAGATCGCCTGCTCCGGCCAACTCGAATCTCTTGATATCATCGTACTGGGGATCCTCCCCGTCCACTATGTCCTTGGCAAGCGACACCACCTCGTCGATATTCGACTGATCGGTCATGTCGCGCGTCCACATGAGAGCGCGTACCTTTGTTCCCGCGGCGGCATAGTAGTTGAACCGGCGGGGGCGGTTATACTCGAATTCGCTCGGGGCCAGATTCCTCCCACGATACCACTCATTCTGCGAATAGGACATTATTGGGTCTATCTCTTTGAGTACCTCCATCGCGTAGTCGAGGTCGGCCATCATTTCGTCGATATAGACCTCCCATGTGACGGGCTGAACGGCAGCTATAACCCTGTCGAATTTCTTCATATAGGGCAGAACCTTTGCGTCGGGGTTAAGCAACAATTCGGCGGGAACGGGGCCGAAGAACCTGAGCAGGTCGAGGTGCAGGAATGCACGCAGGCCGTGCGCCTCGCCCAGCATAAGTTCTCGGTTGTTTCCCGAGAAGGTCACGTTGCCCGGCTCTTCGAGGTGGGCGATAATAAGGTTGATCTGTGCGATCGCCCTGTATGCCCTGTCCCACATTTCGTTGATTGCCGACGTGGCGGCGTTTTCCACGAAGTCGAACTCCGACAACAGCCTGTTGCCGTCGGTGGGCAACAGGTTCGAGATGTCCCAGTGGTGGGTGATAAATTCGGGCACTCTCATCGTCGCGTTACGGCCATAGAGCTCTGTGGTCGCCATGAGTTGATATACGCCTATGAGCGTAGACTGATAAGCGCCTTCGCTCTCGAACGCGGTAGTCTCGTTGTGCTGTCCGCGCGGGACTACGTTCAACCAGTCGCTGCAACTGCTCATAAGCAATACTGCGACAACTAATCCTGTTATATAATTGACTCTTTTCATAATTATCTTAGAAGCGTGCGGTTAATGACAATTGGAAAGTACGTGCAAAGGGATACGACGTTCCGCGCTCCCTCTTGATAGTCGCGATGTGGAACAGGTCCGACGTTCCTCCGGTAACCTCCAGGAACGACGCACCCAAGTACCTCTTAGCCCACTCGGCAGGGATCTCGTAAGAGAAGTTGATGGTGGAAAGTGTGAAGAAATCGTTGTCCATCACAAAGCGAGTGGTCGCCTTCGTAGCCTCTCCATAAAGCGTTATGCCCTTGAAGCGTGCTTGTTGTCCCGGCTCTCTCCATCGGTAGTAGAGCGCGCGGCGGTCGAGGTTGTTATAGGGGCGGGTGTTCTCCACCTTGTTGGCAAGTGCGCCGTTATAGGCCTGCCCGCCCTGCGAATAGTTGAAATAGGCCCTCAGGCGGAAGCCCTTGTAGCGCACGGTCGTGCTGATCGTACCGTGGAAATCGGCATCGGTCACGCCGCTCGGCATCATGTCGGCAGCCTCGGCCTTGTCCGAGAATACCTCCTGCCCGTATCGGTTGACAAACACTTCACGGCCGGTACTCGGGTCTATACCTTTCGACGGGAGGGCGTATATCGTGTTTATCGACTGTCCCTCCCTGTACATAAACGCAGGGTCGGTACCTACGTATGCGTTATTGGCAAGCGCATTGTTCATGCGGTCGATCGACTCCGATACCTCTTTGATAAGGTTCTTGTTATGTCCAACGGTGAGTCCCAAATCCCAGCGGAACTGCCGGTCGCGGTCGTCGATCACGGCGCCGCGCACGGTAAGGTCGAAACCATTGTTCTCGGTCGACCCGATATTTGCGAAGTAGCTGGTGAAGCCGAGGGGCGAGGGCCTGTTCAGCGACGTCACCAACGACTTGGTGAGCCTACTATAAACGTTGAAATTGAGGAACAGACGGTTGTTGAACAACTGCCACTCCGTACCCACGTTCCATGAATAGGTCCTCTGCCACTGCATGTCGGGGTTGCCGAGGCTCGTGATCTGGAATCCCGTCCAGATGTCGTAGGGCGTGTCGAACGTGTCGAAGAGCACCTGTGACATATAGGGCTGAAATCCCTGCGAGCCGGTCAGACCGTAGTTGGCCCTGAACTGCGCGCGGTCCACATTCGGCAGATCGAAGAACTCTTCCTGGTGGAGGTTCCAACCCACACCGATCGAACCGATCGGGGCGAAACGGTTGTTCTCGCCAAACACCGACGAACCGTCGTACATGCCGCTCAGGTCGACAAAGTAGCGCTGGTCGTAGGTATAGTTGACGGTCAGCTGCAAACCCACCGAACGCGACACGTTGTCCGAGCCGCTGGGATTGGTATCCTTCCGGTATTGCACCGCCGAGCCATAGAAATCCTCTCCGGCCTGCAAACCCTCGCCCCTGAAACCGTAACTTTCGCTGTGCGACTGGTTGATATTGCCGCCAACGCCTGCGTAGACCTGGTGCACGTCGTTGAATGTCTTAATATATTCGAGCCTCAACTGGCCGTGCCACCTGAGGTTCTGCCCCATGTTCAGGTCATACGATCCGCGGCGGAGTATATCCTCGTCCGAGGTGTAGTTCTTAAACATGTTCATTTCACGGCTGTAATAGATATCTCTGCGCGAGCGGCCGTGGCTCAGGCTGAAACTGCCGCTGATGTTGAACGCGTCGCTCACCTTCCACTCCAGCGAGAAGTTGTTCGTCAGCGACAGGCTGCGGTCCCTGTTCGTCTGGTCCTGCACTGCGTCCCACAACGGGTTGTCGACGATATCGGACAGATTACCGGCAGTCATTGAGCCGGGCTTGGTATAATCCATGATATTGTTCAGCTGGCGCACCAAATTGCCGTCGTCGTCGTAGGGCTTGTAGTAAGAGTTGATAAGAGTATATTGACTGAAATTCCCATAGGGAGAGGAGTTGGAAACCGTATTGCTGAACTGGAGGTCGTTGCGGAAAGTGAATCTGTTGACGCGGTAGATAAAGTTCATGCCGCCGTTGAAGGTATTTCGGTCCGACCCCTTCATGATACCGTTGTTGTTGTCATAGCTGGCGTTTATCCCGTAGAGGAACGTCTCCTCGCCACCCTCGATATTGACGCTGTGCTTGTGGCCGATCCCCACTTTGTGGACGGGATATTTCATCCAGTAGGTATCCACGCCGCGCTCCACCTCTGTCCTGCGGCTATTGTATATGGCTTCGCGATAGTCATTGTTCTCAACAGAGGCATTCGGGTCATAAAAAAGTCCCGAGAGTTTCTCGAATTCCACCTTCTCGCGCGAGTTCATCAGGTTGTAACTCGTCAGGTCGGCGGTTTCGAAATCGACCGAACCGCGGTAATTCACGCGAAGCTGCCCTTTCGCGGGCGTCTTGGTGACGATCACCACAACACCGTTGGCCCCGCGCGTACCATACAAGGCGGTCGCACTGGCGTCTTTCAGAAGGGTAATGCTCTCGACCATATACTCGTCGATGTCCATCAATTTCGAGAACGACGACTCGAAGCCGTTGAGGATCACTAACGGACGGTTCTGGTTCTGCAAATTCTCGGCCGCTTCACGACCATTCGAAAAACTGCCCATCGGCAGCGAAGTGCTACCGCGCATCGTAACCACCGGAATCGCATTCGGGTCGGAACCGAATTCATTCATCTCGGCCACATAGAACGTGGGATCGAGGTTGGCGATCGAGTTGATCAGGTTGCCGGTACTCGCGTTCAGAAGTTCGGCACCGGTCAGCATGACAGCCGCACCGGTATAACTCTCCCTGGGCTTGTTGAAGTTACCCGTCACGACCACCTCCCGGACATTGACCGCATCCTCGACCATGCGGACGGAGAGCGTGGTTTGATTGCCCACAGCCACTTCCTGTGTCACCATACCGATAAATGAAAAGACGAGGGTCGCACCGGCGGGCACCGGCAGTGCAAACCGTCCGTCGGCCCCGGTGGGAACACCCTGTGTCGTTCCCTTGATCGAGACCGAAACACCAGCCATGGGTACCCCCGAGGGGTCGGTCACCTCACCGGTCACCGTCCGGGTGGCGGGCTGTTGCCGCATTGCGGCGGGGGCGCGCTTGATCGTAACTATATTCTCGTTGATCGTGTAACCCAGTCCGTTGGCCGGGAGGATCGCATCGAGAATCTCTGCGATGGTCGCGCCGTTCTTCACGACAGTGACCGGAATATTTTCTGGCACCACCCCATCGAAGAAGATCAGGTCGAAACCCGAACGGTCCCTCAAATCGCTCAGTACTTGTCCCAGAGGCTGATGACGGTAAGCGACGTCTAACTTCGCCTGCTGAGAAAACACCGGCACAGCTACCACACTGCCCAGTGAGCAAAACATGATAACAATACTTAGTTTCATCAGGAATAGCGTTTTTTTCCATTTTCCTTCCGGATAATGGTCATGGACGAGTTTTTTCATATATTTGTAGTTAAGCAGGTTATCCGACTGCAACATGCAATCGGGTGATTTCGTCCCGGAGCGGCCGGCCAGGGCCTTCCGGGATTTTTCATATACTACTAAAGATTAAACAGTTGCACTTACATTTATGAGCCTTTGGTCTCTATTTTCACCTGAAAGCCTTTCATTGTGATCTCCACCAGTCCCGACATTTCTATCGCATTGAATATCACGCCTATATCTTTCTGCTGCCGGAGATTGCCGCGGACTACCAACCTCTCGGCCTCCGTGTCTTCGAATTCATACTCGATTCCATACCAATGTGCAAGCTGCCAAAATACCTCGCCGAGGGTTTTACCGTCGAAGGCAAACATCCCCTGCTGCCATGCCGTCACGCTGTGCGTGTCGACCATTCCCACACGGCAGTCCTTCGAGCCTTCTCCCAAAAATGCTCCCTGCCCGGGGAGTAACGTCACCGCGTTTTCTCCCGCCACCACCTCCACGCTGCCCTCGACGAGGGTTGTCTGTTCAACTTCGCCTGCATAGGCGCAGACGTTGAATTCCGTTCCCAATACCTTAATGCTCTGGCGGGCGGTCTCCACGATAAAAGGCTTTCCGTCCTGCGGTTCCACGTCGAAATAGGCTTCACCATCCATAAAGACCCTGCGATCCCCGCACCCGAACCTTGCCGGAAAGCGAAGGTTGGAGTTGGCGTTGACCCAAACATGCGAGCCGTCGGCCAACATGAAGTCGATCATCTCACCCGCAGGCACTTTCAGTGTCACCCAGCGCAGTTCCTCGGTGACGGTCGTATCACCAGGCTGTATGTCGAAGACGAGCATCCCGTCCCTTTTCACTATCACTGCGTCGCCATCGGCCATCAGGGTACCGTCGAGTGTACGGTCGATCACCACCTCCCTGCCGTCGGACAGTTCCACCGTGATATTTTTCGCGACCGGTTCGAATTCGCCGTACTCTTTCTCCCTGCCGGTGAGCAACAACATTACAACTCCGGTTATAACAGCCGCGGCAGCCGCGATCCCCGCAATACGCATCCGATTGCCGCCCCGGTGCATACGCCGCTTTACCAAAGGGCGTATTTCACCGTGGGACAGCATATTTCCCGTAAGTTCGAGGTCGATAAGCAGGGCGATATAGTGCCTGAAAGCCCGTTCATTCGCGGCATCGGACAGCACCCATTCGTTCAGTTGCCGTTTCTGAGCATCGGTACAGTGGCCCCTGTGGTAGGCGATGATCAGATCTAAGATTTTGTTGCCAATATGTTTCATCTGAAAATTATCTTCGTTCTTTACAAGAACAAAAATTCCCAGAAAACGGGTGAATCGTAATATCTCTTTTTTGAAATCTCATAATTGAGTGTGGTATTTTTATTACTTTTGTTTCTTCAAATAGTTGCGCGTGACCGACGATAAACATATAATTCTCCACGAGGCTTTCGACCGTTTCAACAACGGCCTGGTATTCTACGCCAGTCAATGGCTCGACAAGCGTGCCGATGCCGAAGACGTCGTGCAGGAGGTTTATATTCGTTTGTGGGAGGCGCCGGGCCTGGCGTTCGATAACGAGCGGGCGCTGAAAAGCTACCTTTATAAGATGGTGCGCAACGCCTGCATCAACCGCCTCGGACATAAAGATGCACTGCGTTACGCCATCGACCTGATCACAGAGGAGATACGCGAGGAGCGCCACGTCGCGTTCGACGAAGAGGTGGCCGCCGAGATCGCCGCCGCCATCGAACAGCTTCCCGAGCGTACGAGAATGATCTTCAAATCGGTATTCTTCGACGGCAGAAAATACCAGGAGGCGGCCGACGAGCACGGAGTATCGGTAAATACGGTGAAGACGCTGCTGCGTGTGGGCATGCGCCAATTGCGCAGCCATTTTGCAGGTCGCGAGACGCTGTTGCTCTCCTACCTGCCCATGCTGTTCTGAGCCCGGCCGATTTCAGCCTGTTGATCCTGTTTACTCGAATTGCTGGTGGTAGAGCGCCGCGTATTTGCCGTTTGCGGCGAGGAGTTGTTCGTGGCTGCCGCGCTCGATGATCCCGCCGTTTTCGAGGACGAGTATCAGGTGGGCGTTGCGGATCGTCGACAGGCGGTGGGCGATGATAAGGCTCGTGCGGCCCTCCATCAACTTATCCAATCCCCTCTGTATCAGCAACTCACTACGGGTATCGATATTGCTCGTGGCCTCGTCGAGAAGAAGGATCGAGGGGTTGGCCACGGCCGCGCGGGCGATGTTGAGCAACTGCCGCTGGCCCTGGCTCAGGTTGGCGCCGTCGTTCTCGAGGAGCGTATCGTAACCCTTCGGCAGGCGACGGATAAAGGAGTGTGCGGCGGTGAGTTTCGCGGCGGCGACCACTTCCTCATCGGTGGCTTCGAGGCGGCCGAAACGTATGTTCTCGCGCACGGTGCCCGAGAAAAGATGGGTGTCCTGCAATACGATCGCCATCGTGCGGCGCAGGCTCGCGCGCTGTATCCCGCGGATGGGGCGGCCGTCGATCTCGATCTCGCCCGAAAGTATGTCGTAGAAACGCGGCAGGAGGTTCATTATCGTGGTCTTGCCAGCGCCCGTCTCGCCCACCAGCGCGATCTTGCAACCAGGGTTGGCGTGGAGCGAAATACCCTTCAGTATCAGCTTGCCGGGGTCGTATTCGAACTTCACGTCGCGCATCTCGACCTCGCCCTTGACGTGTTGGAGCGCAACGGCCTGCGGCGTGTCGGCGGGTTCGTCATCCTCGTCGATCACCTGAAAGATGCGTTCTGCGCCCGCTATGGCCGCCTGTATGCTGTTATAGAGGCTCGCAAGGTCGTTTATCGGCCGCCCGAACTGACGCGAATATTGCAGGAACGACGCGAGGCCGCCCACGTCGAACCCGCGCGCGATCGCCAACAGGCCGCCCACGATCGTCACCACGACATAGTTCAGCGTATTGACGCTCTGCATGAACGGCATCATCATACCGGAGTAGAACTGCGCGTGCTCGGCCTTGTCGTTCAGGTTGGAGTTGAGCGTGTTGAAACCGGCCTCCACCTGCCGCTCGTGGCCGAAGACCTTGATCACTTTCTGGCCGCTCATCATCTCCTCGATATAGCCGTTCATGTTGCCGAGCGCCGATTGCTGCGCGGTGAAATATTTACGGCTGCGCCTGACGATAAACGACGCGCTGAAATACATGATCGGCACCATCACAAGTACCGTAAGCGTTAGTAACGGGCTTATATAGAGCATTATGATGAGTGTGCCGGCGAGCGTGAGCGCGCTTGACAGTACGTCGGCGATGCTGTCGGTCAGCGTGTCGCTCACAAGGTCCATGTCGTTGGTGTAGCGGCTCATCAGGTCGCCGTACTCGTGGGTATCGAAATAGCGCACCGGCAACTTTTCCATGTTCTCGAACAGGTCGACACGCAGGCGGGTCACCGTGCGCTGCCCGATCTTGTTCAGCATGCGGCTCTGGATGAGCGCGCAGAGCGTCCCGGTGAGGTAGACCGCAGCCAGAAGCACGAGCATTTTTATCAGCCCCGACACGTCGCCAGGCAGGATATAGTCGTTGATAATGGGGCGCAACATATAGGAACCCAGCAGGCTGCACACGATCCCCGCGATCACGAGTACACCAACCACATACATCAGCCGTTTGTCCTGGCCCAGATAGGAGAGCATGCGCAGCAACGTCCGCCGCGTATGCTTGGGCTTATTGCCCAACGTACCGAACTTGCCTGCCCCGCGGCCTCCCTGAACTATGTTTTTGCCTTGTGCCATTATTGACCGTTAACCTGTTGCGAGTTATATATTTCGCGGTAAACTTCGGAGGTTTTCATCAGTTCTGCGGGCGTTCCGAACGCTTCGATCTCGCCGTCGTCAAGGATCAGCACGCGGTCGGAGGCCTGCATGGTGTGGACGCGCTGGGTGATCGTGAGCACCGTCGTGCCGCGCAGGAATCCGGCGAGGCCGGCGCGAATGCGTGCTTCGGTCTCGCTGTCCACGGCGCTCGTGCTGTCGTCGAGGATCAGCACTTTCGGTTTGCGCAGCAGTGCGCGTGCGATGCAGAGGCGCTGTTTCTGGCCGCCCGAGACGTTCACGCCACCGCGCCCGAGGATGGTGTCATAGCCCTTGGCGAACGACATGATAAAGTCGTGGGCCTGCGCTGCGCGCGCCGCCGCCTCCACCTCTTCGAGGGTGGCGTCCTGCTTGCCCCAGCGCAGGTTTTCGATGATCGTCCCGGTGAACAGCTCGTTCTTCTGGAGCACCACGCCCACCTGGTGGTGCAGCGTTTCGAGGTTGTAGTCGCGCACGTCTACGCCGTCTATCAGCACCGCGCCGCCCGTGACGTCGTACAGGCGCGGGATAAGCTGCACCATCGAACTTTTGGCCGAACCAGTGGCACCCACTACGGCAAGCGTTTGGCCACCCGGAATGCGGAAATTTATGTTTTTAAGTACGTCGGTCTCACCGCCCGCGTAGCGGAACGAGACGTGGCGGAACTCGATCTCGCCGCGCGTGACGTTGTGTTCGTCGCGCAGTCCCTCGGGGGTATTCATAAGCGACTGTTTTGCGGCGAGCACCTCCGAGATACGTTCGTGCGACGCCGATGCGCGTGCGAAGGTCATGATCACCCGAGACATCATCATCAGCGACATAAGTACCTGCATCAGGTAGTTGACGAACGAGATCAGCTCGCCCACCGACAGGCTGCCCGAGATCACCTTCGCGCCCCCGAACCACAGTATGGCGAGGATCGAGAGGTTCAGTATAAGTTGCATCGCCGGGAACGTCATGATTATGATGTTCGCCCCGCGGATCACCATATCGCGCAGGTCTTCGCTGCTGCGCGTAAATTTCCGCGTCTCGAAATCCTCGCGCACGAACGATTTCACGACACGGATGTTTATCAGGTTCTCGCGCACCACGGCGTTCAGGGCGTCGATCTTCCGCTGTATCTTAAGAAAGAACGGGAAACCCCGCCGCATAATTAAGAAAACCGAGAGCGCCAGAAGCGGGATCGACACGGCGAGGATCAGCGCCAGCCGGCTGTCGATCCTGATGACGAAGAACAGCGACATGACCAGAAGCAGCGGCGCGCGCAGCATGATGCGCATCGACATGAGAACCACCTGCTGAATGCGGCTTATGTCGTTGGTCAGGCGCGTGATGAGCGACGCCGAACTGAAGCGGTCGATGTCGGGGAAAGCGAGGGTCTGCACCTTGCCGAAAAGCGCGCGGCGCAGGTCGGTGCCGAAGCGTGTCGACGTGCGCGATGAGATGTAGACGTTCAGCACGCTCACACCAAGCCCCAGAAGCGACAGCCCCACCATCCACGCCCCCACCTCCCAAACCACAGAAAGGTCGCGCACCATAACCCCATCGTCGACGATCCGGGACATGAAATAGGGCTGAATGGTCTCGCTCAGCACCGTCCCCAATACCAACACCGGGCAGAGCATCATGCTCCACCTGTATTTTTTCAGTATCGCGAGGTATTGTTTCATCGGGTGTGCGCTGAAGGAATACTATGTCCGTTATGCAATTTCCTTACCACAATCGCTTTCATCGAACGACAAAATGTGTATCTTGCGAACGTTTTCCTGAATATGATCATTATGAACAAAATACTATTTATCACGGCTGCCGCGCTGTGCCTGACCGCGGCGGGATGCAAGGACAAGCCGGCAGGGAACGGAGAGGCGACCATTATTTCAGCCGACTTCAAAAAAGCCCTGCCATCGCTCGATCTGTCGGATATTCTGGAGGATCGCGTCGAAATTATCCCGCTGGAAACCACCGATGAATCGATCCTGGGCGAAATAAGCGACATCAGGATCGTAGGCGACGAGATATTCGTCACCCAGGGAGGCATATTTCAGACCGGCAAGATAGCGGTATTCGACCGCAACGGCAAATACCTCAGACAGATAGGTCATCCCGGCCGGGGGCCGCATGAATTTATGACCATAACCGCATCCGAGGTGACGGACGACCGGGTTGTCGTTTACGACAATCTGAGCAACAAATTGTTATTCTGGAATCACGACGGCACCCCCGCCGGCTTCCGCGACGCTTCCGATCTCTGGGGGATGGACATCGTGCAGGTTGGCGACATATTATATCTCGTCAATGCCGGCAGCAGTTCGGGGCAAGGATATTATTATCTGTTCGAACTCACTCCGGAGGGTGAATTTATCAAGCCGCTGCTCCCGTTCGATGAGGATACGCCCGGCGGGGCGGGATCGGTGGACCATTATTATTCGAAGAACGGGGAGGAACTGCTCGTATTTTCCCCGCCTTACGACTCCCTCTATGTCGTAAGGAACGGCGGGTTGGATAAGTTGTTCTTCGTCGATTTCGGCCCGCGCAAAGTACCCGAAAGTGTTCTTAGACTGGAGGGATATGGAGAAACGGCGCTTGCGGTGATCAGGAATAATTACATAGCCGGGGTGGGTGCGGTCCATCTTACCGACCGGTATGTCATGATCTCGTTTATGGAAAAAGAGCACTATATCGCTCTATATAATAGGGAGAACGGGGAGTGTAGCGTTTACAAATCGCTCGCAAATCCGCTCTGTCCGGGCCTTCCGTATTTGTTGGAGTCGAGTGTTATAAGGGACAACGAGTGGATAGTTGCGGTGAATGCGCCATTGGTCAAAGCAATCGTGGAAGGAGATCCGGGATATACCGATCCCTCGCTTGAGAAGAACGATTTCCAGCGGCGGATGATCGAACTTTCCGCATCGCTCGACGACCTCGATAATCCGGTGCTTTTTGTTCAGAAATTCAAATAATTAGACACTGTTTTGCAGAAGAAAAGCGACGACATGGTGATATACCCGAGAGGGAAGAGCGCGGCAGGGACGGCGTCGCAGGCGCTTTCGGATGTGCTGCACCCGTTCTTCGTGCCGGTATGGGTGGTGGAGGTGTTCATGTTCACCGACCCTATGCTGGCGTTGGCGCCGGCGAAACAGAAATTGTCGCTGTGGGCGATAACCGCACTGGTGGCGCTGATCATTCCGGCGCTCAGCATAGTGCTGCTGCGTGCCCTGCGCCTTATCTCCGACTTCTCGATCGCCAGCCGGCAGGACAGGACGATACCGCTGGCCGTCGTGGCGCTCTCCTACGGACTGTGCATCGTGATGGTGAGCAATATGACGGGGAGCTTCGTCGTCCGCAAGTTCCTGATCGCGGCTTTCTGCTGTGCGGCGTGTGCGCTGGCCGTGACGCCGTTCTGGAAGATCAGCCTGCATATGATCTCGGCAGGGGCGGTGTGCGGGATGTTCGCCGTGCTCCTTATCGCCGGGATCGGTTCGGTTTTTGCGCCCCTGGTCGCGGCAATACTCCTCGCGGGGATGCTCGCATCAGCGCGCCTCTACCTTGGCAGGCATAACCCCGCGCAGGTGGCCGCAGGGTTTTTGCTCGGATGTGCCATTGCAGCTGCGACCATACTGTTCATAAAATAATTAGCGATCAATGGATATAGTACTGCTCATACTCGGATGCCTGCTGCTCCTCGTGGGGCTTGCGGGGGCTATTGTGCCGGTCCTGCCGGGGCCGCCGCTCGGTTACGCGGGATTGTTGGTGCTGCTGTGGAGCGGCTATGCCTGGTTTTCGCCGGGGTTCCTGTGGCTCTGGGCGGGGATAACGGCGGTGGTCACGCTGGCCGATTATCTGCTGCCGGTGTGGATGACGCGCCGGTTCGGAGGCTCGCGCGAGGCTTCGGTGGGGGCTACGCTGGGGGTGATCGCGGGGCTGTTCCTGTTCCCTCCGTTCGGGCTGATCGTATTCCCGTTCCTGGGAGCGTATATCGGTCAGCTCTCCGACCGCACCACCTCGCGCTCGAAGGCGCTCAAGGTGGCATTCGGCTCTTTTATGGCATTCCTGCTCGGTACGGGTGCGAAGCTGATAGTCGGCGTGATGATGATCTTTTACGCTGTTCGCGCACTGTTATAATAGTCCCTCGCGCAGGAACATCGCGGCATACGCCTCGGCTTTTTCGGGCAGGGGTTTCGGATAGGCGCGCGAAGATGAAGGCATGCGGTAATGGCGCAGGCGGCGGCCGCCGAATTCGAGATCGACCGACCCGCCTACCGGGGGAGCCGCAGCCCCGGTGATCTTCAGGAGCGTTTCGGTGGCTTTCTCGCCCGTGGTGACGAGAGCGCGGCAATCCGGAAGCCGACCGAGCAGGCCGGCAAGGTCGACCGGCTCGACTATCTCCAAAAACTTATCCGAGGCATTGCCCTTGTGCCGTATAAACCTGTGCCCGGTATCGCTCACCGCGATCCCCTTTTCACTTAGGAATGCTTCGAGCCGCTCTTTCGAAAACCGCTTCAGCCCCGGTTCCAGAAAGTGATCCCTGTCCCCGAAAAATACCAGCCCGAATATGCGCCACATATCGTTCTGCAAATTCGGATAATAGAAATCCATAGACCAACGTGCACGGGGAGGCGGCCCGCTGCCCATCATCAGCACGACGGCCCCCGCGGGCAGGAACGGCGGCAGGGGATGTTCCTCAATAATCGGGGTTTCTTCCATTTGTCGAAAAACCTCTTGGAGCTTGTCCGGGATTTTCCGTTATCGCCCTTAATGGAGTTTCTCGTACAGAATGACGAAGCCTTCTTCCGCCTCCGGTTTCATCGGCGGCTCCTCGTACCTGCCGTAGTGCTTTTTCAGGAACTCGGCCGTCAATCTGTAAAGCTCACTCTGGCGGTTCCGGGCTATTTCGAGATACCATTTCATGACCTCCCTGTCGAAGTCCTCCCTGCGGAGGTAGTCGCAGGCCGCGTCCATCTCGATATTGTTATTCCTGTATTTGAGCCTCAGACGGTTGAACATCGGAAGGTATTTCCGTTTGACATTCTTACAGATCTCCGGATCGAAGACAAGGCAGACGTCGTCCAGCTTGAATTTGCTGAAATGAATACCGCTGGGGATTCCTTTGTCGAGGTCTATCCGGCAACTGATCGCTTCGGTCGTTTTGAAGTTGCGCAGAAGGTCTTCCAGGATACCCTTCAGCGCATTCCGCTCCTGCCGCTTGCGGTACAAATGGGCCACCAACGCAATAACGACGCCCACCGCCGTCACTCCCAGGGCCCAGAGGGCTATCTGAGTGTCGAACTGCCCCGAATCGTGGATCTTGTGAAGCGGGTCCGCAATTTCGGACGTAAGGCCCGACGAATCGGCAATTATTACCGTACCCACACGCAGGGTATCTATTACACTTACCATATTTTCAAAGAAATTAGCCTGCTAATATAGCGAAATTTGCGCGATCGGAAAAAGAAATTGGCGGCGGCTTTGAAAATATTGACAAAAGGGGTTCGGGGTTATGATTTGTCGCAACAAAATATTAACTTTGTAAGTTATTGAACCCGATGGACGCAGGATATGTCATAGAGTTGAAAGGAGTGTCGGTCTACCATGCCCGTGCAAGCAGGTATTCGACCGCGCGAAGGAGAATGCGCGGTGCGAACCTCGTGCTCACCGATGTAGACCTGTGTATAGAGCGCGGCGAACTGATCTATTTCATAGGCCGCGTGGGGACGGGGAAGAGCACCCTGCTGAAGACGCTCTACGGCGAGGTGGAACTCGGCGGCGGCATGGCTTACGTGGCGGGGTACGACCTCGCGCGGCTGCGGCGCAAAGATATTCCACACCTGCGCAGGCGGTTGGGGATAGTTTTTCAGGATTACCAACTGCTGACCGACCGCAACGTATTCGGCAACCTGCACTATGTGATGAGGGCGACGGGGTGGAAGAACGAAACGGATATAAGGCGGCGGATAGAAGAATTATTGGCCGTGGTCGGACTTACGAACAAAGAGTACAAGATGCCGTGGGAACTTTCGGGCGGCGAGCAGCAGAGGCTGGCCATAGCGCGGGCGCTGATAAACAACCCCGAGGTGATATTGGCCGATGAACCTACCGGAAACCTCGACCCGGCGGCGGCCGACGCGGTGATGAAACTCTTCCGCAGGATCGCCGAAATGGGGTGCGCGGTGGTGATGTCGACGCATAACGTGAGCATAATCGGCGACTATCCCTCGCGGACGATACGGTTCAACCAGGGGCGGATCGAGGAGATAGATGTCGTATCGTTGGCGTCAAAGTAGCGTCCGGCAGGCAGCCGAACGTAAGTGAGGCCGGCAGTCCGGAGCCACCCCCGGCGGAGGACTGCAACTTCGTTTACGTCCCCCGCCGGCTCCAGACTGAGAACTAAGCGGCCGACGAGCGGCCGAGAAAATAGAAGAAAACCGAAACAAAATATATGAGCAACGATTTGGAATTACAGGGACAGAACGGCGGCGAGGACTACTCGGCGTCGAGTATTCAGGTATTGGAGGGATTGGAGGCGGTGCGCAAGCGCCCGGCAATGTACATAGGCGACATCGGCGAAAAGGGGCTTCACCACCTTGTTTATGAAGTGGTGGACAACTCGATCGACGAGGCGCTGGCCGGGCACTGTTCGTTCATCGACGTATATATAAACGAGGACAACTCGATCACGGTCGTCGACGACGGCCGCGGGATCCCGGTCGACTACCACGAGAAGGAGGGGAAGTCGGCGCTGGAAGTGGTGCTTACGGTGCTGCACGCGGGGGGTAAGTTCAACAAGGACTCGTACAAGGTGTCGGGCGGTCTGCACGGCGTGGGCGTATCGTGCGTCAACGCGCTGTCCGACCTGTTGGTGGCCGAGGTGAGGCGCGACGGTAAGGTGTATCGCCAGGAGTACAGCCGCGGCTTCCCGACCTGCGAGTTGCAGGTTGTGGGCGAGGCCAACACGACGGGCACGACGATCACGTTCCATCCCGACGCCACGATCTTCATGGCGGTGGAGTATAAATACGAGATACTCTCGGCGCGCCTGCGCGAGCTTGCGTTCCTGAACAAGGGCATACGTCTGGCGATCACCGATAAGCGCCAGCGCGACGAGGATGGTAATTACATCCACGATGACTACTATTCGGAAGAGGGCCTGAAGGAGTTTATCAAATTCCTCGACGCGACGCGCGAGCCGCTGATCGAGGAGTCGATATACCTCGACACCGAAAAGGAGGGCATCCCGGTCGAGGCCGCGATCCAGTACAACACGAGTTACAGCGAGAACGTCCATTCTTACGTCAACAATATCAACACGATAGAGGGTGGTACGCACCTTATGGGCTTCCGCCGCGCGCTGACCCGCACGCTCAAGAAATACGCCGAGGACAGCGGGATGCTTTCGAAGGTGAAGTTCGAGATCAGCGGCGAGGATTTTCGTGAAGGGCTCACCGCGATAATATCGGTAAAAGTCGCCGAGCCGCAATTCGAGGGCCAGACCAAGACCAAGTTGGGCAACAGCGAGGTTGCGGGAGCCGTCGACCAAGCCATCGCGCAGGCCCTGCGCAACTATCTGGAGGAGCATCCCAAGGACGCTCGCCAGATCGTCGAAAAGGTGATCCTGGCCGCCACGGCGCGCCACGCGGCACGCAAGGCCCGCGAAATGGTGCAGCGCAAGACGGTGCTTTCGGGTTCGGGCCTGCCCGGCAAGCTGGCCGACTGCTCGTCGCGCGACCGCGGGAAGACCGAGATATTCTTCGTCGAGGGCGACTCGGCAGGCGGCACGGCCAAGCAGGGCCGCGACCGTGAATTCCAGGCGATCATGCCCCTGCGCGGTAAGATACTGAATGTCGAAAAGGCGCAGGAGCACAAGATGTGGGAGAACGAGGAGATCAAAAATATGTTCCTCGCGATCGGCGTGACGAAGGGCACCGAGGAGGATTCCAAGGCGCTGAATATCGAGAAGCTACGCTACGGTAAGATCATAATCATGACCGATGCCGACGTCGACGGCAGCCATATCGCCACGCTGATGCTCACGTTCTTCTTCCGCGAAATGAGGGAGCTGATCGACCACGGCCACATTTTCATCGCCACGCCGCCGCTATACCTCGTCAAGAAGGGCAAGAACCAGCGTTACTGCTGGAGCGAGGAGGAGCGCGAGGCGGCGATCGCGGAGTTCGGAGAAAAGGGTGTCAACACACAGCGCTACAAGGGTTTGGGTGAGATGAACGCCGAGCAGTTGTGGGACACCACGATGAACCCCGAGGCGAGGATCCTGCGCCAGGTGACGATAGAGAGCGCCGCCGAGGCCGACCGCATTTTCTCGATGCTCATGGGCGACGACGTGCCACCGCGCCGCGAGTTCATAGAGCGGCACGCTACTTATGCCAATATCGACGCTTAGATAATGGTTGCACGGCCGGGAATTTCCCCGGCCGTTGTAATATTTCCCCGTTGTTTTGCGACTAACTGTAAGGAGTGTAAATTTTATTTCACGATCAGGTATGAAAAAGTTTCTTTTCTTATGGTTATTGCTGCTCCCGACGATCGCCGGGGCGCAGAAGGTCGAGGGACGCTGGACAGGAGTTGCCGGTGGGGGTGCGATGTCACTGAGGATCAATGTGGAATTCGACGAGAGCGGAGATGGCGGCAAGGCGCAAAGCCCCGACCAGTCGGCGCAGTGGTTTCCGGTGTCGGCGGTAGCATATAACGATGGCGAGGTTACATTCACGGTGAATGATTGGAGGTTTGAATACCGGGGTGTTTTCGGCGACGACGGGATTATCCGCGGGTCGGTCACCCAGCCGGGGATCACATTGCCGCTGGATTTTACTTATGTCATAGGTGAATGGGAGGTATTGCGGCGGCCGCAGGACCCGGTCGATTTTCCTTATATTGTAGAGGATATTACGTTTCCGAACGGGGATATAGCACTCGCGGGGACGCTCACTATGCCCACGGAGTGCGCTTCGCGTGCGGTGGTGTTGGTGTCGGGCAGCGGCCAGCAGGACAGGGACGAGACGCTGATGGAGCACAAGCCTTTTCTGGTGCTTTCCGACTATCTCACCCGCCGTGGGATCGCTGTGCTGAGGTATGATGACCGAGGGTTTGGCAAATCGGGAGGCAATTATATGACATCGAGCGTGGAGGATTTCGCGACCGATGCCGCAGCGGCGATCGACTATATGCGTTCGCGCGGTTTCTCCAAAGTGGGAATCGTGGGGCACAGCGAGGGCGGGATGGTAGCCCTGATGCTCGCCGCCGAAGGCAGGCCCGACTTTATCGTCGCTCTGGCAGCCCCGGGCGTGGACGGACGCACGCTTGCGGACAGTCAGTTCAAGGCCATGTTGACAGCGACGGGTTTGCCGCAGGAAGTTATCGAGGCAAACCGAAAAATTAACAATGCCGCGCTGGAGATCATTTTATCGACCGGCGACCGGGAAGAGATGGCTGCCCGGATGAAAGAACTCTTTGCCGGAACGCCGTCCGCAGGCTCCGAGCAGCTGGTTATCGAGCGAAATTTATTGCCCGTAATGCAGAGCATTCTGCGGTTCGATCCGGCGAAATACTATCCGCGGATCGCGTGCCCGGTGCTGGCTATGAACGGCGAAAAAGACGTTCAGGTAATCGCCGCGCTGAACCTCGGCGGCATCCGTACGGGGCTTGCGCACAACCCTGACCTAACCGTGATCTCGTATCCGGGACTGAACCACCTCTTCCAGACCGCCGAAACCGGATCGCTCGACGAGTACCGGAAGATCGAGGAGACGTTCAACGAGAAAGTTATGCAAGACATCGCCGACTGGCTCTTGCGCGGCGAATAATTTGGCGACGGGCGGCGCATCGGGGCATCATATTTGTATCTTTACAGTGTCGCTGCGTAAGAAGGATGGGCGGTGACGGAATGACACAAACCAACAAAAACGTATAATTATGGGCTTCTTCTCCGAATTCAAGAAATTTGCGATGCGCGGCAACGTGATGGACATGGCCGTGGGTATCATCCTCGGCGGTGCGTTCGGCTCGATCGTCAACTCGCTGGTCAACAACGTTATCATGCCCCCGGTCGGGATGCTTCTGGGCGGCATGGACTTTTCCGAACTCTCGGTCACACTACAACAGGCGACCGAAACCTCTCCGGCCGTGGTGATACAGTACGGCCTGTTTATTAACACAATAATCAATTTCCTTGTCATCGCCTTCGCCATATTCCTGATGATCAAGGGTATCAACAAGCTGGAGAACCTCAAGAAACAGGAGCCTGCACCCGCGACGGCGGCACCGGAACCGACGGCCGAGGAAAAACTCCTCACCGAGATCCGCGACCTGCTGAAAAAGAAGTCCTGACGGGAATCCCGCCCCTTTTTGCAATATTGCAATGACAAAAACCGCCCGTTGTGCGGGCGGTTTTTGTCATTGCTTTTTTATCATATTTTAACTGAAAAATATTATTTTTGGCGACAGCGGAGCAAATATGCTCGCATAAAAAACCTAC
>QMCE01000501.1_pt1 | contig 19986 bp, 12 predicted proteins | sample 1821851 | NCBI WGS metagenome assembly QMCE01 (sample SAMN09453174, study PRJNA476694) | Termite gut metagenome, whole genome shotgun sequencing project. | isolation source: worker | host: Odontotermes sp. | place: South Africa:Pretoria | collected 2016-01-28
ACGCTTCCGCTTTTTTACTCTTGTATTAACAGAAAAACGGCAATTTTTATCATTTATTCGGAGAAATTAATGTTTTTGTAACATTGTTTTCCAAATCTCACCAGAGTTTTATTCTCAAAAAGTAGAAGCATTTTGCAAAACATAAATTGTGGGTCAAGTTGAACCCAAGTTGCGGGGTTTAAACTCTACTGCGAATAAATGTAATTACGCTGCCTAAAATTGAGAGATTTACCCAAACGTGCTTGTTCATGCCCTCCGCTGCCATTACTGCTTTATCCCCTCTTGCAAAATTGCTCTTTTTATTATAGACTAATAAAAGTATCTATGAGTAATTCCGTGGAAAGGCTCATTCAGGAAGCCTATGACAGCCTTAAAGCGTCCAACGCGGCGTCAGCGTCCGCGGCATTAGACGAAGCGCTAAAAATCGACTACGAACATCCCGAAGTAGTTTACGCCTTAAAATGCCTAAACTGGTGGCTTGACCGTATGAAGCAGGTTTCCTCCATGGAAGATTCTGTGGAAAAGGGAACTTTTATTCTTTCATTGTGGAAGCCATTTTACACCTTTCTTGACAGCAGGAGGACGGATTATGACGCCTGCTTCTATGCGCTGCGCCGTTTTGTATTCGCTTCCGCTCTGCACTACTTTCAAGAAGCGGCTGAAGATGAACAGCGCCGCAAGGACCCCGTACTGCTTTTGCATATAGGGCGCTGCTATAAAGGCTGCGGCAACTATGAGCTGTCGCTCGCCTACCTTGAACAGGCGGCGCAGAACAAGAAGGACGACGCAGAAACACTTTCCGAGCTTGCCGACGTGAACGCCCTGCTGGAAGAAACCCGCTATGCGAAAGTGTTGTTTCGAGAAGCTTTCTTCATCGATCCTCAAGCGGTTGATCTGCGCTTTATGGAGTCCGAGCTTATCATCAGGCTGATGGATAAAGTACGGAGTCTCGGCTACAGCGATACGGAAATTCCCGAATGGATACCGATCTATGGAAACATCTACGGGCTTTTTTCGGTGAAGCGAGAATTGAAACAGCTTGAGTACGGGCGATTGAAACAGGCGATTTTTTCGTTGGAAAACGACATAAAAAACCGCCCTGAGAACAGCATATTCTCTAAACCACGCCTTATCAACCGCTACTTCTGGCTCATAGACCATTACGAGAACGCGCGGGAAGACCCCGCATGTATCGAAGAAACTATGCTGAAAATTCGGGTCATAGACTCGGCGATCTACGAATTGTACAGGAATTAATGGGAGGACACATTCATGTCGGAAATGGCTTTTAACAGCTTGAAAAGTGTACAGGATATGTTGAACGAGGAAAAATGGACGCGCTCAACATTGCGGGATTATTCAACCAACCAGTTTAAGGATTTGGATGTTATATTGAGAGAAGCTCAGGACGAAAACGCCTTGACGGACCTTAAAAACCTGTGCGACGAACATCTCATTCACACAAAAAACAGTATTATTGCGCTTTATCTTTCCGGTATGATTTCGCTGTCCCGGCAGCTTATAGACGACGCGGCACTGACCCTGCTTGTAACGCTCTTTGTTGATCAGCATAAATGGGACATCGTGCGTTACCTCTGCGACCGAATTCTGGATTACGGCGAATCGAAATTCGCGCTCCGCAAACTGGCGGAGTGCTACAAAAACGAGGATGACAACGAAAAGGTCTATGACGTATGGGAGCGGCTCGTTAAGGTGGATTTTGACGAGGCGGACATTGTAAAGCAGCTTGCGGAACGCGCCGAGGACAAGAGCGACATAGACACGGCGATTGATTATTACAAGAAAGCTCTGCACCGCTACCTCAACAAGGGAATGTTCTCGCCCGCCCGTGAAATCTGGGACAAACTTCTCGTCTTATGCCCCGAAGACATAGAATTTTTCCTGCACGTCTCTAAAAAGACAGAGAAATCCATAAGCTCTGATAAGGCGGTTATTCTTCTGCAAAATGTCTGCGATCTGTGCCGCAAACGCGGTGATCTTGACACGGCTATAAACATTTTAAAGCTCATTTTAAGTTCTGATGAGCGGGACAATCAGGCGCGGAAGGACATTATCGATTGTTACCGGAAAAAGTACGAAAAGCACAGTCAACTTGATGAGTACATCCGTATTTCCAATCTAAACCAGAACTACCGCAATATCCATGTGGCGATCATGGAATTTGAAAAACATATAGCTTTTGACAAGGGCAATTTTGTCTATCACCGCACATGGGGCGTGGGGCGCATAGCTCTCATCAAGGGGGATGAAATCATCATAGATTTCGCCAAGAAGCGTGAACATTCCATGTCCCTCAAAATGGCGGTAAACGCCTTGCAAACCCTGTCGAAAAATCACATCTGGGTCTTAAAAGCTACGTGGTCAAAGGAAAAACTCCGTGAAAAGGTGAAATCAGATATAGACTGGACATTAAAGACTGTGATACGGAGTTTTGACAACGCCTGCTCCATGAAGAAAGTAAAAGAGGAGCTGTCCGCCATACTGACAACAGGCGAATGGACAAGCTGGAGCGTCAAAGCCAAGCAGATTCTCAATTCCGATCCGGCTTTCGGCGTGTCACCGGACGATGCGGACATTTACACGGTGCGCGAACATCCTATGACCTTAGAAGAAAAGCTCTACCTCAAATTTAAGGCGGAAAAAAGCTTCTTTGACCGCGCAAAGACCCTCTCGGAATTCGTGTCGCGCCAAGATTTTGAGACGGATTCCGACTATTTCGTTGAAATGTTCGCGTATTTTATGAGCTATTTGAAGACCTACACGCAGGTAAACGAACAGATCGTCGCCTCGTACCTCATCGTAAAGGATTTATCCGGGAAATTCCCCCAAATGGGCGTGAAACTGGATATAAATTTCGTTGATCTGTTGGACGATATTGTGCAGGACAAAAAAGTTGGAGAAGTCTTTTTTAACCTCAAGGACAGCGTTCTGCGTGAAAGTTTTTTGAAGCACGTCAAGCTTTTTTCGTCTGACTGGACTGATATTTATCTTAAGCTGTTCCCCTTCACCCTGCTTCCCTCTATGCTTGACGCACTTGAAAAAGAAGGACTTGATGAGAAGCTTTCCGCGCTCGCCGTATCTTGTTTTGAGAATTATCGTGAGTACCGCGAGGCGGTGGTGTGGCTGTTCAAAAACGCAGCTGAAAAAAGCTGGTTTCAAAAGGCGGATATTTCGTATGAACGGCAGCTTATCACCCTTATCCGTATTCTGGACGTCACCTACCGCGAAATAGAAAATCACCGCAACGCGACCGAAAACCGCAAGACCAACAAACAGGTATACACGATTCTGTTCAAGGAAGGTGCACTTGCCGAGTTTGTGGACGGTGCGGACAGCGAGGTGGCGGCGCGCATATACGCCTTCATCAACGACGTGAAAGACCTTGATCCGGCGGATAAAGCCGCAATGAAGGCGCGCATAGTCGTAAAACATCCTGATTTCAAGTTTACCCGCGAAATAAAGGTCAAAGAAACGGAAATTCCCCGCGATTTCATCGTTACACAGGCGAAATACACAGAAAAACAGAAACAGCATGAGCATATACAGAACGTGGAAATCCCTGCGAACTCAAAGGAGCTTGAGTTCGCGCTCTCCCTTGGCGATCTTCGGGAAAACTCCGAATTCAAGTACGCGAAGGAACGGCAGGCGGAGCTGAACACGATACTCACGCGCTTGCAGTCCGATCTGGAGCGCGCCAAGATTTTCGATCCCAAGACAGTGGATGTCACCCGCGCCTCGTTTGGTACGAAGGTAACGCTGAAAAACAGCGGATCGGGCGACGTGGAAACCTTTACCCTGCTGGGGCAGTGGGAATCAGCCCCAGAAAACGGGATTATCTCCTATCTTTCGCCCTTTGGCGGCGCTATGTGGGGCAAAGCCGTGGGAGATACGTTTGAGTTTACCGCGGGCGGCGGCAGAGTTTCCTATACAGTGGAGTGTATCGAGGAAGCGTCCTTGTAGTTGTTGTGGGCGGTGAGGGGCGCCTATCCGTACAATTTGAAAAAAGTATGGAAAGCGATCATCTTTTTATGTGTATCCTCACTGTGTTACGGACAAGTTCGCGGTCCTCAAGATATTGTATTGATCGTGGACAAGGGCGTTCTGACTGACGAAAATAAAGCGTTTGTCCGCGATTCCTTTCTGAGAAGCCGCGTCAAGCTGGGCGATACCTTCCACCTCATCGCCTTTACGGACGCGGCTTCTTTGCTTTTTTCGCGCCGCATAATGGGCAACAGCGATTTGGAAGCCGCGGCGAACGCGATTCCCAGTGCGGTAGGCGAAACCGCGTCCAACACAAGCGCGGCTCTCACCTTTGCTGCAGACTACCTTTCCGCCCTTAACAATACGCGGCAAAAACAAGCCTTTCTCATTACCGACGCGCCGAACGCGGGCGATTTGACGGCGGCAGCGCGATCTCGTTTTTCCGCCGTAAACGCCTCGCTTGAATTTTCGCGCCCCCCTGAACGCGCGCGCCAACCCTCGCGGAACATTCCTCTTGACAGCGGCGGCGTTTCCCTCTCCGCTCCGTCCGTATCGACAACACCACCCGTTCAAGCCATTCCTCCGCCAATATCAACAACACCGCCCGTTCAAATCCTTCCCTCGGAAAGCGGCGCAGTACCGCCCCCTTCCCCGCTGTCCGCCCCCCCCGCGGAGCAGTCGGACGCGGCGCGAGTGCCTACAGGCGGAGAGACGCCGCTTTCCCCGCCGCCTGTCAGCGAGACGCCGCCAGCGGTTACTGTCACGCCGCAGCTGCCGGAAGAAGACGGCGCGGCGGATAGTCCGCCCGGAGCTAACCGTCCGCCTGTCCGCGTCATCACGCCGGAAGCGCCGGACAGCGATACCGAGCGGGTGCGGATGAAGTCGTCTTTCAGACTGCCGTCTCTGCCCCGCCTGCCTCAAGGCGTGATAAACGCGCTCCTTGTGCTTTCGTGCGCCGCCGCCTTTCTCGCTATACTGGGTATTCGCAAGGCGGAAAACGCGCCTTCCTCTGCCTTTGCGGCGATTACGTCGGGCGAGTCGGCAAAAATTGTTCTCTTGTCGCTTTTTGTGGAAGATCAGAACGCGAATATAGGCAGGAGGAATGTGCACTCGGTGAGCATGGGACATTCCCTTACTTTAGGCGGTGGGAACTCAGATTTTCTTATTTTCCTTGTTCCCCTGCCACAGAATATCGCGGAAATCAGATTTGACGGGCATACTTGCGCTTTTGTTCCGCGTAAGCGGCGGTTTTTCCCGGAAATCACTACCAAGATGCTGCCTGACTGCGTGGGAAAAACCATCTCGATAGTCTCGGAACGGAATTACCGGCTCTCCATACGCATCATGCGCCATGAAGAGCCGTATCCAAAACTCGCCGCATTCTGCCGATCCATCAAGCTGCCCGCTCAACTGGGGCGAATTTAGGCGGGATAGTGCAGATTTTCGTAGGCGGGGTTTTTCAGGACTTCCGCGTAGCGCCGCGCCTCGTATTTTGCCATATTAAGATTATGTTCAAGGTAGTTACCGCACTCGGCGGGCGCGGCTCCGGGTATAGCGCCTTTAAAGTCCTCTATCCATTCCAGCATACCGCGCAGCAGGGGCAGAATGTCCTCCGGTTCCAGTTTACCCGCGAAAATCACATAACATCCTGTCCGGCAGCCCATGGGCCCGAAGTACACAACGCGGTCAGCCCATTCCTTTTGGGAACGTATGTACGTCGCGCAAAGATGCTCAAGCGTATGCATAACAGGCATATCCATCACCGGCTCGCGGTTGGGCATCTTGAAACGCAGATCAAAGGTGGTAATCACCGTCCCGTTAAACGTATCCTGCCGGGACACATAGACCCCAGGCAGCAAACGCTCATGATCAATCTGAAAACTCGCAATCAATTCCATAATTTTCTCCTCTATATATTAGTCCGTATCTTTGGTGGTGTAGAATTCCGCCCAGACAGGAAAATGGTCGCTCACGTCTTTAGGCTCTATGCCCAAGGACTCGAAATCGTACGCCTTATCGTAGTACACGACGCCGAACACGCCGGTAAAATCCTCTTTGGCGGAGGCGGTGATGATGAAACGGTCGTAGGTATTATCGCCCGAAGCCACGGTCGTGTCGTATTCGTTGGAAATGACGTTCAGGTACCCGGAAGTCGGGAAAACCTCTTCAAGCTTGTCCTCGTTATAGTAGCTGCCGTCCGCGTTGAAATCGCCCATGACCATTACATCCTGCTCCTTCCACATATCCTGGAAGTACTTGATGACTTCAGGAAGCACAGCAATCTCCTTAGCCGCGTCCGAAGGTTGAATATGATTGTCAATCAGAATGAAGCCGAAACCGTCCTTGCTCTTGAAATGCACCGCCATAGGGGAACGCTGGAACCGGTCGCCGACATCATCATAAGTGGCGCTGTCGAGCATTTCAATCTTCTCAGTGTCATAGATGACCCAGTACTGCTCCTTGGAAGCGGTGCGCCCCTCGCGCGGTCCAAGCACATAGTCGTATTTCGCGGGCAAAAGCTCCATAAACTGCTTCACCGGCTCGTCCGAGTCCGCCCGGACTTCCTGTATGGCGATCACATCGCCCCGTGAAACAATGTCCACCAGAACATCCACCACTTTGGGTTTGTTCATCTTGGATTTACCGAAAATCTGGATATTAAAGGAATATACCCTGATCTTGCCAGCTTCCGCGAGGGCGGGAAGCTCTCCGCTCCCCATAGGCGGCGGCGTGGCGGGCGCTGCAGGGCTTCCTGACGAAGAGCCGCCTGTTGAAGGCAGAGATTTGGTGCCGGTAACAATGCCGATAATATCGCTGATGCCTGGCGCAGGCGGCAGATTAATACCGGTAGCGTTTGAAATGGCAACGCCATGATTCGACCACACGTAGTACACAAGAACGGCAACAACCACGATACCGATGATGCTGCCTAGCGACTTGTTTTTTTTACTGGAACTTTTCTTTTTTGTAGCCATAAACTCTCCTATAAGGCGATATTATATCATTGAATAGATAGAAATTGCAAGAGCATATACCTATACACGGACATACTACGGATTTTAATCCTCTTAGATAATCTTGAGATTTTTGAGCTTGCGATGGAGACTGCCCACGGAACCGCCGACCGCTTCGGCGGTTTTCGCTATGATGCGCCCGCTTTTTTCGTAATGATAAGACAAATACCGCTCATCAAAGACGTCTTTCGCTTCGTTGTAAGGCAGGTTTATAATATCAGGGGGAAGGTTTGGAACTGAGAGAGCGTCTTTCGGGCGTTCCCGTCTCAAAAGCTCGGCGGCGGTCTGCACGGAAACCTTCTTCCCGCCCATCATAACGACGACGCGCTCGACGAAATTCCGCAGTTCGCGTATATTGCCGCTCCACTCGCGGTCAAGAAGCAGGCGTACCGCCTCGTCGTCAAATGCTGGAGGGCTGATGCGCCTGTCGGCGAAGAAATGGGCAAGCAGGGCGGGAATGTCCGAGGGGTGGGCGCGCAGAGGCGGAATATGTATGGGAATAACGTTAAGGCGGAAAAACAAATCTTGACGGAAACGCCCAGCCGCGCACTCGGCTTCCAAATCTTTGTTTGTAGCCGCTATGATCCGCGTGTCAACTGGCACGCTCTTTTCGCCGCCGAGCCGTTCTATCACGCCTTCCTGAATGACGCGCAGCACCTTGGCTTGAGCCGCAAGGGACATATCGCCGATTTCATCAAGAAAGAGCGTCCCCCTATGGGCAAGCTCGAAACGTCCAGCGCGGCTTGCCACTGCGCCGGTAAACGCGCCCTTTTCATGCCCGAAAAGCTCGCTCTCTAGAAGTGTGTCTGGTATGGCGGCGCAGTTGACCTCCACAAAAGGCGCGCCGTTCCGCGCCGAGCAGGCGTGAACCGCCCGCGCCGCCACATCTTTGCCCACGCCGCTTTCACCAGTGATGAGTATACGAGCGTCGGACGCCGCGGCCTGCCTCACAAGACTTCGTACGCCCTCCATTTCACGACTCGCGCCGATAATGATATCCGCGCCGGTATTTTTCTTGAGGACGCGGTTCTCTTCGCGCAGGGAGCGCAGGGACAGGGCGTTCCGGCAAAGAAGCAACACGCGCTCAACGGAAAGCGGCTTTTCCAAAAAGTCAAACGCGCCGTTTTTCACCGCCCGCACCGCCATATCCACGCTGGCATGTCCTGAAATCATAATGACTTCCGCTGATAAATGCTTTTCGCGGATTTTTCCAAGCGCCTCAAGCCCGCCCATGCCGGGAAGCAATACGTCGAGGAAGACGAGGCTGACGTCCTCGCGATCAAGTATTTCAAGTCCTGTCGCCGCGTCAGGCGCACATAAAGCGCGGTAGCCTTCGTCCTCAAATACGAGCGAAAGTGTTTTTCGTATGCCGGATTCGTCGTCTATGACTAGAATGGTGTTCACGTTACGCCTTTCTTTCCGCCCGTTCTTTCATCTTCCGTTTGAAAATAGCTTCCGCATCAATCTTTTCGTCAACGCCGAACTGGGGCAAAACCCCGGCGTTATTTACACTGCGGAATATTGTCTCGCTCGGCGGGTCGTACGCCCAGCTTTCGGAATTGTTGAGAAAGAAGTCAAGCACCGCGACCACCGAAAGCGTGAAAAATATAAGCGAGGCGTTATTCCGCTTCTTCACGCCCAAAAGCGCGTCGAGTCGGCGCCAGAGCGGGCTCGCAACTTGGATTACATAGGGCTTCCACGGGTTTTCTATGCCGGGGCAGCTTATCTGCGCGTCCGGGGACTCTCCTTCTTTTAAGGTCTGTTCGATGCTTTCCGCGGCGATAGTGAGGGCATGGCGGAGTTTTCGCACCTCACGGCTTATGGACGGGAGATTCTTGCGCTGGAAGCCTTGGGCGGTGGCGGAGTTTTGCGTGGCATAATGCAGAAACGGGAAAAAATAGAGCCGCTTAGCAAAGCACATCTCGTCAAGCAGTCGCCGAGCAAAGGGTGAATTCCGCGATTCGGAAGATTCCGCTAAGGTGTTGCAGTACTCCTCAAGGCGTTTAAGATACTCTCTGAAGAAAGTCTCTTCTACATAATCGTTCCAGTTGTTTATGATGGTATTCATCTCTTCAGCAAGGTCTTCGTTCCTGTCGCTGTTCTCTATGGCGGTAAAACGTACTGAGCGCAGTCCCACAAGCAGCTCCTCCACGATAAGTATGAGGATGGCGCACTGCTGCATAGGATCGTTGGGCGAGAGGAGTTCAAAGCTCTTCTTCAATCCTAAAACACTACGGAAATAGGGATACAAATCGGGGTATGAGGATAGTTTGTCCCAGCCAGCTTCGGGAAACACAGTCTCAAGATTGCGAAGCCCTTTCGCCACTATGCTTCTTTCAGCTTCTGATACGCGGGATTGTTTCTCTTTTTCTACTTCCCTTTTTTCCTCTTTTTTCTCTGGCGTGGCTATCTCTTCTTCGCCTTCCTCCATTTTCTCATTCGGTATGATCTTACGGGCGATAACATCTTGCGGCACTATCTGATCTTCTTCAGTAACGCCGAGCAGCGCCATGATGCGGTTTCGCCGTCGAAGGAAGAACTCGTCATACGAAAAACATTGATCTGACACGAGCTTCATAAAGAGAGGATAGAGCCTATAGCGTATCTCCTTGTGTATGATAAGGAAGGAACCTATAGCGCTCTGTACGAGTTTCTGGTACTTGCCGGAATCCTGCGGGTTTTCCACGAAAAGATGCTTGTAAAGGATGTTGTAACAGCTCTTTATGTGATCTTTGGGACTGAGTTTTTCCAGAATGAACAGAGGCTTAAACACGGCTTTCACAATGTCTTCTAAATCCTTCACCTTGACAGCCCGGGGGTGCGCCTGCATCTTCGATATGTCGCCCGCGATACGCTCTATGTTCCAGTAGCGTATGGTGTCAAGCACAGAATAGGCGAACGGCGACATGCGCTTTATCTGGGCGTTGCGCTCGATGTTGTTGCGCGGAAACATATTGCGCGTGGCAACAGTGAGAATTTCTATATCCTTGTAGTACTCACTAAGACGTTTGCTGACAAAGTACGAACTCACGTAATCCGTCGGACGCACAAGGAAAGAAATCGCCGCATGTATAACCTGCCACAAGGACTTTATCTCAAAGTCCGCGCCAGATGCAAGCTTGTCCATCTTGAGACGTTCGCTGTAACTCTGCGTAAAGGGCTTGGAAGGATCATCTAACGGGTTTGACGAAAACTCCTTCAACACGGAATTATCATCCTCCTCCGAGACCAGCTCTATGCGGCGCTTAGGCATCTTACTGCCGCCGGAATTGCTGCCCGCCGACTGGGATGAACCCGCGCTCGTCTTTTCGACGCCCACTTCTCCGCCAAGCAGCTTCGCCACGCGCTTGGCTTCTGCATCATCAATAGCGCCGAGATTACCGCGTACTTTAGCCAGCTCGCCCGGCGCGTAAATAGCTTTTTCGTCTCCCATAAATCCCCCCTTACACCCTCATATACAGTTTCTGCCCCAAGCCCCAAAGATTGTCCACATGTATCTGTTCTCCTTCAGAAGTTACCAGCATTCCATTATAATAGCCTAATGGTATATTATATTCAACATTTGTAATAAATACATTCATTTCGTTGGTGAGCGACTCTTTTGGGGTAAACACAAGGTCTATCATCCCCTCAACATCCTGTATAATCCAGTCAGAATACAATCCGTTAGGCTGAGTGATTCGCACCGGCGGCAGGGGCGTTAGTTTCCCGTTCACCCACAATGCGTTCTCGTTGTTTTTAAACGTATCCTTAGCCTGATTTTCCCCAATGCTAAAGCCGTATTTTTTAGGCGACTCTTCCTTGCCGCCACTTTTAAAAAATCCGCAGGCATTGCACCATGTTGAGTGCATACGGTACGGATAAAAGCCCTTAAAATCACAGAAAAGCCCGGAGGTCTTTTCAGGATCAAGGGAAATGTGCCTGCCGCCGAACACCATATCGCCGCGTACCGGCGCGAGCGCCTTGTACACATACATACACTGCTGATCCGTAAACAGCAAATTTACCGCCATAGGATCAAGGGACTGCTCGTCTATCTCGAATTCTATGTGCGCGGTGAAAGACGGTCTGAAATAGGTCGGCTCTATGTCAAGGTCTACCTTCACGATATTCGCGTCAAGCCAGTTGTGTATGCGAAAGAAAAAGCCCCACGAGCGACTGTCTATCGAAGCGTTGGAGAGCGATGCGGGTAGCCGCCAGCCCGTAAAAGGGAGCAGTTTGCGAAACCGAAGCCGATCCCCGCTCTCTTTATCATAGAGGAACACCTGCGCCCAGCGGTAGAATTTCACGTTGCACAGTGTCGCCTCGAACAAGAAACGATCATCCTGCACCATAAAGGTCTGCCATTCCTTGACGCGGCTGTCACGGAACAATTTGGGCATCGGTACGTCGTAGGGGCGGCGTATGTCGAGCAGGTTCACGCTCTCAAACGAATGTTTCCATGTTCCAGCAATCGGCGTGCCGTTCACAATAGGCGTCGGCACGAGGGGCTGTATGTCGCGGGTATACATGGTTATCCCTTCAATTCAGCACGCTGACACCACCAAACGCCAATGGCGCCGCCAAAATGATGAGCTATGCGCAGCTCTAGTAAGCTTTTTCTTAGCATGTGATTCTCCCTTGCCTATTTTTTTAAATTTATGAATTTTCAACAGGAAGCTCCGATTCTTCCTTTTCCGCTATTCTGTCCACGCCCACAACGCGGTCATCCTCTTGGAGATTCACTATGCGAACACCCTGCGCCGCCCTGCCCATGACGCGGATGGACGAAACTTTCAGCCGTATGGATTTGCCTTGCTCCGTGATGCACATGATTTCGTCTGATTCAAGAACACTGACGCAGCCGCACAAAGGACCGGTCTTTTCCGTAATGGTGTAGACGCGCTGCCCGCCCGTGCCGCGTCCGTGGGGCGAAAACTCGGCAAAATCAACCCGCTTGCCACTGCCATTCTCGGAAACGATGAGCATGGTTTCGGACGTACTTACCTTTAACACGCCGACAAGCGCGTCCTCAGTATCCAGCTTCAAGCCGTGTACGCCGTGCGACACGCGCCCCATAGCCCGCACCGCCGTTTCTTCCGTACGGAGCGCGCGCCCCTGCCGGGAAATCAGCATCACCTCGTCCGTACCGCCGGTGAGGAGCGCGCTTACGAGCCGGTCGCCTTCATCCAGCGTAACGGCGCGCACGCCTTTAGACCGGGCGTGGACGAACTCGCTCGTCATCACTTTTTTGACCACGCCCCGCGCAGTTGCCATAAAAAGGAACACTTTATCAGAAAATTCTTTCAGGGAAACCGCCGCCGTGATTTCCTCGTCCGCCGCCACCTGCAAAAGACTGTTCACATGCGCGCCTTTTGACGAACGCGAGCCTTGGGGCAGCTCGTGGACTTTAAGCGCGTACGCCTTGCCCAGACTCGTGATAAACATCACGTACTCGTGAGTGGAGGCGATAAACACCTGCTTGACAAAATCGTCTTCGGCGAGCTTCGCGCTGATCATACCCTTGCCGCCGCGCCCCTGATTCTTGTACGCGGACACCGGCACACGCTTAATGTAGCCCACATTGGAAATCAGCACCGCCATGTCCTCTTCCTTGATCAAATCCTCTATATCTATGCTCTCAATTTCACCATCAACAATCTCAGTGCGGCGCTTATCGCCGAATTTATCGGCAAGGGCGCGGGTTTCGTCTTTTATAACCGAAAGCAGCTTCTGCTTGTCCGCCAAAATTCCCTTGAAATACAAGATTTGTCCCCTGATTTCCGCAAGCTCCGCCTGTAACTTTTGGATTTCAAGACCGGTAAGCCGTCCCAGTCGCATCTCCACAATAGCCTGGCTCTGAATTTCGTCCAGTTTGAACGCTGTTTCAAGGGCGTTTTTTGCCGACGCGACATCCCGCGCCGCCCTGATAAGGCGCACCACCTCGTCAATGTCGGCAAGCGCGATCACCAGTCCTTCAAGAATATGCGCCCGCTCTTCCGCCTTGCGCAGTTCGTAGCGGGTGCGCCGCGTTACCACCTCCACACGGTGATCGACAAAGTAGGAAATCAGCTCTTTTAAAGAGAGCGTTCTGGGTCTGCCGTCCACAAGAGCAAGATTGATAATGCCGAAAGTAGTTTGAAGCGAGGTTTTCGAGAAAAGCTGATTTAAGACGATCTTCGGCACCGCGTCGCGGCGCAGGTCTATAACCACGCGCATACCGTCGCGGTCGGACTCGTCGTTGGCGCCCGCTATGCCGTCTATCTCTTTGTCCCGCGAAAGTACGCCGATGCGCTCCAAAAGGGCGGATTTATTTACGCCATAGGGGATTTCCGTGAACACAATGCTCTGTTTGCCGTTTTTACCGATTTCTATCTCGAATTTGCCGCGCACAAGCAGCTTGCCCTTGCCCGTACGGTACGCTTCACGTATGCCGCCGCGCCCAAAAATGATGCCGCCAGTGGGGAAATCCGGTCCGGCAACATAATTCATCAGCTCTTCTATACTGATGTCGTTGTTATCAATATAGGCGCAGACCGCGGCGCAGACCTCGCGGAGGTTATGCGGCGGCATATTGGTCGCCATACCCACGGCTATGCCGCTCGATCCGTTGATAAGAAGGTTCGGCACGGCGCAGGGAAGCACAGATGGTTCTTTAAGGCTTTCATCATAATTGGGAACGAAATCCACTGTTTCCTTGCCCAAATCGTGAAGCATCTCGTCGCCTATTTTGGAGAGTTTCGCCTCGGTATAGCGGGACGCGGCGGGCGGATCCCCATCTATTGAGCCGAAGTTGCCCTGCCCGTGTACGAGGGGATAGCGCAGGGAAAAGTCCTGCGCCATGCGAGCGAGCGCATCGTACAAGGAGAAGTCGCCGTGGGGGTGGTACTTACCCATGGCGTCACCAGTGATGCGGGCGCACTTCTTAGTCGCCGCGTTTGGGTGCAGGCTCAGCTCTTCCATCGAGTAGAGGAGGCGGCGATGCACGGGCTTCAAACCGTCCCGCACGTCAGGAAGGGCGCGCGCCACGATAACTGACATCGCGTAGGTAAGGTATGCGGCTTTCACCTCGTCTTCTATGGACGCCGGTATTATTTTTCCGCCTTTGCCATTATTTTCATTCTGATCGTTTGTGGAAGGCTCATCCTCAAAGCCTTCAATTTCGGTATCGCTCACGTTTTTTCCTTATGTTGTGAAGAGTATTCGCAAAAAATCCGATTCAAAAGACCGGTTTCATAACTGGTATATTTTACTATATAAAGTAAGTTTCTTCAAGAGGCGGGAATTTCCGGGCGAGATTACATTTCGTTTTCCGGCGCTTGGCAATAGCCCATATATCTTATGGTAGACGGAGAAATGTGTCTTCAGCTATAGCGGGATGAGTGGTCAGCGGCGGCTGTCTATCGCTGGGCGACGCTTAATCTGCATTACTTCATTACCGCGTCGCCCCAGGCAAAGTGAACCTCTAAAAGGTTTCCCGTAGAATCATCAACGGCTCCGCCTAAACTGTTGAATTCTTGAAGATCAAACGTCAGGTTTACCGGATCCTGCGCGGGAACATCTACCACATATCCTTCATCATCTATGCGCTGCTCTTCATACCAGGTAACATCACAATACAGTTTACGACCGTCCTTCAAAAGCAGAACGTTCCACGCATGATTGCCAATCGCCGACGACCATTTTTCGATCCCAACAATATATGGATGATTGTCAAACGCCTCTGACACCGCATCAGCATATCCGTCGCATACGGCTTTCCTGACGTTTGGATTTCGGTATTGTACCCGTATACCATAGGCGCTTTCAAAATCATAGTCAAGGTCTTTAGCAACACGGTACACGATTTCTTCAATTTCCCTAAATACCGCTTCTTTTCTGCGTTCCTCTATACGATACTCCGCTTCATCATACATCTTTCGGGTTTTTGTATATAACGTTTCATTATTCCCTATTGAGCCTTTGACATTGAACCACGTATAGATGTACTGCGGTAAGTCCAAACACGCCGCGCCGTCTTCTGTATAAAAGAAACGGTACTGTGAATCTGAGACGTCTCCAAATTCGGCTTTATAGTTTTCCAGCTTTTCATGTATGTATGCGGGAAGATAATCACTTGGCATGGAAAGAGACGTTGAATTATCTATAGGCGGTTCTCTTTCTATGGCAATGACTTGGCTAACTTCTTGCGTTACTTCATCATCCTTGTCCTGGTTGGGGTACGCAGGAGTATCTTCCAAAACAGTGGACTGCAAAGAAGCGTCGGAAGAAGCAGGTGCATTCCCGCCTCCTGTGGCGCACGCGCCCAGCAGAGCGAGCGCACATAGTACTATCAAACCCGTTCTTTTCATGGTTCCTCCAAAATATAGTGTGAACCGCCCCAAACGGGCGGCGTGAGTAACGCTTGTTTGGTACTGACCCTACTGCTGCCAGCGGATTCCTTCAAGCCTAGTCCGCACGTCGGGATGATTCTTATCGATTCGTAGAGTCGCTTCATAATCGGCTGTAGTCCGGTTGTCTGTTACGCTCCTGCTGCAACCTACTGATTTGTTGAAGTATAGCCTGCGCGTCGGTATTAACAGGGTCGAGCCTGATTGCCTCGTTTAAGTCGGTAATTGCCTGGTCGTAGTTCCCTTTGCTCGTATATGCAAGACCCCGATTTCTATATGCCATCGCATAATTTGAATCGAGTCTGATTGCCTCGTTTAAGTCGATGATTGCCCGGTCGTAGTCCCCTTTGCCAATATACGCAATCCCCCGATTGCTATACGCCATCGCCATAGTGGGGGCGAGCTTGATCGCTTCAGTACAATCAGCGATCCCTTGGACGTAGTCTCTTTTATAGATATACGCAGCACCCCGATTGCTATACGCCATCGCCACAGCAGGGTCGAGCCTGATTGCCTCGTTTAAGTCGACGATTGCTTGGTCGTAGTCTCCCTTTCGGGCATACGCGCCACCCCGATTGCTATACGCTATCGCCAAAGTGGGGTCGAGTCTGATAGCTTCAGTACAATTGGCGATGACTTGGTCATAGTCTCCTTTATAGAGATACGCAGCGCCCCGATTGTTATACGCCATCGCCAAAGTGGGGTCAAGCCTGATTGCCTCGTTTAAGTCGGTGATTGCTTGGTCGTAGTCTCCTTTTCGGGTATACGCACTGCCGCGATTGCTATACGCTATCGCCAAAGTAGGGTCGAGCCTGATCGCCTCGTTTAAGTCGGCGATTGCTTGGTCGTGATCTCCCTTTCGAGTATACGCGCCGCCCCGATTGCTATACGCCATTGCCAAAGTGGGAGCAAGCCTGACAGCTTCAGTACAATCGGCGATTGCCTGGTCATGATCTCCTTTATAGAGATACGCAGCACCCCGATTGCTATACGCCTCCGCTAAATTAGGGTCAAGCTTGATGGCTTCAGTACAGTTGGCAATTACTTGGTCGTAATCCTCTTTGTAAAGATATGCAATGCCGCGATTGCTATACGCCATCGCCAAAGTGGGGTTGAGTCTGATAGCTTCGGTACAATCAGCGATTGCCTGATCAAAATTCCTTTTGTTAACATACGCAACACCCCGATTGCTATATGCCATTGCCAAAGTGGGGGCGAGCCTGATTGCCTCGTTTAAGTCGGCGATTGCCTGGTCAAGATCTCTTTTGTTAACATACGCAGCACCGCGATTGCTATACGCCATCGCCAAAGTGGGGTCAAGTCTGATCGCTTCGGTACAATCGGCGATTGCTTGGTCGTGGTCTCCCTTATAGAGATACGCAGCACCCCGATTGCTATACGCCATCACCATAGTGGGGTCAAGTCTGATCGCTTCAGTACAGTCGGCGATTGCCTGGTCAAGATCCCTTTTGTTAACATACGCAGCACCGCGATTACTATACGCCATCGCCATAGTGGGGTCGAGTCTGACAGCTTCAGTACAATCAGCGATTGCCTGGTCATAGTCTCCTTTATAGAGATACACAGCGCCCCGATTGCTATACGCCATCGCCATAGTGGGGTCGAGCCTGATTGCTTCGCTAAAGTCGGCGATTGCTTGGTCGTATTCGCCGTTTTGGTAATAGTCAACGCCGCGGTTGTAATACGCTTCGGCATCGTTGAGAGATTCCTGTTTGGACGAAGTTGAAGCGCAGGAATACAGAGAAAAAAGCGCCGTCACAGATATAAATATGACAGCTGCATGTTTACTAATTGATTTCTTCATAAGAATTCTCCTTTATTATTTGACTATTTGCCTATACTGGATAGTTCTAAACCATAGACTTTCTAATATAAGTCAGGAGTTGAAGTATAGACCGTGCGTCGGTATTAGCGGGGTCGAGCCTGATTACCTCGTTTAACTCAGTGATTGCTTGGTCGTAGTCTCCTTTTCGAGCATACGCGCCGCCCCGATTGTTATACGCCATCGCATCGGTATCCGTCGTCTGCACTCTGCAACACAAGACTACGCCGTCCTGCATCGCCCGATGAGAGAGTCTCCCTAGCCTCGTAGTGAGATGCTCCCTACGGTCGTAGGGAAGTTCTCCCTAGCTTCGTAGGGAACACCTCACCAGCCCGCTTACACGTTTACTGCACCGTTAAACTACGCTCAAACACGGCGGTTCTGGCTTCTTTTAGCGTACCGTTACTGCTGCTGTACTGGCTAGTCACCTCAATTTTGTACGTTCCCGCAGTAAGCATGGGAATCACCACGATCAACTTGGACGGATTGTTGGTCACGATGTCCGATCCCTCCACTTTTGTCCGATCATTCGTCTCCTGATTAACGAAATATACGCCGTTCGCTTCGTTATCGCCCACAATCTTTATCTTGCTCCCGCTGATTTTCAAGTTCCGGCTTGGGGTGAGCAGGTCGTTGACGCTTCCGGTTTTTACATCAAGTACCTGCGTGATAACAAGCGACGTATCCGCGACGCCCAGAATATCCACTTCGATATTGGCGAGTTCCTTACGCAGAAGCGAACCTTGCTGAAAGTCAAACAACACGCTGTGTTTTGCGGAGTCAAACTTCTCGGTCGCGCTGTCAAAAACACCTTTGATGGTGGTTTGAGCGATGAAATAGCCTGTGTTGATCAAAAAGCCGTCGCAAAGGCAGTACGCCATTTCTTTGAGGAACAGACCCACCGCGTGTTCCATGGCTTCCACTGAAACGTCCGCTCCGCCGCGGCTTACCGCCGATTGGACGACATCCGCAATGCTAAGTGATTTCTCCGAAATGACCTTTGCGATGAAGTCGTTCGGGTTTTCGGTGAACATGTTGTCATACAACTGTGCCTTGATTTTGTGACATACAACCATACTTATAACTCCTTGTTAGGTTTGATAATCGTGTTAAAGCATAGAATCTAAATAATCATTAACAAATCGCAAGCCGCCAGCGTCTCTGCTGACGGTTTTCATGTATTATGGAATTGAAAAAAATCACCGAGACTTGGACTAATATTTCCAGTGCTATGGTCATTTCACTGATCAATCCCATATATACTATGTTCCCTCCTGCTGGCGGCAAAACAGTAAGAGATAAAAGGAAATACGTTTTACGCCAAACCCCGCGCCTTGATAGGTAAAGGATAGATATCTTCCGGTAAAACGGAGACCTTGTAGCGTGATATGAGAATTATTGTATCGGAATATAAGATTGTAATAAAAAAGTGAAGAATTTTGAGAAAAAAGCGGGAAATTCGCTGTTAGGTACTTGACAAAGCCGAATTCGGCGGCATAATTATGGTGCATCAATCTGCAATGCAGTTAGGATATTTTTTGAGTGGTCTGGCGTTATACATACAGACACTGGAAAAATCATAATGTTCCCATTTTACTACCTACCTAATAATCTGTCAAACATTTTTTTATCAGGGCGATGAGTTTTCAAGAGCAGTTATACTGGCGCGCTGTATTCCATCATTCAGTATGATCCTAAAAGACGGCGACTTGCGTCATTTTTCGTCTACTGGTGTTTGAGAATGTGATGAAAAGATAGGAATATCAAGCGGAATATGTCAATTTTATGTATGATAATGAGTTTTGCCAGTCAGATTTTTGCTCATTCGGCTTTATGGTGCTTTGGTAAATACTTTCGTATTGTATGTGTCCTCACCAAGCCGAGCCTGAAGCTCCGCAATCAGCGCGTCCTTCTCTGCTATTTTCGCTTCGTTCTCCGCGACCACGTTCCGCCATTTTTCGTCCGTGCGTTTCTCGCCGATTTGTTCACCCTCGCGTTTGCCCACTGCTCTGGCTTTGCGCCGAGCGTGATCAATTGTGGACGCCTCATTGTGCCGCGCCCGTGACCGCAGTCGCTCGATCTCCTTGAACTCGTCCGTAGCCGTTACGAGGTACGAAGTTCTTTTATATGCGGCTCCATAGAGATCAACATTCCGCGTCCGCGCTTAACACGCCTCGTCTTGTTATACAAAAATGACGTATGGTATAGAAAAGAGTTACAGGAAACCGCCGCGCTCACGTACCTTAACTGACGAAAATTGAACAGAATAGTAGGTGCGCAATCCAGAAAAGAGTACATACTGGACAGTCTTTTATGTGCCCTCACCAAGCCGCGCCTGAAGCTCCGCAATTAGCGCGTCTTTCTCCGCTATTTTCGCTTCGTTCTCCGCGACTACGTTCTGCCATTTTTTGTCCGCGCGTTTCTCGCCGATTTGCTCGCCCTCGCGCCTGCCTTCACGCCTGCCCACTGCTTTGCCCTCCGCTCTGGCTTCGCGCCGAGCGTTACCAAGCGCGGACGCCTCGTTGTGCCGCGCCCGTGAGCGCAGTCGCTCGATCTCCTTGAACTCCTCCGTCGCCGTTACGTGGCGATACGCCTTGATTGCCTCTTCCATGATTGGCACCTCCATCTCCTCCAACCGCTTCAGCTGCTCTTCCGTCTCCGCCTTGAACAAGGTCAGCCACAGCCGTTGCTCGTCCTCGCCGCTGATTACCTCAGGCAGCTTCGGCAGCTCAAAGTAATGCAACACCTGCCGATCTGT
>QMCE01000844.1_pt1 | contig 19983 bp, 17 predicted proteins | sample 1821851 | NCBI WGS metagenome assembly QMCE01 (sample SAMN09453174, study PRJNA476694) | Termite gut metagenome, whole genome shotgun sequencing project. | isolation source: worker | host: Odontotermes sp. | place: South Africa:Pretoria | collected 2016-01-28
ACGCCGCGTATATAGGCTTCCGCCTTGGGCGCATCCGCTGCTGCGCCGTTTACTGTCCAGCCGCCTTCGGTACGGGCGAGGGTTACGAGCGCGGCGTTCGCGCCGTCTATAGGCGCGTCCGGGGACATGTCAGCGGGCGGCGCTATGATCACCCGCTGCACCGTGTCAAGCGGCGGCTTCTCCGCTTCCGGGAACAGGCTCGTGTCGTACCACGAACTGCGCGGGCTTGAAATGTAACTGGAAAGCGACGACGATCCCCGCCGCGCCTCGTCCCTGCCCGCCTTGCGGAGGTACACCCCGCCGCTTGAGTCCGAGCCGCCCATGAGCAGGTCAAGCAGGATGGTTTCGCCGCCCTTTATCGTGAGACGCTCGGCGCCGTCTTCCGCAAGCCCCAGCCGTTCCATGGACGCCGCCTCAACGCTGCGTACCGGATAGTCGCCCTTTTCCGAGAGAAAGTTAAGCAGATCATCGATTCGCGCCGCCTTTGCCGGATAATCCTGTCCCTCAAACGGAACGCGCCATGAGCCATCTTTCTTTTCAAGCGTAATGGTTAGGCCGTCGATACTCTTCACTTCTATCGCGTCAACACGGGGCAGCGCGCCAGCGTCAAGCCACGCGTACGCCGCGTCGCGCCTCTCCGCACGAGCCGGATCGAATACAAGCGAAGCGGTATACGCCAGCGCGAGCGCCCCGACGAGCGCGGAAAGAACAATCACCTTTGTTTTATATGTCATTTTTTCTCCCTCCTTTTACCGCTGCACACTGCGGGCGCGTCTTCTCCACGCCAAAACCAAGCCCGCCGCTATGACCAGCACGGGAACAAGCCCCAGATCGACAAATCGGGCGAACGCCATAGCGGCAAAGCGATCCCGCTCGTCCGTGATCTTATCAAGCCGTCCTGCCGGAGGCAGCCTGTTTCTGATGTTGACAATATCGTCGTCATTGCTGAGGTACACGGCGGTCTGCGCCAAAAAGTCGTAATTTTCGCGGCGCTGCACAAAGCCGCCTGCAATGTCGGTGTCCCCAACGACGATAACGCGGGCTTCCCCGGTCTGAGAGGGCATATCCGGCAGAACTTCATCGGAGCCTTCCCGTACCGGTTTCGGCTTAGCCTTAAAGTAGCTCGGAAACGCGCCGGAAAGCGCCGCGCCGAGTATCTTCACGCCGGTGGTTTCGGCGGCTTCCATTTCGAGCATATAAGGAACTTCAGGGTTCGCGTTGAAGTCCTTGGTTTCAAGCCATGCCTCGCGTGTTGAGGTGAAAAGCGGCTCGGCGTTTACGCCCGCGGGCGCGGCTATGTCAATAGGACTCGCCCAAAACAGGTCTATGCCGCTGAAACGGCTTGTCAGGGGATGGGTGGGATTGCCGTTCTGTCCCAAAACGCCTATCCACAGCGGATAGCGGGCAAGGTGTATCTGCCGCATTCCCCCTGCGCTCGCGGTTTGGTACTGTATGGTGAGCGCGGAACGATCAAGCGCGAGCTGGGGTTTAATTGTTGCGCCGTAAGAGCCGATCATGGCGAGCAAGCCCTGATCCATAGGCACGCGAGTTTCGAGCGCGCCCTGCGAGTTGACAATCACGCCGTCAACAGCGAAAAGAACCCGTCCGCCCGCCTGTATGTAGCGGTCTATGCGGTAGAGCGACCACTCGTCCAATTCCTCGGCGCCGCCAAACACGAACAGGGCGCTGAGGTCATCGGGGATTTCATCGCCCGCCATGATCTGCGCCACCTTAAAACCGGCTAACTGTAAAAACTGGGCAAGACTCATAAAATCCCGTTCCCACTGCTTGGAAGCGTCGCCCACAATGATCCCAATATCCCGCTCTGTTCCCCGCGCCATAGCGCGGATGCGGCTTGTAAGGTCATATTCAAGCGTGTCAAGGGAAAACACAAACGGCACAACCTCGATTTTGTCGAGATACTCTATCGTAAGCCCTGAGTACACCGTGGCTATCCGCGCCTCATCCCGCTCTATGATCTGAATCTGCTCCGGGATAATGCCGAGCCGCTCCACCGTATCTTCCATACGTTCCTTTGCCGGGTCTTTTACTTCCACTCGAATCCGTCCGTGCGAATAAGCGGCGTATTCCCGCAAAAGGTCTTCGATTTCCGCTGGATTGGGGTACTGCGCCGTGAGCTTCTCGGACACATAATACGTTACCAGTACTTGATCGGGAATTTCCTTGTACAAGTTGCGCGAAACTTCCGAAATGGTGTACGCTTTGTTTTTGGACAAATCCAGCCTGAACCACAGCCGCGAGCTTAGCAGCAAACCCAGTATAACGGCGGCGAGGGTTAATATCGTAATAATCGTAATCTGTTTTTTCGTCATTCCGTACCTCTAATTAAACTTTCTGTATAAAATCACGCGGGTGTTCAAAAACAGGAAAAGCAGGGTGCTTACTATAAAAAACGCGATGTCCCGCGAGTCTATGATGCCTTTTGAAAAGGTTTCAAAATGGAAGGACAGCGAAAAATAGTTGATGATATCCGCGGCAAGCACAGGCAGATTGAGCGACGCGGCGACCTGCCGTACATAGATGACTATGACGAGCGCAACCGCGCTTCCTAAAAACGCCGCCGCCTGATTCTTAGACAGGGACGACAGCAGCACGCCAAGGCTCGTGGCGGATGCGCCAAGCAAAGCCGCGCCCACGTATTCCGCGAAGAGGACGCCGGGATCGAAAGTGCCGAGCGGAAACAGGGTGAGCGGCACGAAGATCGTCAGCGCCATGATGACAAGGAGCAGGATAAACGCGGCAAAAAATTTCCCCAGCACTAGAGACCACTCGGAACAGGGCAGCGTAAGCGAGCTTGCGTTCTTCAGCCCATGATTTCATGGTGAGCGCCGGTACTGCGAGGATAAAGCCGAGGGGAAACGCCGCGAAAAAGGGGCGCAGGGTCGCGCTGTCCATTGAAAAGAAAGTTTGCAGATTGAAGAGCCACACGGATACGAACAGCAGAAAAATTACCGCGACCGCGTAGAACACGGGTGAATGGAACGCCGAATACAATTCCTTTTTAATCAAAGCTTTCATTTTTCTTCCTCTTTTTGGATTGTGTGTGATGATGGGGGATTGTTGCTGCGCGGCGCGCCGCCTTCGCTCGTAAGCCGGACGAAAATGTCTTCAAGACTGATCTTCTTCCGCGTCATTCCCAGTATCTTGAGGTTTTCCGCCACTGCCCAATCGAAAATACGTTCCCCGTCAAAGCCCTCATCCGCGCCAGCTGGCACAGAGAAGCTCATTTCCACGGACTTGTCTTCAAGTTTCTCTATCGCAGCCGTCTCCGCTGTAAGCCCGCCCGAAAGGCGCGGAAGCTTTGCCGCAATATCCGCGGGCGCCGCGCCCTTGAGCGTAAGAAACCAGGTGTCCGCGCCCTTGAGCCTGCTCGCGATCTCGTCGGGCGCGCCCTGATCCGCTATCCGTCCGTCGTTTATGATAAGCACTTGAGAGCAGACCGCTTCCACTTCCTGCAAGATATGTGTCGAAAGTATGACGGTCTTCCGCTCGCCTAACTTCTTTATGAGTGAACGGATTTCGATGATCTGGTTGGGATCAAGCCCGCTCGTCGGTTCGTCCAAAATTAGGATGGATGGATCGTGGATAATAGCCTGCGCCAGTCCTGTCCGCTGTTTGTAGCCTTTGGACAGGGTTTCGATTTTTTTCGATACGACCTGCTCAAGCCCGCAGGCGGAAATCGCCGCCTCTTTCGCCCGTCGCCGTTCCGTCTTGGGGATAAGCCGCGCCTCGGCTATAAAGGACAGATACTCGTCCACTGTCAGTTCCCCATAAACCGGCACGCTTTCAGGCAAGTACTTCTTCACCTCCACTGGATTCTCTTGTATGGAAACGCCGTCGATGACCACGCTCCCGGACGTGGGGAAGTGGAAACCTGTCAAAATTTTCATAATGGTGGTCTTTCCCGCTCCGTTTGGTCCTAGAAAACCCAGTACCTGATCCCGCCCCACGGAAAAGGACACGTCCTTCACCGCTTCAAAGCCGCTGGATGGCGAGCCGTAGCGTTTGGTAATGTTTTGTACAGTTATCATGCATTCCTCTTTTTGTTTGTTTATTGTCAATTCATACCCGTCAAACGACGGGAAAAAAATTATCTTTAATATAGCAGTCAGGTACGCATTTCGTCAAGAGTACTATTTGCCGATCATTTGTAGTAACAACTTGACGCCGCTGTTTCCTATGTGCTATAGTTTTTTATTATGGATAGTACACGTGAAACTAAAGATGGTGCGAAGGGCGCTGATGGCGTGAAATCCGATGCTTGCTACGATATGAAACCAGATACGCGGACGGATCAAGACGAGCGGCAAAAGCAGCAGGACAAGGACGCTGTTATCCAAAAAGCCGCGTTTATTTCCCTTGTGGGAAACACCGCACTCACTGTGCTGAAAATAGGCGTGGGCGTATGGGCGGCGAGCGGCGCGCTTATCGGGGACGGCATAGACTCGTCAGTGGATATACTGATTTCCATTATCACGTTGGCGGTGGTGCGCGTTACAAGCCGCCCCGCGGACGTGGGCCATCCATGGGGACACGGACGAGCGGAAACGGTCGCCACCGTGATACTTTCCTTCCTTATATTTTTTGCGGGCGCGCAGCTCATATTCTCTTCCATTGGCACGCTCATACGCGGGGAAATACCGCCGGTACCGTCCGCGCTTGCTCTCGGTGCCGCAGGCGTTTCTATTATCGGCAAAATTCTGCTTGCGCTGACGCAGTTCCGCATGGGCAAGCGCGTCAATTCCTCAATACTTATTGCCAACGGCAAGAATATGGCGGGCGACGTGCTGCTTTCTACCGGCGTACTTGTGGGGGTGGGTGTTTCCCGCGCCACAGGACTGGGCATCGCGGACACGATTGTGACGCTGCTGGTGGGTGCATGGGTGATAAAGTCCGCACTGGGTATCTTTCTTGAGGCGAATCTGGAGCTTATGGACGGGGGCGTATCTTCCGCTTCGTACAAAGCCGTGTTTGACGCGGTAAAAGCGGTAAAAGGCGCAACGAACCCGCACCGCGCCCGTATGCGGCGCATCACGCGCTTTTGGGACATAGATTTGGACATAGAGGTCGACCCGCGCCTAACGGTGGTGGAGGCGCACCGCATAGCAAGCGCAGTTGAAACGGAAATAAAGCGCCGCCTTGACAATGTGTTCGACGTAATGATCCACATAGAGCCGCTTGGCGGCAATGAAGGCTCCGAAGGCTATGGGCTGTCCGAGGGCGATGTGCAGGGCTTATAGGCGCTCGCCGCCACGACGTACATTGCCGTTCGTTCCCGGAAACTCCGTGCCTTGCGTCTTTCCTCAAAATGTGCTATACTTTTTATATATGATTGTTTCTATGTTTCAGATTATTTCTGAAATCCCCGATGTTTCCGCCAGAAAGGACAAGCGCCATGTTGTTCAGTTCGTCAAGATGAAGTTGTACAAAGGTTTTCATCCTAATTGGAGGAATTTTGATTTTTTGTAAACAGTGTATACAAATGCGGCGGACATCGCCGGTTTTGGGTATGTTTGAATTTTTTACACATTTCCTGCCTGCGCGTGCTTTACGGGAGCGGCGCGGCAGCGCAAAATGCGTGGCTGTCTGTCTGTATATCGCGTCTGTCTGCGCTCTGCTGTCAGGCTGCGTGGGAGGAAGCGTGGACATAGCGCTCAAGGCGGACGGCACGGGCTCTATGACGCTGGAATACCGTATGGCGGCTGGGCTTGACCAGCTCGGAACGCTGGACGGCAACAAGAGTTGGAGTACCGTTCCGGCGGGCGAAGCGGACTTGCGGCGCAGCGCAGCGCGGATCGAAGGCATGCGGCTTATATCTTTCTCTTCCAAAACAGATGAAAAGAGCGCCCTTGTTATTTACACAGCGAAGTTCGGATTCGACAACTTTCCCACCCTGCTCACTTTTTTGGACGGAACCGGATCACACCTTATATTCGCCCAAGACGGCGGAAAGAATCGCCTTACCTGTATCCTGGACAAAGGAGAAAACAGGGCCATAGACCCCGACCTGCTTGCGCTACTTGAGTCGGTATCTGTCGGCGGCGCGTATGATTTCAGCCTGACGCTGCGCCTTCCTTCCGGCGAAGGTACAACTGCGGTGTTTGACGGAAACGGAACGCCGCTTGATATTCCTGGCGCAAGCTTGTCAGAGGGGAAAACCCTGTCTTTCCGCGTTCCTATAGCGCGGCTGCTCTCTATAACGGAGGGAGTAACATTGGAGATGGTCTGGTGATGACCTTGTTCTGTCTTCTATGGATTCCGTTTGTCTTTCTTTTGTGGGCGGCGCTCGTTCCCTATGAAATTAGTATATCCGGCATACTTGCCATTATTTTGGGAAGTCTTGTCGCTGTAGTACGCTTCTTTTTTGCCGATTCTATGGACGGCGGCGCGTTCGGTTTTGAACGGTGGATCGCCGTGGCGGTTGATATGGTGGCGATTCCGGTTCTGACACCGCTGCTTGTCTATGCGCTTCTTCTGCTTGTGCGGGCGGCGCGGGATATTGTCGGTGCGGGCGGGTTCGCCCTGCTGTGGCTTCTGCCCAACGGTATTCTCAGCGCCGTTCAATGGAGCGTGGAACAGGACCCGCTGAAGCTCGTACTTGTTCCGTTTCTGTGGACGATCATTGCGGTGTCGGTTTCTTTTTTCCTTTTAGTAATAAAATATATAAGAAATCCGGTTGTGATTGTGGCGTCTCTGCTGGGTATACTGGCGGTTTCGCCCTTGTCCGTTACGGCGTACTGGGCGTTTTACGGGCAGAAATCCTCTGTTTTATGCTATGGAACGCTCGCCCTTGCCGCGGCGTTTTTTATTCTGTCCTTAGTAGTCTCATGGCGTCTTTCGGAACATCAAAAAACACAAGACGCTTTTTTCAAAAAAGAACAAGGATAGCTTATGCAGTATGTGAGCATGGTTTTCAATATTGTCGGCAGCCTCGGTCTTTTCCTGTTTGGAATGAAGGTCATGAGCGACGGTATACAGCAAGTAGCGGGCGGGCGTATGCAGCGGGTACTTGCCTTTATGACCGGCAACCGCATCGCCGGTGTGATGACCGGTTTGGCGGTAACGGCTATCGTGCAATCGTCGTCGGCGACAACGGTGATGGTGGTGTCCTTTGTCAATGCGGGACTCCTTACGCTTAAACAGGCCATTGGCGTGATTATGGGCGCGAATATCGGTACCACTGTTACGGCGTGGATAGTGGCGCTCATAGGCTTTTCCTTTAAGCTGTCCGTCATATCTCTGCCTGCTGTGGGTATAGGTTTCATCCTGACTATACTCAAGTGGAAGCACCGCGACCTAGGCACGGTATTGATGGGCTTTGGAATTCTGTTTCTGGGATTGGATTTCCTTACTAAGTCTATGCCTGCTTTTTCGGCGGATCAGCTTAACGCCATAAGCGCGGTCTCGGATTGGGGTTTCCTGTCCGTCTTGTTCGCAGTCGCCTTGGGAATGGGCGTTACGCTCCTGCTCCATTCATCGAGCGCGTCTACGGCTATTGTCCTGACATTGGCGTTTCAAGGGATTATCAACTACGAGTTTGCCGCCGGTATGGTGCTGGGTGCGAACATCGGCACAACGGTTGATGCGGCGATTGCGTCCATAGGCACCAAAATCGCCGCCAGGCGCGCCGCCCTTGTCCATATACTGTTCAACGTAATCGGAACTATATGGGCGCTTATCTTTTTTACCCCCCTTCTTTCCCTTGTTGATATTCTGGTACCGGGCCCTCTTACAGGGGTACTGCTTACCACACACATCGCCATGCTCCACACAGTGTTTAATACCCTCAACACACTGGTATTCCTGCCCTTTGTCGATCCTTTTGCGCGTCTTGTTTCGTGGATGATCAAGGACAAAAAGGGCGAAAAGAGCGATTACTCGGAGCATTACAAACTTGCCTACACTTCCGCTTCCATTCAAGACACCTCTGAGCTGAACATATTCCGCGCCGAAAAGGAGATTCGGGATATGGCGGGTCTTGCGGCGTCCATGTTCGGAAGATTCTGCGTCGCTCTGCAAGCTTTCCACATAGACGCGGCGGAAGCCGGGCGGGAAGTGGCTGTGGGAGACCTGGTGCACGAGGCTACAGATCACGAGCGTTACGCTGACGAAATGCGCGAGGAGCTTACCCGTTTCCTTATCGAGTGCGCGAGACAGCAGCTAAGCTTGTATTCAGAAAACAAAGTCTCTACTCTGCTGCGTATAACTGCGAGCTTAGAGGAGCTGACCGACGACTGTTACGGCGCGGCGCTTCTCCTTGATAGAAGTGTGAAGAAAAATCTGATATTCAAACATAAGGAAACCGAGGCGCTTACGGAGTATTCTGCGTTAGTAGAGCGGTTTTTGACGCATATTGAAAAGCAGTGGGAACATCCCGAAGACGAAGAGCTGCGAAACCGAAGCACCGAGCTGGAGCATCGCATCACGGATATGCAAGCGGATTTAAGGCACATGGGGCGCAAACAGATAGAAGCGGGCGAAGACGTCAAGACCGAGCTGCTCTTTATTGACTTGGTGCGGCGTGTAGAGAAGGTCGGCGACTACTGTTACAGCATTTCCGGCGCGCTTGAGTCGATGAACACGAGCAAGACCTTGAAGCAATAATTTTTGCTGCCGATTCCTAAAAATTTGTAATTGTGTATACTAAATAATAAAGGAGAAAGGTATGGTTAAAAAAACGTTTTTCCGTATTCTCGCGTCGCTTGCACTTGCGCTGGCGTTCGCCTCGTGCGCAGGAGATCCTCCCGCCGCCGAGACTCCCCCGGAGACACCCATTCCGGTTGAGTCCCCGCCCGCCGTCGTCGAAGATCCGCCGGTTGAAGCCCCACCGATGGAGACGCCTTCAGCGTCGGAAGAGCCGCAGCCTGCTGCTGACAAGGCGGCGCTGGACGCGCTTGAGTCCGCGAAAAACACCGCCGCGGCGGCGCGCGCTCGCGTGATTAGAGTCGGCGGCGACACGGCGTACCCTAACGACTTTCAAGCGGCGGAAAAACTCTTGAATGAGGCGCAGGGCATGACAGCCGTCACGCAGCAAGCTGCGGAAGATGCCGCGTCCCGCTACCAAGCCGCGGCTGAACACTACGATGAAATCTTCCAAAAAGCGCTTCCCGCCTACGCGGCAAGACGCGCCGCAGAGCTTGCCTCAGCCCGGCAGGCGGCGCTGGACGCGGGCTGGGGGATCAACGATCCCGCTCTCGTCGCAACCGATAAAGCGGCGAAAGACGCAGCGGACGGTTATGGCAGTGGCGATTTTGCCGCAGCAGAGCAAAACGCGGACAATGCAGCGCTTTTATATCAAGCGATGCTCTTGATTTCCGAGTCAGACAGTACGGCGAAAGAGATGACCGATAAGGAGTTGGTCAAATACGACCGCAACGGCTTTAACGCCGCTCAAGCACTTTCCAACGAAGCGCGCTCCGCCTGCGCCGCCGGAAGCGGACAGGACGCGCTTAAAAAAGCCGAAGACGCCCGCGCGCGTTTCGCATTAAGCCTCAATACCGCATGGAAAAACTGCGCGATTGAAAAGTCGCAGGGAGCGGGTGCAGAGCGGAAGGGAGCGCTTGACGCCAAGGCGAATGTGGCGGTGCGCGATTCCTTTGCTCAGGCGGACACTTTGTATAACCAAGCCGCTGCCGCCTATCAAGCGTCGAGGTTTGAGGAAGCCGCTGGCGTGTATGGAACCGCCAGCGCGATCTTTGCCCAAGCCCGCGAAGAGGCGATTGAGAAACGTGATCTCGCTGACGCCGCCATCGAAGCGGCGCGCCAAAAAGCCGCGGAAAGCGACAGCATAGCCCAAAACGCTGAAGGCGTTTTGCAGGAAGGAGGCAATGAATGAAACGGTTTCTTTTTTTGATTGCCCTATCGAGCGTACTTGCGGCGTTTCTCTATGCCGCGCCCGCTCCCGACAAATACTATCCGGCAACCGGCTCGGATCCCAAAGCGGCGACTGCTGCATCCGAAGCCGATGCGCCTGCCGCGCCTGAAGCTTCTGCGGAAACAAGCGCTGCTTCTTCCACCCTGCCCCCACCCGCTCCAAGCGGCGCCACGGTTGATCCGGTTATTCCTTTCCTGCGCCCTGTGCCTAAAGATGTCAGGAACAACGAATACTATATGGAAAGCCTCCGCCTTACCGATCTCGCTCAGGCATCCTATGACGAGGGCAACTACGACACTTCCACGAACTATGCTGTCCAAGCCGCCGAACAGGCGCGTCTGTCTGATGAATACGCGGCGTTACTGCTCCGAATCAAGCACGCGAATGATTCGCTCACCAGCGCGCGGGGTCGGCTCGACTGGGCTGAAGGAGTGAACGCCACAGCGCGCTATCCCGAACCTTATGCCCAAGCAACCAGCTTATGGGACAGCGCCAGTGCCAAGTACGAGGCGCAGGATTGGGAAGGCGCGGCGTCCGACGCTGATAGCGCGTTCGCCTTGCTCGCTTCGTTTCAGGAAGCGCCCCGCCTGCCCGGACAATTTACAGTGCGCGCGTGGGAGACTACAAGAGACTGTCTGTGGAATATAGCTGCCAAAGACTGGGCGTACAAAGACCCGTTCAAATGGACGGTCATATACGAAGCGAACAAGGATGTGCTTCCCCGCGCCAACGAGCCAGACCTCGTAACTCCCGGATTGGTACTGACCCTACCGAGTATTAAGGGCGAAATCCGCGAAGGTATGTGGATAGACGGCGTGGATTATCCCGAATTTGAGGATTAAGAGGATGGATATGTCCGATAAAACAGATTCCGGCGTTCTTTGGGGAGCGCGCCTTGCGGAAAAGCCTGAAGAAGAGGCGTTTGCCTTTCAGGCTTCCATAACGGTTGACAAGCGGCTTGTAGAGGACGATATACGCGGAAGCCGCGTACATGTCGCCATGCTCGCCAAACAGAAGATCATCCCCCAGGACACGGCAGCAGTGCTTGACAAGGAGCTGTTCTCCATAGCTTGCGAAATTGATGAGGGGCAGCTCAACATCGATCTGTCTTGTGAGGATATTCATTCCTTCCTTGAGGCGGAACTCACGCGGCGGCTCGGCAATGCGGGGCGCATGGTTCATGCGGGGCGCAGCCGCAACGATCAGGTCGCCGTTGATTTCCGGCTGTACTTAAAGCGCGCCGTTCCGCTTCTGTGCGACGAAATACGGCAAACCGCCGTCGCTCTTTTGGACAAGGCGGAGCAGTATACAGAGGCGGTTATGCCCGGCTACACGCATCTCCAGAGGGCGCAGCCCGTAACGCTGGGTTTCCACCTGACCGCGTGGTCATGCGCCCTGCTGCGCGATCTGCGGCGTTTCCGCGACGCGCTCTCGCGGCTCGACGAATGTCCCCTGGGCGCGGGCGCGCTCGCTGGCTCATCCCTGCCCCTTGACCGCGCCCTTACTGCGAAGAATCTCGGCTTTAGCCGCCCCACGCTCAACGCGATGGACTCGGTAGCGGATCGGGACTTCGCACTCGAATTGGCGTCAGACGCGGCGATTACGGCGACTCATCTTTCGCGCTTCTGCGAGGATGTAGTGTTATGGGCAAGTGAGGAGTTCAAGTTCATTGATTTGTCCGAAAAATGGAGCACTGGTTCATCCATTATGCCGCAAAAGAAAAACCCCGACTTCGCAGAGCTTATACGCGGCAAAACAGGACGCGCCGTCGGCAATCTTGTAACCCTTATCACCTTAGTGAAAGGACTGCCCTACGCCTACAACAAGGACTTGCAGGAAGATAAAGAAGCGCTTTTCGACAGCCTCGACACGGCGGTTCTGTGCCTGCGTATGTTCCGGGGTATGATGGAGAGCGCCTCGTTTAACACGGAGCGTATGGAAGCCGCATGCACGGGCGGCTTCCTTGAAGCCACAGACGCGGCGGAGTACCTTGTACGGAAAGGAACGCCTTTCAGGAACGCCCACGAAGCCGCCGCCTGCGTGGTGCGCGACTGCATAGCCAACGGACAGACCCGCATAGCCGACCGGACGCTTGAGCAGCTAAAGGAACACTCCGCGCTTTTTGAAGCCGATGTCTACGACTGCCTCACGCCCATTGCCTGCGTCCGCGCTCGCACCACCGCTGGCGGCGCAGCGCCCGACGAAGTGCGCCGCCAAATCGCCGCGCTGCGGGATGCTTTTAAAGCCGCAACTTAATCCGCGCACAGGCGTTAATTTCCGGACTTGCGTGAGGTTACTTAACGCCTGTCGTTATATTTCGTTTTTTATTGAAGGGACGATTGGAAAAACAATCGTCCCTTCAGATCTGACAGTCGGTAGCGCTTGCATAATTGTGGGCAAACCCACATCCCACCCATACCACAACTCGCGCTCCGCGTCAAGCCCCCTCTGTCCTGCTCCCCGTCACCTTCACGCAAAAATACCCAGCAATGCGCATTCTGTTCCATACGTTCCGGCGGCTTCCCACCGCCCCCAACGGAACATCTTGCTTACACTACAGCTGAATCCCTGCTAAAACGAGCGGACCACACGGAAACCATGACGGTAATCTTGTCGATTGGGACCACAGTAGGATCGACTTGCGGAACGTACATTAGTAGCGCTATAGTTCCAGTCGCCGCCGCGCAATACGCGATTCGTCCCGGAAACGGGACCTGTGGGATCCGTTGTGGGATCCGTCTTGGTGCTATTATAATAGTAGTTATTATCAAACCAGTCCCAACACCATTCACAGACATTCCCGCTCATGTCATATAGCCCCAACCTGTTCTTCTTTTTTCTCCCTACAGGCTTCGTCTTATTTCCACTGTTCGTATAGTACCACGCCACCATGTCCACGTCATTGCTCCCGCTGTACTTATAGTTCAGCGAACCCTTGCCGCCGCCGCGTGCCGCCTATTCCCACTCCGCCTCTGTTGGCAGCCGGTACCCGTTCACACTGAAATCGCACGATATTGAATCGCCAGTGCCACTGTAACACGGCATCAAGCCTTCCGCCGTGCTTCGTTTATTGCAGTACTCTACCGCTTCATACCAGCTTACCTTCTCCACCGGCAGATTGTCTCCTTTCCAGTAACTTGGATTAGTCCCTATCACCTCCATCCACTCAGTCTGTGTTACTTCATATTTCCCCATATAAAACGCTTTGCTTATCGTTACTTTGTGGATCGGTTCCTCGTAATTATATCCATTCACGCTCCCCATCATAAACGTTCCTTTCGGCACTTGTACCATCCCTTTGGGAACCGACCCGCTTTTCATATTCTGTCCAAACACACAACCCGTCGACCCAACCAATGTTATAATCGCCACTACTCTTTTCATCTATACCCCCTTGCATAATTATAAAATACTGTAACTATATTATACTACAAAAAAAATATTTTCAATAATGAGGAGTAAATTATTAGTTGCTTCTCTTAAAAAAAGCCCTCCAAACAGAGGGCTGTCTGGTATGGTCTCTAGTTCAATTGGGCGGCAAGTTCTCGGGCGCGGGGGATATGACTTTGCAGCGCGGCGATGCGTTTTTCGTCCGCAGGGTGGGTGCTTAACAACTCAAGCGTACCGCTGCCGAGCGATGACATGCGCTGCCAAAAGGGAACTGCTTCGTCGGGGTTATAACCAGCGATAGCAGTGAGGTACAGTCCATACTCATCGGCTTCAAACTCGTTTTCACGGCTGAAAGGCAGAAGGGCGCCGACGTTTGTGCCTGCGCCGTAGACGGTCTGCGCGCCTTCTTGAGCGGTTTCAGACATATTTGCCGTCAAAATGGCGACTCCCGCGGACCCGACTTGCTGGAGGATGTTGGCGGTTTGGTTCTGCTGTCCATGGTTAAGGAGCGCGTGGCTCACCTCATGCCCCACGACCACCGCAAGCGCGTCCTCATTCTGGGTTACGGGCAAAAGTCCTGTGTATACCACGATCTTCCCGCCCGGCATACACCAGGCATTCACCTCGTCGCTCTGGATAAGGTGGTATTCCCACTCGTAGTCCGCAAGATAATCAGGGTTTCCCAGCAGCACGACCCACTTCTCGGCTGCTTCCTGTACATGCTGCCCCACCCGCTGTACCATTTCCGCGTCCGCGCCTCGTGAAACTACGATGTTCTGGTCAAGAAATTCCTGATACGCGGCAAAGGATTCAGGGAAAAGCTGACTGTTGTCCACAAGAGCGACCGTCTGCTGCCCGGTAAAGGGATCAGAAGAACAACCTGACGCGAACAGGCAGCTGATAAGAAGCGGAAGGGCTAAAGCCACTTTTATGTGTTTCATACTCAACATCTCCTCTTAAATTGTGATATGTAATATTGTACTACAAATTCATACGAAGATCAACGTACGGAATAGATGTTCTATGAGTAGTTTTCGTTCTGCATAGAACATTCATTCCGCTCATTATGACCCGCCGCTGTCCTCATTGCACAATTCGCCCTGTTCTGTTATAATGAACGCTATTATGATAGTAATGAAGTTCGGCGGCAGTTCAATCGCAACCGCTGATAGAATCCGCGCTATGGCGGATATTGTAAGAAAATATCTTCCCCAGAAGCCCGTGCTGGTACTGTCTGCTATGGGCGATACAACTGACCACCTTTTGGAGGCGGCGGACGCGGCGCTGAAAACGGGCGACTGTTCGGTGGACGCGGTGCGTTCCCTGCACTGCAATACCATACACGATCTTGGTCTTGACGCTAGTGTCGAAGTGGAAATTTCCCCCCTGCTGGAAGAGCTGCACAAGCTGCTTTTGGGCATATCTATGATACAGGAACTCACTCCTAAGACCAAAGATTACCTTGTTTCATTTGGCGAAAGGCTTTCCGTCCGGATTGCGGCGGCGTATTTCAAGACGATAGATGTGCAGGCGCATGCATTGGACGGCTGGGATGCAGGTATTCTCTCGGACGATAATTTTTCCTCGGCGTGGGTCTTGAAGGAAAGCTGGAAACTCATCCCCGAAAAACTTATCCCCCTTACGGACGCGGGCGTTCTGCCAGTGGTAACGGGCTTCATCGCCAAAACAAAAGGCGGCGCGATCACCACGCTGGGACGCGGCGGATCAGACCTTACGGCGACCGTCATAGCGGCGTCCTGCGGGGCAGATGAGGCGCAAGTGTGGAAGGATGTGGACGGCGTGCTGACCGCAGACCCGCGCATAGTGCCGGAGGCAAAGCCGCTTGAGGCAATTACGTACGAAGAGGCGGCGGAAATGGCGTATTATGGGGCGCAGGTTCTGCACCCGCGCAGTATGCAGCCCTGCGTCAGCGTCGGAACGCCGGTGCTGGTGAAAAACTCCTACAATCCCGCCGCGAAAGGCACGCGCATTGTTGCCTCGCTTGAAAAGGGCGCGCCGGTTCGTGCGCTTACCACGCGGAAAAACGTAACCCTTGTGGATATTGTTTCCACGCGCATGGTCGGGCAGGTGGGCTTTTTGGAGCGGGTTTTTTCCGCTTTTGCCAACCACGGCATTTCGGTTGACATGGTAGCGACAAGCGAGGTTTCCATATCCATTACATTGGATGCTGATTATAAACTGGAAGGCTTGCGGGAAGACCTCTTTAAGATCGCCAATATTGACATAAAAACCGACAAAGCCATTGTTACCGTTATAGGCGATGTGGAGCGTTCCTCGGAAATACTGAGCCGCGCCTTCCGCGTATGCGCCGATGCGGGTGTACAGACGCAAATGATCTCGCAGGGCGCAAGCAAGGTGAACTTCAGCTTCATCGTCAACGACACGCAGGCGTCCGAAGTTGTCCGCCGTCTTCACAAAGAATTTTTCTAAAAGCGTGGAACGAGATATATACGGAACAGACGTTCCGCCGTTTACCATATAGCGTTTTATAGGAGTGAACATGAAAATAGCCATTATTGGGTATGGAAAAATGGGAAAGCGGATTGAAGAGATCGCGCTTGAGTCAGGGCATGAGATTGCCGCCATTATCGATCCTGCCGGGTCGCCAGAGCGGAAATCCCTTTCGGGGACGCCTATTGAAACATTTCTCACGCACTCGACGATGCTTTCGCGGGCGGACGTGGCTATAGAATTTTCCCAGCCCCAAACCGCGGCGGACAACATCAAGGAGCTTTCCCACAGGCAGATTCCGGTGGTCGTCGGTACGACAAATTGGTACGATAAGCTCGACGACATCCGTATGGTCATCAAATTGAACGGATCAAGCCTTTTGTACGCACCGAATTTTTCGCTCGGCGTGAACATCTTTTACCGTATCGCTGCGTACGCCGCGAAACTGATGGATTCATTCCCTGAATACGACGCGGGCGGATTTGAGGTACACCACAACGAAAAAATGGACAGCCCTTCAGGAACTGCAAAAGTTCTGGCGGAAAAGGTCGTATCGCAGATGAAACGCAAAACCACGCCCGTGTGGCAGACGCTTGACCGCAAGCCCGCTCCGCATGAATTCCACTTTCCAAGCTTGCGCGTAGGCGCGGTTCCCGGTACGCACACGATAATCTTCGATTCCCAGTCGGACTCTATCGAAATAACCCATACCGCCAGAAACCGCGATGGTCTCGCACTTGGCGCGGTGCGCGGCGCGGAATGGCTTATCAGCGAAACGCCTCTTGGCGAAAAACGTCGGGGCGTATTCACCATAGACGATTTTTTGGATGATTTTTTAACAGTTCATCCCCAAACGGCGGAATAACCGTCACTCAGATACAAAGGAGGCTTAAAAAGTGAAAATCTTGGATTTTTTGAAGAATACGGGCGGAAACACCGGTGGTTCGTTGCGGGGGGCGTTTACCGCGCTCGTAACGCCCATGAAGGAAAACGGCGAGGTCGATTACGATGGCTTCCGCGAGTTGGTTGACTTCCAGCTCCGCGAGGGCATAGACGGGCTGGTACCGCTTGGGACGACGGGCGAAACGCCCACACTTGAGGAAGATGAAGAAGAGCAGCTGCTCAAGATCATCATAGAAGAAGCCAAAGGCAGTGTGCCTATCATCGCGGGCGCTGGATCGAACTCAACCAAGCACGCTGTTTTGTACGCAAAACGGGTGAAGGAATTGGGCGCGGACGCGGCGCTTGTCGTAACGCCCTATTACAACAAGCCTAATGACGAGGGAATTTTCCTGCATTTTGAAACCGTCGCCCGCGAGAGCGGCATTCCCATCATCATCTATAACATCGCCTCCCGCACCGGCAAAAATATCAACATGCAGCTCATGGAACGTCTCGCCCGTATTCCGAATATCGCGGGCGTGAAGGAATCTTCTGGCGATCTGAACCAGATCAGCGAAGTGATCGCCATGTCGGCGCGGATCAAAGACGAAGGCGGCGATTTTACCGTGCTGTCCGGCGACGACGCCTTTGCGCTGCCGGTAATAGCGCTCGGCGGCGCGGGCGTGATTTCGGTCGTGTCCAACATTGTGCCAGCAAAGGTGGCTGCGCTCACTAAAGCCTGTCTTAAAGGTGACTTTGAAAAGGCGCGCAAAATCCACTACGAACTCGCGCCTTTGATCAAAGGCGCCTTTGTCGAGACCAATCCCATCCCGATAAAGGCGATGATGGGCATGTTGAAGCTACCTTCAGGTCCGACACGTCTTCCGCTTGGTCCTCTTTCAAAGGAAAATCATGCTCTTTTGGAAACCCTTGTGCGGGAACTCAACGGCGAATAGCACGCGCGCATGAACATAAACGGCACTCATTACCGAACAATATGGCTTAAAGAGGATGATGATCGGATTGTGCGGATCATCAACCAACGGGCGCTGCCCCATGCCTTTGAGGTTCTCGATCTGAAAACCGTTGCGGATGCGGCGAGAGCTATTAAGGATATGTATGTGCGGGGCGCCGGTCTTATCGGCGCGACCGCCGCCTTTGGGATGTACCTCGCGGCTATTGAAGCCGACAAAGACATAAGGGACGCAGCGGCGGCGCTCAAGGCGACGCGCCCCACGGCGAGCAACCTCGCGTGGGCGGTTGACCGTATGCTGGCGTGTATACACGGGGTGCGACTTGACGCGGCGGGCGGTGCTGACAGGCAGGCGGTTATCAGCGCGGCGCGGCGTGAGGCGCAAGCCATAGCCGATGAGGACGCGGACTTCTGCCGCCGCATAGGGACGCACGGACTTTCGATTATCCGCGCAATCGCGGAGCAAAAACGGAAAGGCGAAGCGGTGAACATACTCACCCACTGCAACGCGGGCTGGCTTGCCTTTGTCGACTATGGTTCCGCCCTGTCGCCTGTGTACGCCGCGTTTGACGCGGGCATTCCCGTGCATGTCTGGGTGGACGAGACCCGCCCGCGCGGACAGGGAGCAAGCCTGACAGCCTGGGAGCTTGCGCGGCACGGCGTCCCTCATGACCTTATACCGGACAACGCGGGTGGGCATCTTATGCAGCACGGCTTGGTTGACATGGTAATCACCGGCGCGGATCGCGTAACCTGCTGCGGCGACGCCGCAAACAAAATAGGCACCTATCTCAAGGCGGTCGCGGCAAAGGAAAACAATATCCCCTTTTATGTCGCCCTCCCGTCCTCCACCTTTGACTTTTCCATGCGGGACGGTGTGAAGGAAATTCCGATAGAGGAACGGGACGCCTCTGAAGTGCGCTGCGTTACTGGAAAAACACTTTCAGATGGGCGCATAGAAACCGTACAAATCTGCCCGGACGAAACCCCCGCCCGCAACTGGAGCTTTGACGTAACGCCCGCCCGTTATATCTCCGGTCTCATCACCGAGCGCGGCGTATGCGCCGCCTCCGAAGCGGGCATAAGGGCGCTGTACCCCGAACAATCAGAGAACAGCCTATGACACACGACAGCACGCCAGATACTGGCGCCCCTGACGGAGTAGTCAAATACCGCGCGGAACATGAAAACGCCCCGGCGCCGCGCTCGCCGCTTCTTCCCGCCCTCACCGCCGCCCGGGAACGCCTGTTTGACCGCGCATTCATCGGCGTATACCCTTCGGGCATAGGCTATGGCAATGTCAGCGTTCGGGTGGAAAACGGCGCGGGGCGTGGCGACGCTTTTATCATAAGCGGTACGGCGACCGGTGCGAAAAGACTTCTGTCTCCCGAAGATTACTGCCTCGTTATCTCGTTCAATATTGAAGAAAACCACGTCCATTCGGCAGGACCCATCCAAGCCTCCTCGGAATCCATGACCCATGGCGCGATCTACCGCGCTCTTCCCTCAGTCAACTGCGTCATACACATCCACAACCTTCTCATTTTTGACGCGATGCTCCGCGGCGACTTTCCCGCAACACCCCGCGAAGCCGCTTACGGCACGCCTGAAATGGCGTTCTCTGTCATGCAAACGGCGCGTGAAGCCGATATGGCGCACAAAAGCGTGCTTGTCATGGCAGGACACGATGAAGGCATCATCGCGTGGGGAGCATCCGTGGAGGCGACTGAACGGCGAATCGATGAACTATACTGTCTGTACGAAAATAATGCTAATTAGCTAATAACTGGACGATATTCATATTAAGAGAACATTGTTTAACATATCATTCTGAATTGAAAAACTAAAAGCTACTCGTTCTAATTCCCTCTTTATATTTTCATTGTTTTGTTTTTTCTATTGACAGATTTGTTTTTGGCGTATAAGCTAATGTCAAATGAAGAATTGACGAAAGAAGGATATGTAAATTGGCGGAAAAAGATTTTAGAGAGCAAGTCAGAGAGAAATTAAGAGGATTAAATCGAAAGCAAACAGTTTTTTTCGCGTGGTTGTGCGCTGTCAGGGCGTTGCCTATTTTAGGATATAAAGGTCATTTTAAATTCTGGAAAGAAGAAGACAGACTGCGGTATCTTTATTCTGTTTTTTATGCGATAGATATTGCTTCTGCCTGCGCCAGCGCCGCCTACGCCGCCGACGCCTACGCCTACGCCGTCGCCTACGCCGCCGCCGCCGCCGCCGCCGCCGCCGTCTACGCCGCCGACGACGACGCCTACGCTGCCGACGCCGCCTACGCCGCCGACGACGCTGCCGACGCCGCCTACGCCTACGCCGCCGACGCCGCCGACGCCGACGACGCCGCCGCCCGTGCCGC
>QMCE01000882.1_pt1 | contig 19970 bp, 9 predicted proteins | sample 1821851 | NCBI WGS metagenome assembly QMCE01 (sample SAMN09453174, study PRJNA476694) | Termite gut metagenome, whole genome shotgun sequencing project. | isolation source: worker | host: Odontotermes sp. | place: South Africa:Pretoria | collected 2016-01-28
AAGGCAAGCGAAATTCTGCCGGAGGGTTTTGCCTGCCCCGAATGCGGCAACACCGACACGAACAACTGGACGAAGGAAACCGATATCATGGACGTGTGGTTCGATTCGGGCATTTCGCACGCCGCCGTGCTGCGCGGGAACTGGCCCGATCAGGCATGGCCGTGTGATTTGTACCTCGAGGGAACCGACCAGTACCGCGGTTGGTTCCAGTCGGCGCTGCTCACCGCCGTGGCGTGGCAGGGGGTGGCCCCCTACAAAACCGTTGTCACTCACGGCTGGGTGGTGGACGGCGAGGGCCGCAAGATGAGCAAATCCCTTGGCAACGGCATCGAGCCGGAGGAGATCATCAAGGATTTTGGCGCGGATATCCTGCGGCTTTGGGTGGTTTCGGCCGATTACCACGCCGATATGCGCATCTCGAAGGATATTTTGAGGCAGCTCTCGGAAATTTACCGCAAGCTGCGCAACACGGCCCGCTATATTCTTGGCAATCTCTCTGATTTTGACCCCGAAACCGACTGCGTGGCCGACGTCGACCTGCTCGACCTCGACCGCTGGGCGCTGGCCCGTATGGACGCGCTGCTCGAGCGCTGCCATGCGGCCTACGAGCGGTTTGAGTTCCACATCCTCTTCCACGCTATCCATAACTTCTGTACGGTGGATCTATCCAACTTCTACCTTGACGTGCTCAAAGACAGGCTCTACTGTGAGGCCAAGGCAGGCCCAAAGCGCCGCTCGGCGCAAACGGCTATCTACAAAATACTGCGCGCCCTCACCGCGTTGTTCACCCCTCTTATCCCCTTTACCGCCGAGGAAATCTGGGGATATCTGCCCGCCGAAAAAAACTGGAACGCCGCCGCCGCGCAGTTCAACGATATCCCAAAAAGCGTTGGGCCGGCGATAAGCAAAGATTTTATGGCGCGCTGGGAGCGGCTGCTGGCCGTGCGCGGCGACGTTCTGAAGGTGCTGGAAACCGAGCGCGGCGAAAAGCGCATTGGCAAATCGCTCGAGGCGAGGGTGATCCTGACGGCACAGGGAGAGCTGCTCTCGTTCTTGCGCGAAAACGAAGCCGCGCTGGCCGACCTCTTTATTGTTTCGCAGGCAGAGCTGCGCGAGGGCACAGGCGAGGGCGGCGACGTGGAGGGGCTTGGCGTTGCGGTGGCGCCCGCCGGCGGCGCGATGTGTGAGCGCTGCTGGATATACAGCGAGAGCGTTGGCCAAAATGCCGCGCATCCCACGTTGTGCGCGCGCTGCGCCGGGGTCGTTGCAGAGATGGGGCTGTAACCTATGCGCAAGGTAATAACGCCGGTCGCATTGGCTGTCGCTACGGCTCTTGTTGCCCTCGACCAGCTGGTCAAGGTGCTGGCGGCGGCGGGCCTGCCGGGTAAGCCGATTCCTGTTATTCAAAATCTGTTCTACCTCACCTATGTTGAAAACCGTGGAGCCGCCTTCGGCATGTTTCAGGGAGGCACGCGGGTGCTGGGCTTGCTGTCGCTGGCCGTTTCGGTCGCGCTGCTGGTGCTGCTGGTGAGCGGCAGGATCCGCGAGCCGGTGTGGAACTGGTGCCTTACCCTCATTCTGGCCGGTGGCGCAGGCAATTGCATCGACCGCTTTGCGCGGGGCTTTGTTGTTGATTATTTCGATTTTTCGGCGCTGTTTGGCTTCCCTGTCTTCAATCTTGCCGATTGCTGTGTGGTGTGCGGCACAATAATCCTTCTTGCTTCGGTATTTGCGGCGGAGAGAAAAAAAGAAGCGGCGCCCGCCGCAAAAGAGACGGTCGACGATATCCCGCAAGACAGCGGCGGCTCGCATGGCGATGACGACGCATAATCTGCGCGCGCTGCCCGGTGACGCCGGGCGGCGCATCGATTTGTTTATCTGTGAGGCGCTGCGCGGGCTCGAGCCGGGGCTGACCCGCAGCACCGTGCAACGGCTGTGCGGCGAGGGGGCGGTGCTGGCCGACGGGCTGGCGGTGCGCAAGCGCTACCCCTTGCGCGGCGGCGAGGAAATTGTTATCACACTGCCCGACGCAAAGCCGTCGCCGCTGACCGCGCAGGATATTCCGCTGGATATCGTTTACGAGGATAGGCATCTTATCGTCGTCAACAAGCCGCGCGGGCTGGTGGTGCATCCCGCGCCGGGGCACGCCGGGGGAACGCTTGTGAACGCGCTGCTGCACCACTGCGGCGCTTCGCTGGCCGGCATTGGCGGCGTGGAGCGGCCCGGCATCGTTCACCGGCTCGATAAGCTTACGAGCGGCCTGCTTGTGGCGGCCAAGACGCAGATCGCGCACGAAAATCTCTCGCTCCAGCTTAAAAACCGCGAGGTAACGCGTATTTACGAGGCCGTGGCCCACGGAACGCCCGTGCCGGAGCAGGGGAGCATTAGCGCCCCTATCGCCCGCCACCCCACCGACCGCAAGCGGATGGCCGTGGCCAGATCTGTAAACGAGACCGGCGCGCGTGAGGCGCTTACCCACTACCGGCTGCTGGGGCGTTACCGGGGTTTTTCACATCTCGAGCTGCGGCTCGGCACGGGACGCACGCACCAGATACGCGTGCATCTGGCCCACATCGGCCATCCCGTAGCCGGTGATGCCGTTTACGGCTCCGGCAAAGGCGGCCCCGACCTCGGCGGCCAGTGCCTGCATGCCCGTACCCTCGCTCTGCGCCACCCCGTTACCGGGCGGGCGATGGAGTTTACATCGCCGCTGCCCGATTATTTCGTGGGCTTTTTAGAGCGGCTGTCGCAGTAACTGGATATGGGTACGCCTGTATCCGGCTAAAAAAGCGCAAAAGGAAGGTACATATTTTTGCAAAAACTATCCGATCTGGTTATCATGAGCGATTTGGACGGCACGCTGCTGCCGCGCGGCGGCAGTATTCCCGGGCGGAATATCCGCGCGCTCGAGCGGTTTGTGGCCGGGGGCGGGCGCTTTGCCCTTGCCACAGGGCGGGCGCTTTCCAACACGGCGGAGTATATCGCGCAGCTGCCGGTCACCTTTCCGTGCATCCTGCTCAACGGCGGTGTCATCTACGACGCCGGGAAGGGCGAGTACCTGTACGAGGAGCCGCTGCCCGCAGGCGCGCCGGACTATTTAAGGGCGATGATGGAGCGCTTTCCCGATTGCGGCATGCTTGCCGTTACCCGCGAGGCGTACCACGATGTTAACGGCTCCGCCGCCCGCTACAGCGGCGATATCCAGCCCAATGCCTTTCTGCGCCCCGCCGCGCTTGACGCGCTGCCGAAACCGCTGCTCAAAGCGCTGGCACTGGTCAAACGCGAGCAGACGCGTGCGTTTTACGATTTTGTTGAGGAGCAAGCCTTCCCCGGCGTGCGGTTCGTCAATACAAACCCCGAATTTGTCGAGATGCTGCCCGAGAACAGCTCCAAGGGCGTTGCGTTGCGGCGTCTGCTGCCCATGTGCGGGCTGAGCCGCGAGAAGCTTGTGGCGATCGGCGATTACTTCAACGACCGCGAGTTGCTTGAGGAAGCCGCCATTGCCGCGACTCTTTGTGATTCTCCCGATGAGCTAAAGGCGCTGGCGCGGGTGATCACCTGCCCGGTGGGGGAAGGCGCAGTTGCCGATTTGGTGGAATGGCTCGAAAGGACAATGGGCAGCTGACAATGTAAGTATTGTCAATCACCCTTGCGCATACCATGTTACGAGGTGGTATGCGTGACAAAAGCAAAACAGATCTTACAGCTTGCAGCGGCGGGCTGTGCGCTTGCGCTGGCGGTGTGGGCTGTGGTTACAGCGGCGCGGCGCGGGCCCGCCAGCGCGTTGAGCATGGGACCGGCGGGCGGGCTGCCCGTCATCATCCTCGACCCGGGGCACGGCGGCGTGGACGGCGGCGCCGTCGGCGTTGACAAGATCATCGAAAAAGAGCTGAACCTCGCCATTTCGCTCGCGCTGCGCGATCTTTTGGAGACAAACGGCTTTACGGTGGTGATGACGCGCGTCGACGATATCTCCATCCACGACGATGGTGTCACCGGCACAAAGCGGCAAAAAACCTCCGACCTGCATAACCGCATGGCCATCATTGAGGCGAACCCCGGCTGTATCTTTATCAGTATCCACCAGAACAAGTTCGAGCGGCCCGGCGCGTGGGGCACGCAGGTCTTTTACGGCCCCAACCACCCCGACAGCAAGCTGCTGGCCGAAATAATGCAGGCAAACGCGGCGGGTATGCTGCAGCCCGGTAACGAGCGGGCCGTGAAGGCGGGCGGAAAAAACCTCTACCTCATCCACGAGGCAAAATGTACCGCCGTGCTGCTTGAATGCGGGTTTCTCTCCAACCGCGCCGAGGCCGGGAGGCTGACGACGCGCGCGTACCAGGAACAGCTTGCTTTTACAGCGCTGTGCTCACTGCTGGAGTTTTTGCAGGCAGCCGCGTAACGCAAACGATAGAGGACGTAAAACTATGGCGACCAAAGCAAAAACGATCTACCTATGCAGCGCGTGCGGGTACGAATCGGCGCGGTGGCTGGGCAAATGCCCCGGCTGCAACAGTTGGAACACGCTGGAGGAGACTCTCGTGCTGCCCGAGCCAAAAGCACCCGCCCGGCGGGCCGACCCCGCCGCCGTGCCGCTTACGACGCGCTTTACACGCCTGAGCGAGCTGGATGCGAGCGCCGAGATCCGCTCCGACACGGGCCTTTCAGAGCTCAACCGCGTGCTGGGCGGCGGTGTGGTGGACGGCTCCGTCGTGCTGTTGTGCGGCGACCCGGGCATTGGCAAATCGACACTGCTTTTGCAGGCGTGTAAAACACTGTGCGGCGCGCGCACCGTTCTCTACGCGGCAGGGGAGGAAAGCCCGCGGCAGGTAAAGCTGCGCGCCCGCCGTTTGGGCGTGACGGGCGAAAGCCTTATCATCGCGCCCGAAACGGACGTCGAGCAGATACTGGCGGGCGTGGAAAGTTTACGCCCCGACGCGCTGATGGTCGATTCGATCCAAACGATGTCGCATAGCCAGATAAATTCGTCGGCAGGCAGCGTCACGCAGGTGCGCGAGTGCGCCGCGCTGCTTATCCGCATGGCCAAGGAGCGCGAGATCCCGGTCTTCCTTGTCGGTCACGTCAATAAGGATGGCGGCATTGCCGGGCCCAAGGTACTCGAGCATATGGTGGACGTTGTTCTCACTTTCGAGGGGGAGCGGCATTCCAGCTACCGCATTCTGCGCGCTGTGAAAAACCGCTTTGGCTCAACAAACGAGCTGGGCGTCTTCGAGATGCTTGAGGACGGGCTTGCCGATGTGGAAAACCCCTCGCTGATGCTGCTTTCGGGGCGGCCCGAGCATGTGTCGGGTACGTGTGTGGCCTGCGTGATGGAGGGCACGCGCCCGTTGCTGGCCGAGGCGCAGGCGCTGGTGAGCAAAACCGGCTTTGGCAACCCGCGGCGCACCACCACAGGTTTTGATTTGAACCGCGCCGCCATGCTCATGGCGGTGCTCGAAAAGCGGGCCGGCTACTATTTTGGCAATCTGGATGCCTATGTCAACATTGTCGGAGGGTTGCGGCTGGACGAGCCGGGAGCCGATTTGGCCGTTGTGCTGGCCCTTGTCTCCAACCTGCTCGACCGGCCCGCGCCGCCCGATCTCGCGGCCTTTGGCGAGGTGGGGCTGGCCGGCGAGATCAGAGCCGTGCAGGGAGCGCGCCAACGTGTGAGCGAGTGCGCGCGGCTGGGCTTCGGGCGCATCGTTCTCCCAAAAAGCTGCGCCGCCCACTTGGGCGCTCCGCCGCCGGATACAAGGCTGCATTTTGTGAGCAATCTCAAGCAAGCCTTGGGTCTATTGACAACTTGATACTACTCTTCGGTTAAAATCCGCCTATCATTTATGTTTGCGCTTTTGCGCCGGGTCGGCGCAAAAGCGCTCGTCTTTTAATTGACGAATAGTATCACAGACCTCTTCCCGGCGATATAAATCGGGAACGGGGTCGCCGCGCGGGGATGACAGCGCGGGAGCGTTGAAGGCGCAATGCGCCCCGACGCCCCCGCGTTTTTTGTCTGTATACGGTCTGGCTTTGTTTGATCAACGGCGGGTTTGCTTTTCGTATTCCTTAGCCGGGATATATTCGTCGGTCTTGCGCGGGACAACGACCCAAAGGACGGCCGCCGCCAGCAAAGACGCGAAGAGCAGCGCCCACACCGGCAGCCGGCGCGCGGGGGCTCCGGCGGCTGTGTTGCCGGGTGTCGGGAGCATGGGCGGCGCGACACGTGCCGCGGCCGGTACCGCCTGTGCGCTGCCCGTGCCGGGGAGCGGCGGAGCGGCGGATGGCGTGCTGCCCGCCTCCGGTACTGCAATGTGCGCGGGGAGGGCGCCGCCGGGCTGCGGCGGGAGCTGCGTGAGATTGGGCCGCGCGATGTGCAACTGCGCGCTGTCCGTGTCGCTGCGTTGGGCGAGAGGGCCATCCGATACGATGATATCGCCCGCCCATTCGGTGGCGAAGTGAAGGTAGCCCTTTTCGTCTATGGCGTATTGCCGGTCGGTAAGCAGCCAGTACTGATTTGTGGGGCGGTAGTAGCCGTAGAGAAACAGGCGGCTCGTATCCATACCGGTGAGGTCGAGCTTTGCGGCCACGCGCACGGGCTGTTCCCACAGGCCCGGGTGATCGAAGTGGATGACACGCATCCGGTTGGTGAACCACCTGTCGAAGATGGCCAGCGTCGTATCGGCTCCCGGGCCCCTTACGTAGCCGGAAACGAGCGTATCCTGTGTAAACAGGCCGGGCGCTTCGAAATACAGCCGCACCTGCACGGCACCGCCGGCCATGGTGTCGTGGATATACCGCAGGTCCGCGTCGCCCAGCACCTGCAGCGACGCGGCGCTTATACCTGTGCGGTCTGTGCGGGCCGAGCGGGCGTAATCGAGCGCGGCTTCCCGCGAGGCGGCCGCGAGGCGCGCCGCCTCGTGTGGGACGATCCAATATTCGGGCGCCGGGACAGTCAAGACACCGGAGCTGTCGACGTCACTGACGTCGTCGTTACCGGCAATATCCGGATCCGGCACCGGGTCGGTGTAGACAATAGCGTAGGTGGAGAAGCGGTCGGTCTCAAAGGTGATGGTATTGGGGAAGATGTCTTTGTCGGGCAGAAGGTCGACATTTCCGCCGTGCACGCGGATGATGTAGAAGATTCTGTTCTGCTTTCGCAGATTGACGGGAACGCCAAGCACGATGTCGATCGGCGCGCTGAGCAATGTGATGGGTTGTTGCGCGCCGCCGTCCTGCTGCTTGTGCAGCGAAATATCCAGATACATGCCCAGCATACGGCCTTGCAGCGCGGCAAGAACCTTATCGGCGTCGGCGGGCGGCGAGGAGGGCGCTTCCACGGTGAGGCTGAGGGTGATGAACGAGCCGCCCGCGATGCTGATGTAATCGTCGGCGGTGAGCGAGGCGTCGCGCAACGCTTTGCCGTCGGGCAGCGACGCGGACGGCGCTCCGTTGCCCGATTTGGCCTGTATATTGACGCCGCCGCCGCTCTCGTTGGCGAGGAAGTTGGCCGTAAGGGCGCAATCTTGGCCGACGGGGAAGGTGTAGCTCGCATTTGCGCTCACGACAGAGCCGTTTTGCATCCAGTTGGCGAAGGTGTAGCCGGGGTTGGCGGCCGCCGTGACGGTCACGCGGGCGCCGCCCTCAAATGTGCCGCCGCCCGATGCCGTGCCGCCAGCCGCGGGGTTGGCGCTCACGGTCACAGAGTACTGCCCGGGGATATCGTCCGGCGTCCATTTGGCCCAGAACTCTTTTGCGCCTGTGTCGGTCGGCGAGATAGCCGTCACGGCGTTGCCGGTGAGGGCGGCGTTACCGTACCAGCCCGCGAAGGTGTGACCTTCCTTCTCATAATCGGTCGGCAGGGTGGCGCCCGTGCCGTAGATGTATTCGGTAAGCGGCGTGCCGCCCGTGCCGCCGTCCGGATGAAGGGTGACGGCATAGACGGGCTGCGTTACCGCAAAGCTGACGGTAAGGCTGCGCGAGATGCCGTTGCCGCCGCTTATCACTGCCGAGGCTTCGTAGGTTCCTGCGGCAAGGCCGTTGCTGGGAACAACGGTGAAGCTATTGTCCTCGCCGGCAGAGATGCTGTCGATGCTCTCTTTGCTGAGCGCAAAGTTGCCCGCGTCGGCGCCGTCAAGCGCGACAGTGAGGCTGCCGGTGGGCATGTTGCCGGTATTCGTTACCGTGACGGTGCGCGGGGCCTGCGTCGCGTAGCCTTCGGCGGCGGAGGCGAAGGTGATGCCGGCGGCCGGGTCAAGGGCGATGTCGTAGCTTTCGAGCGTGAAGGATTTGGTGACGGTCTCACTCGCGGCTTTAGCATCTTCCATCGCATAAGCGCTTACGGTGAGCGTGCCCACGTGCAGCGGGATTTGCAGCGCGGCGACGCTGACGGGGCCCGGGTATACCGCATACGAGCCGTCGTCGATGGCGTAGTAGACGTCACCGACACCGGTTATCTCAATCGTGCCGTCGGTTCTGGAAAGGTGGGATATATTGTCTGTTACGATAACGGGGGCGGCGGTTTGCTCCTGCTCGGTAAAGGCGACCGTGTAGGTTTTGGTTTCCAGCCCGTTTTCGGCTGTGACCGTGACCGTGGCCGTGTTGCCGGCGGTAAAACCGGCGGCCTGCGTGATATGTACGGCGGCGTTGGGGTCGTTGGGTGTGGCGGTGACCTCCGGAACGGCCTCGCCGAACGGAACGAGCACATCGTAGGCGTAAACGCCGGCGGAGAACGCCGGGTCGAGCGCGTGCCGGCCCGCCGTGAGCGCGGACAGGGCGGCGTCGTTATTCAGCACGCGCACCGCGACCGCTTCCGACGGCTCGGAAGCGTTGACGGTATCGGTCTCTTTGACGCGTGTAAAGACGTAATAGGTTTGGTTGGCGTTAAGGCCCGTGACAGAAATGTCTTCTCCGGTGAAGCCGAGCCATACAGGGGAGCCGGAGACGGTATCGAACTCGCTGAAAAAATATTCATGGCCGGGGATATTACCGATGATAAAGCCGTCGCCCCCGGCGGTGACCGTGGCGGGGGTAACCGCTCCCCCGTAGGGGGCTTTGCCCGCCGTAACGGCGTTGGAGACGACCTGCCCGTTGCAGCTTTGCGCCGTGAGAGTAACGAATAATGTTGTTTCGGCAAGAGCGTCGGCAGCGGTTACCGTGTAGGTCTCTTCGGTCGTGCCGTTGCTCCACGCATACGAAAGAACACCCAGATCCGCCGGCGAATAGCCCGCGTGATAGATGATGACCGGCACGAGAACGGTATCGGGAGTGCCGTCGGTGCCGATGGAAAGGGACGCGATCACGTCATCTATAGAAAGCTTTTCTGTTGTGACCTCTTTGGCCGGGGATACCGGCGATTCAAGATGGGTGAGTGTCCGCGCTACGCGCCGGTATACGTAGTAGCGCGTGTTGGGCTTTAACCCGTTGACCGTTGGCGCGGTATACCAGATTGCGGAATCGAATTCCGTCCCCGCAAGCGGGGCTTCGGAATAGGTGAACTCGTGGCCGGCGGGCAGGGTGACGGTAAAGCTATCTTTGGTTACGCCGGTAACAGTGGGCGCTTCGGGCGTATCACCGGCGTAGGGGCGTCTTTCCCACCCGGCTTGCCGCGTGCTGTTGAACGCCGAAACGGCGTTGTTCAGGGTTGTGACCGCACCGTCTACCGCGGCCTGCGTGGCGGTTTGGTCGGCCGCCACGGCCGCGGCCTGCGCGATCGCCGCATCCAGCGTATCCACAGTGGCCTGTGTGACCCAATACTCGTCGAAATACAGGCCGGCGCCGTCTGTTTGCACCGGCACGGCCGCCTTGGCGGCGGCGGCGGCGGAAATGGCTGCCTCCAACGCGTTTTTATTGGCGGCCGTTCTGATTTCGCCGACGTATATCTCCACCGGATTGCCCGCGATATCTTGGAAGCTTTGGATGCTCAGAGTGTACGATTGGTTGTAGTCGAGCCCCCCGTACGCGACGGTAAGCTCTGTGCCGCCCGGCGACCATGTGTGGTCAGGATACGGAATGGCACCCATCGTTACGGTGCCCGGGATGCTCGTATCTATCGGCTCACTGAAGGTGATGACCAGATTACCGCTGACCGGCACATTGGCAGAGGGCGATATGCCAGTGACGGCGGGCCTTATTTCGTCTTTTACCGTGACCGAGGCCGTATCGCTGTTATTGGCCGTATTCGGATCAAGAGTGGTGGAGGAGACCGCAAACGTGGCGGCGAAGGCTTCTCCGTGCGCGGCGTCGAGTGCCGCCCTGAACAGCACCGGCACCTTTTCGCCGTCTGGAAGGTCGGCAAACGTGTGGCTGCCGACCCAGAGCTGGAAGGTGTCGCCGTTGTCGGTGCTGTATTCTATGCCGGTAAAGCGTGCCGGCAGCGTGGCGGTCAACGTTGGCGCGGCGGCGGTGGCAGGGCCGTCATTGGTGAGCGAGACAGGATAATATATCACGTCGCCGCCCGGCTGGGGGGTAGCGTCGCTCACAGCGGCATCTACCGAAAGGTCGGCAAGGGCCGCGGGATCCACCAGCCTGAGAGCCTCGCCGTCGAGCACGATCGTCTTTGTTTCGTCGTCCGGTTCAAAATATGCCGCGAGGGCCTGTGTGGCGCCGGTTCGCACAAACACGCCGCTGTCGGCGGTTTTGGTAACGCCAACGCTCATTCCCGCTGCGGGGGCGGCAACGGGATCGCCCGTACCCGGCGCGATATAGACACCCGCGTTCAAAAACACATTGTCGCCGGTATTGTCGGTGATTTTCGCCGTGCCGCCCAGGGCCGCCACGCCGCTTCGCACATACACGCCGCCGCCGTCCGGGGCGGTGTTGCCGGTGATCTCGCCGCCGCTCATGGTAAATATACCACTGTCGACAATTACGCCGCCGCCGTTGCCGATGCTGCGAATATTACCTGTGAGGGATACGCCGGCCTTGATGTGCAGCGCGCCGCCCTCGACGGAGATAAGCGGGCCGCTTGCCGCTTTGTTTTCGCCGTCGAGGATGATATCTTCAAGCGTGAGCGTTCGGCCTTCGGGCACTCGGAACAGGGTGACGGTGTAGCCGGCCGCCCGCGTGAGGATATAAGACCCGCCGGGCGCGCTTTGTATCGTGACGGTCTTGCCGGCGGGGATGGTGACAAGGGATTCGATGGCAAAGCTTTGGTCGATGAGGATATTGAGCGTGCCGCCGGGTTTCGCGAGCCATTCGATGAGCTCGGCGTGGCTGCTGACGTAAGCGTCCCATCTGGCCCAAAACTCTTTGTCGCCGGTATCGGTCGGCGAGATCGCGGTAATCGCATTACCGGTGAAGCCGGCGTTATCGTACCAGCCGGCGAAAGTGTGACCGTCCTTTTCATAATCGGCGGGCAGGGCTGCGCCCGTGCCGTAGGTATATTCGGTGAGCGATGTGCCGCCCGTGCCGCCGTTGGGATAGAGGGTGACGTTGTAGGTGGCGTTTTGCCAGATGGCGTACAGTGTGAGGTCTTCGCCGGGCATGGTGACAGGTTCGCCGGGGGCAAAGGCTTGGCCGCCGCCGTCGGGCTGCGTGTTCCACTCTTTGAACGTCTGGCCGGTGGGCGGGGTGACGCCCGCGGGCTCCGCCGCCGCAAAGGTGGCGTCTTCTTCCTGATCGGCCTCGGTGGGCGCCGTGCCCGTGCCGTTATTGAGGTCGTAGGTGACGCTGTAGGTGGGAACCAGCTTAGCGATGCGCCTTGTTTCGGTAATGTTGCATATCGGGCAGGTTCTGGTTTCCAAGCCCATGGAATCGACCGTTGCCGGAACCGTGACGACCCATTCGCTCCAGTGATGGTCTGTTTTGGGAGTGGATTGGATAATATAAGCGCCGCAGCCGGTTGCGCAGTATATCTTTTCTTCGCCCGCAGCCGCGCAGGTGGCGGCAGAGACCAATTCGCGTTCGCCGGTGAAATCGTGCCCGATGCATGTGCCGTCGTCGTCTATCACAGATGCCGTTTCGATTTCGCCGCAGGCGGCGCATTCTCTGGTATAGTTGGTGCCGTCCTCAGTTGTCCACTCGCCCCAGTCGTGCCCGGTGGCGGGCAGTATCGTGCATATGAGGGTTGTTCCGCATTTGTCGCAGTACTCTTTGGTGTGGCCATCCGTATCACAATCGGGCAGTACGGTTTCTGATGTAATATTTTCGTGCGGGCAGGGCAATACCCTGAACAGGACGGTATAGATCAGGGGCTCCACGCCGCCGGCCGTTACGGTGACCGTTACGGTTTTTTCGGAGGCCGCGTTGGGGTCCGCGCTTGTGAGGGCAAAATTGTTGTAGCTGTACGAAACGGTCGACGCGGACTGCACCGGCGTTGCCGCGAGCTCGTATGTCTGCGCCTGATTGGCGTTCCACTCGGCATAGGAGACATCGTACTCGTACGAGTATGTATCACGCGCAAAGCCCGCTAAGGGAGTACCGTTTACCGTAATACCCGCAAGCGAGGGGTCGGGCGCGAGGATACTTGCGTTCACCGTGGCATGTTCCCTCTCGCTGTCGCCCGCGTGGTTAAAGGGGATCACGCGGTAGGTATAATCGGCCGGGTCGCCGGTATCCACATAAGTGACAGGGGTGACGCTTTGGGCGACGTTTGCCTCGCGCGTGATATAAGAGGAATCGTCCGCGCCGCGTGCCTTGCGCTGTACGCGGTAGCCTGTCGCGCCCGAGAGAGAATCCCATGTGAGCGTTGCCTTGCCTACCCCGGTCTCGCCGGTGAGATCAACGACCGCGTCGAGGGTGGGCGTAAAGCTTGACGATACCGCCGCCGCGCTCACGTTGAGGTAGTTTTCGGCCGCTACCTCAAAGGTATAGGCCGTGCCGTTTGCGAGCCCGCTCTCGACGGTGCGGGTATTGTCTGTAGGCGAATGGCTTACGTATGTAACGCTCACCTCTTCGTTCCCTTTTTTTACGGCGACATGGTATTCCGTTGCGCCCGTCACAGACCGCCACGAGAGCGCCACCGTGCCGTCGGCGTTGGGAACGGCGGAGGGCAGCGGCGGCGGAACGGCACCGGCGGGGGTAAAGGTGCCTGTGGCCTCCTCCTGCGAAATCCCGGCGTCGTTTTTTGCGCTAACCGAAACCTTGTAGCTGTGCCCGAGCAATAAACCTTCGGCAGCGCCGCCAATGGTGTAGCTTAATCCTGTAAAATCCGGATCGCCGCCCTTTGGTATGTCTATGATCACGGATCCGTTCAAGTTGTCGGTGACGAGGATCCGATACGAATCCGCCGTGGCGACAGCATCCCATGAGATATCAACGGTGCCGTCGGCGTTCGCGGTAGCGTTTACGCCGGCCGGCGCGGGCGGAAGAGCTACGGGCGCCGTGAAGGGTTCTTGCAATGTGGCCGCTTTGGAGGAAAGCACCGCGCCGTTTTTGCTCCATACTGAAGCCCTGTATTTTGTTCCCACCGTAAGTGCGGCTGCGGGAATCTTGTAAGATGTACCGGTCACGACCATGTTATCGACCGGCAAGCCGCCCCCTGTCTCGGCTTCTACCAACAGGAGATATTCTGTGATGCCGGGTACGGAATCCCAGCGAAGCGTAACGGATCCGTCGGTGGCGTGGGGCGCGGCTTCGATTTTGTCGGGCGGGTCGCCGCCGATCGGCTTAAGCTTCCACCCCGGAGGCAGATCCATTGCTTCAAACAGGTCGTTGTAATCCACACCCGGAGAATGGAAGACGATCCCAGTGTCGTTTACGCCCGCAAACGCGGCGGAAGATACCGATATACCGGTTGGGTCGTCCGCCAAGAATGTAATGCTGCTCAGGGAGGAGCAATCAACAAAAGCCGGCGATTGAATATCGCTCACACCGGCCGCAAATTCCACAGACCGTACCGCGGCGTAGCGGGCGGCGTCATCCCCGGCGATGTTTGCGTCGCTGCGCCACGCGAGTGTGCCGGCGTTGGCGGCAACGGCAAAATGGCCGTTAGATGGATCAAAGGTGTAGCCGTCGCCATAGATAAGGTTGGGGTCACGAGCGGCAAAAACAATGATGGAGGCTGTGGCGGATAGCCCCACGACGTTTTTGCTCCATACCGAAACCCTGTATTCGGTTCCCGCGACCAGCCCGGTTGCGGGAACCTCGTAAGTAAGCGCGGTTATCTCCACGTTATCGACCGGTACATCGCCCCCGGAGGAATTCTCTTCCACCAGCACGACATAGCTTGTGGCGTCGGATACACCTTCCCAGCTTAGCGTGACGGCGCCGCCGGTGGCATGAGGCACGGCCCCGAGGTTTGCGGGCGGGCTGGTTGGCGGTTCGGTGGGATCGGCCTCTATAAAACTCCAGCCAGTGGGGAAATATGTTTCCAACCAATCCTGCGTATAGACTGTCGCGCCGTAAGGGTAGGTAACGGTGCCCTCGCCGGCGACATCGGCAAAGGCGCTTGGGTCTAATGCCGTTGGAAGCGAACGGCTCAGAAAGGCAACATTGGCGAGGTTTTCGCAGGAGGCGAAGGCGGAGACGTCAATGGTCGTCACAGTTGCCGGGATAGTGAAACTTGTGAGGCCGGTGCAACCCGCAAACGCGCCTGAGTTAATGGCGGTCAACCGGTTGCCTTCGGCAAAGGCGACGCTTGTGAGGCTGGTGCAGTCCGCGAAAGCGTCAAAGCGAATGCCGGTCACCCCGGCGCCTATTTCCACAGTTTGTATGGCGGCCCGGCGCTCAGCATCGGTTGCGGCGATATTTATATTCTGCTGCCAATCTCTTGTGGCGTCTGTGGTTGTAACGGTGAGGTGGCCGGTGTCGGGGTCGAAGGTGTAGCCTTCGCCGATGATGAGATTGGGGTTGATGCTGCCGGCTTCCGCAAGTGTCCAGCCTGTGGTGGGGAAGTATAACTCCAGCCAGCTCTGCGTGTATACGGTCGCGCCATCGGGGTAGATGACAACGCCGGTATTTGCGACACCGGTAAAAGCGCTTGTATCGAATGTTGCTGGAAGCGAAGAGCGCAGGAAGCTGACGCTGGCAAGTTTATCGCAGGAAGCAAAGGCGGAGGCGCCGATGGCTGTTACAGTGGCCGGGATGGTGATGCTTGTGAGGTTGGTGCAGTTTGCGAACGCGCTCGCGTTAATAGAGGTCAACTGAATGTCTTCGGCAAAGACGACGCTGATGAGCCGGGTGCAGCCGGAGAAAGCGCTCGGGCGGACACCGGTCACACCGGCGACCATTTCCACAGACCGTATATCCCGGAAGGCGATATCCTCATTATTCTGCCAATCTCTTGTGGCAGCTGTGGTGGTAACGGTAAGCTTACCGGTATCGGAGTCGAAGGTGTAGCCCTCGCCTTGTATGAGCTCGAGTGGCGTGGCTGCCACTGTGATATAGCACTCCCGCGTTGCCTGCGCGCCGTCGCCGGCTGTATAAGTAATGAGATAGGGCTGCGGGTCGCCCGGTTCGCCGCCCGGCTGCGGGTCGTCGCGGTCAAGCCCGCCGTCGTCGAGTACGGATACGGGCACGGGGTCGCCGTTTGCGTCCTCCGCGCTGACGCCGTCGAGCAGGTCGTCGTCGGTAACGGGTATGCCCGCCGGAAGGTACAGAGCGGTGCCGTTCTCGCCTTCGGCAATGATGATGCTCACGTCGGGTATGGCGCCGTTCGCTTTTTCGGACACGGCGTCGGCTGCCTTGTCGGGAACAGCCGCGTTCGCCTCTCCGGGTGCGGCTTCGTCTGCCTCGGTGGGCGTGGCGGCGACGGCATCCAAATTATTTATTGTCAACTGTCCGTTGCTTATTGTCCATTGCCCGCTCAGCGTTAGCAGCAGCGCCAGCGCCGCCGCGATAAGTCTGCGCGATAGTTGTGTACGCATTTTTATATCCTCCCCGTCGCGCGCTGTGTCGGTTGGAATATCACAGATGTTACTATCCTTATAGCATAACAAATTGTGATGCTAATGTAAATACTTTCGAACAGATCCACCAGGGCAAACGCATGAAGATTCCTAATAATTCCATTTGACAGATAATTGATGCCGTTATTGCTCTGCAACCAGAGAGAATGCCTATACTTTTTCGTTTGATAATTGATGCCGTTATTGCTCTGCAACCAGAGAGAATGCCTATACTTTTTCGTTTTATGCCGGCAGTGTGTTTGTTCGCGGCAGCCTTTTTCGTATAATCATGCGTTTATCAGCTCTATATTTGAATAAATATGTTCATGCGTTTGCCGTGCGAAAAATGGCAATAAGTGTTGTGTTCGCTTCCAGTTTGTAGTATTATAAAACCGTGCCACCCAAATTTACAGAGATGGGGTGATGAAGTGAAACAAAAAAGAGGATGGAGAAGGGCTAAATGGCCGGCAATCACCACTTTGGTTGTTGCCGTTGGAGCGTTTACCGCTTATTTTACAGAGGTATTTCGCAAATATGATTTAGATATTAAGTGGGCGGCCATTATTCCCGTGATTGGCGGTGTGGTGGCATTTATTGCCGATTTTACCGGGGTCATCGTGTTTTTGGCGTCAAAATTCAGGCCCAACCCTACTCCTGACCCTGAGCCGCCAAGGAGTAATACTACTGTTCAGGGCAACACTGTTCATGGCAACCAATATACCGGGAACACTTTCATTATCAACGCGCCGGAGCTGGCGGAAAAAGTGCGGCCAACAAAGGAGCCGTATTCCCCCGGCCCGGCAAAAGAACCGGATCTCCCGGTTATGCCCAAACACAATCTGCCGCCGCAAAACAGGTATTTTGCCGGCCGGGAGGATGCGTTGCGGGATATCAATTTATCGTTGCGGCAGTGTTATGGCATGTTGATCACCGGGCAGGGAGGCTTTGGAAAAACGCAGACCGCGATCGAGTATGCGTACCGGCATGCGTTGGAGTATAACAGGATCTGGTATTTCAACGCCGAATCGGAAGAACTCCTGCGGAGCGGATACCGCGCCTTCGCGATAGAAACCGGCCTTGCTGAGGAGCTGGCGAACGACGCCGGCCGCGTCTTTCGGTATATCGTCGGCTGGTTCAGAGACAATAACGGCCTGTTTATATACGATAACGCCGAGGGCTGCCCGAATCTGCGCGGATACCTGCCCCGCAGACACGCCAAAGGCCATATCATCATAAACTCCCGCGACCGGTTGAAGGGCGACTTTGGCGGCAGAATGGACGCAACCGTGTTTTCGCCTTCCGACGCCATCGAATTCATCCGGAAACGTTCGGAGAAAGATATCGGCGATAATGACGCGCAAAAGCTCGCGTATACCCTTGGGAGCCTGCCCCTCGCGTTAGCGCAGGCGGTGTCTTTTATGAACAAGAATGATTACACCTGTGCGCAGTATCTCGAATTGCTGGAAACCCACGGCCTGCGTGTGCTGGATGCTCCCGCCGCGGAAACTGATTACGACAAAACCGTTACCACCACGTGGAATATCACATTCGAAAGGCTGGAGGCGGACGCGCGCGAGGATACGCTCTCTCTTGCGGCGGTGCAGCTGCTGCGGCTGTGCGCGTACTGTGAGCCGGAAGATATCCCGCTGCATCTGTTCATTGACGGGCGCGAAAAGCTGCCGCAGCCGTTGTGTGACGTTCTGGACCCCGGCGACGAACTGAGCCATATTGAACTGACCGGCAAGCTGACAGACCGCTCCGTTCTCTCTATGCGGCGGGAAAGCGGCAGGGTGCTCCTCACAATGCACCGTCTCATTCAGGCGGTGGCGCGGCATAAGCAGCGTCAGGACGCCGGGTGGCTGTCCGCTTGTCTTGACGCGGCTGCCACGGCCTTCCATTATCAATATGGCGACAGAGAATCTTTTGCAAAATTTGCGGAAGCAATGCCGCATGTGATGGGGATCTCGCGGCACGCCGAAGCAACATTCGGCGAGGATGCTGAAAAGAAAACGACCGTTGCGTCATGTTATCATGAAGCAGGATATGGGCTGGGAAAAAACGGCGACTACGCAACGGCGCTGGAGTGGTACGAAAAGGCGCTGGCCATCAGCGAAAAGGTATTGGGCACCGGGCACCCGGACACCGCCACCACCTACAACAACATCGCGGGGGTCTACGATAATCAGGGCGACTACGCAAAGGCGCTGGAGTGGTATGAGAAAGCGCGAATCATCCGCGAAAAAGGTACTGGGCAACGAGCACCCGGACACCGCCGGCACCTACAACAACATCGCGGCGGTCTACGACAGTCAGGGCGACTACGCAACGGCGCTGGAGTGGTATGAGAAAGCGCGAATCATCCGCGAAAAGGTATTGGGCACCGGGCACCCGGACACCGCCGGCACCTACAACAACATCGCGGCGGTCTACGATAATCAGGGCGACTACGCAAAGGCGCTGGAGTGGTACGAAAAGGCGCTGGCCATCAAGGAAAAGGTATTGGGCACCGAGCACCCGGACACCGCCGGCACCTACAACAACATCGCGCTGGTCTACGCTAATCAGGGCGACTACCCCAAGGCTCTGGAGTGGTACGAAAAGGCGCTGGCCATCGACGAAAAGGTATTTGGCAACGAGCACCCGGACACCGCCACCACCTACAACAACATCGCGGCGGTCTACGACAGTCAGGGCGACTACGCAAGGGCGCTGGAGTGGTACAGAAAGAGCTATGTGATCTTAACAGACAAGCTGGGAGACGGCCACCCGCGCACCAAAACCGTTAAGAGCAGTATGGAGGCGGCCTATGCCGCGAGCGGCCTTGCCGGGCCGTTTGAAGAGTGGCTGCTGACGGGCGCCGGCGTAAAATAGAAGCGGTATATCGCGGAGACCCGCGTTACATACACAAAAACCCCCGCGCCCGCCGGTGTAAAAACGGCTGGCGCGGTTTTTTTGTGCGGGCGCTATTTCTCCATGACAAACCAGTACGCGCCGGCGTCCTGCGTCTGCATGGCGGCGGCGTATTGTTTGGCCGTCTCTTCGTTGCTCAGGGCGATGACCTGCTTCATGACGCCGTACATGGCGCCGGCGGCGGCGCGCTCGTTGTGTATGGGCTGCCATTCGACGCCGAGGTGATCGAGCACGCCTCTGGCGTAGGCCATGCCGAACGCCTGCCGCTCGACGACGGTATCGATCTGCGTGCGCTATATGCCCCGTACATCTACACCGAGGCAGAAATTCTGGCAATTTGGAATGTCCTCGACCGCTTAGAATCGCGCGGGGGCTTTCCGGTACGGCAATTTGTGATTCCTGCCATGGTGAAGCTACTGTATTGCTGCGGCTTGCGTCCGGCGGAGGCTAGGCGATTGCGCGTTGGAGATGTGAATCTGGACAAAGGACGGCTGAACATTATGGAGAGCAAGCAGCGCAGAAGCCGCATTGTCATGATGGCGGATGATGTGGCGATAATGCTTTCGGGTTACAATGCCATTGTCTCTACCGTAATGCCGGAGCGTGAGCCGTTCTTCCCAAACTCTGAGGGCGGCATTTATGGGAAACGCGGCTTGGAAAAGACCTTTCGGCAGACTTTAATGAAAGCCGGTATTGACGGAATTGGACGGCGTTCCCCTCGCCTTTATGATTTTCGCCACACTTTTGCAACTCACCGGCTGTACTATTGGATGCGTGAGGGCAAGAATTTGAATATCATGCTTCCGTATCTGAGCGCCCTGCAACGCTTTCATGGACTTGGCTTGCGGGGTTAATTCCGGTCTGGCTTGGCATTACCGGAACGCCGTGGGGTACATTCATATTCCACTTCGGCGGGGGCGCGCCGTCCGTGGTCGGGCTGTTTATGGTGTTTTTGACATTCCCCAAAGAAGCCCGGCGAGATTATTTTATACGATGCTTTTCATTGAAACGCGCGGGAGCGGCCGGTTTCCTTTTCCCTGTGATCTTCTTTGCCGATATAGCAATCGTGAGCGTTTTATTTAGCGTGTATGTTATGGGTTATGAAATGCCCGGCATGGAATGGCTCCGCACAGCGATTACAAACCCGCCGATGATAATCGTCATGCTGCTTCTGAGTTTGGTATCCGGGCTGCTGAATGAGGAATTTGGCTGGCGCGGCTATGCGCTGGATAGGCTGTT
>QMCE01002132.1_pt1 | contig 19940 bp, 16 predicted proteins | sample 1821851 | NCBI WGS metagenome assembly QMCE01 (sample SAMN09453174, study PRJNA476694) | Termite gut metagenome, whole genome shotgun sequencing project. | isolation source: worker | host: Odontotermes sp. | place: South Africa:Pretoria | collected 2016-01-28
ACAGACCAACCCCTGACTGCATAATAAGTTTCCAGGAAGCGGAAGCGCCGGGAATATGCACATGTCGGGTTTCTTGCATGTATCCTGTTTCCTTTCAGGCTTATGATAAAAGGCGAGAGGCTTCGCGTCAATATGTGTCTGTTCCGACATATCCTGACGTGATTGACATTTCAGAACTGTTGAAGATTTTCTCCTTAAAGAAATTGGCCAAAAGTTCCGGCCCCTCGGGCGTCAGAACCGATTCGGGGTGGAACTGAACCCCGGCCCAGGGTCGGTCGTGGTATATCAGGCCCATCAGCTCATCCTCGTCGGTGCGGGCGGCGGCGGCGAAACGGGCGCCGGGCAGCGGCCGCACCAGGAGGGAATGATAGCGCCCGGCCGTGAAGCCGTCGGGCAGATTCCTGAACAGGCCCGTTCCGTCATGCCGGACGGCGGATGTTTTGCCGTGCATGGTTCTTTCGGCGATGAAAATCTCGCCCCCACCGAACTGGCCGAGTATCTGATGACCCAGGCAGACGCCCAGGACGGGCGTTCGCGGCCTGGCCTCGTCCAGTATTTTCATGAATTCCAGGCAGTGACCGGCCCCGGAGGGATTGCCGGGTCCGGGCGAAAGGCAGACCCGCTCCAGCCGGGCCTCGGAGGCCAGGGCCAAAAGTCCGGGATCGTCGTTCCGCAAGACCAGCGGCCTGTGCCCCAGCATCTGGAAGGCCTGCACCAGGTTATAGGTGAAACTGTCGTAATTGTCTATCAGAAGAAACATCATTCACCTCCGGCGGCGGCGGCTTCCAGAGCGCTTCGGGGCGCCAGGGATTTTTGCAGGCACTCATTCCATTCGCTTTGGGGGTCGGAATCGTAGACCAGTCCGGCCCCGGCTTGCCAGTGAACCAGGCCGTCCTTTTGCCACAGGCCGCGAATGGTGATGCCCAGGTCCAGGCTCACTTCGTCCTTGTCCAGCCCCAGCCAGCCCAGCGCCCCGCCGTAGGGGCCGCGCGGTCCGGGTTCGTATTGGGCGATGATTTCCATGGCCCGCACCTTGGGCGCGCCGCTCAAGGTTCCGGCCGGGAAGGCGGCGGCGACGACATCCACCGCGTGGCGGCCCTCGTCCAGCCGGGCGCTGAGGTGGGAGGTGATGTGCATGACATGGGAAAAGCGCTCGATTTCCATGTAGCGATCTACTTTGACCGTGCCGGGAGCGGCCACCCGCCCGAGATCGTTGCGCCCCAGATCCACCAGCATCACATGTTCGGCCTGTTCCTTGGGGTCGTTCAGGAGCTCTTCCGCCAGGGCCCTGTCTTCCCGGGGGTTTTGGCCGCGCGGCCTGGTGCCGGCGATGGGGCAGAGGCGGAGTCGGCCCCGATCGCAACTGACCATGACCTCCGGCGAGGAGACGGCCAGGCTGATTTCCGGCATATTCAGATAGAACATGTAGGGAGAGGCGTTGATGCGCCGCAGTCGGCGATAGACCTCGAAGAGACTGCCCTTGAAGGGGGCTGAAAAGCGGGTGGAGAGCACCACCTGAATGCATTCGCCCCGGTGGATGAGCTCCCGGATTTCTTCCGCCGCCTTGATGTATTCTTCCCGGCTGAAGGATGAAGCGACCGGCCCGGTTTCGATCGGCTCCGGAATCTCTCCGGCCGCTTCGGAGGAGACGGAGCTCCACCCCTCCCCTTTCAGCGACAGCTTGAAAAGGCGGTTGTAGCTGTGGTCGAAGAGGTGGATGTTTCCGGCCAGGGCGAAGGCCCCTTCGGCTCCGGCTTCCAGCGGCAGGGCGCCGCCGAGTTTCGGTTCCATCAGGCCGGCCGCGTCATAGCCGAGGTAGCCGTAGAGGGCGCGGGTAATGGGCGGAAAACCCGCGGCGCCCTCATCCGGCCTGATCCTTAGGCTGTCCATGACCAGCCGCAGCCCCTCCATATACGGCAGCCCCTGATATTGCGCCAGAAGGGACAGGCGCGGATCGTCGATTTCAAGCGCCAGCCGCCCGCCTTCGCTTCTGGCTACCAATAGGAAGTCGCCGGCGGCCAGGCTGTAGCGGCCCCAGCGGCCATCGACCTCGGCGCTTTCAAGAAGGATGCCGTCGCGGCGGCCGATGCGGTTCAGAAATAGCCCGACCGCGGTTTCCAAATCGCTGTTCAGTTCTCTGGCTGTTTGTTGCAGGGAGATGTTCATGTAATAATCCTCTTTGGAGTGGAAATAGCGCCGCTGAAACGCAAAAAAGCCGCAAGGCTTTTCGCCTGCGGCCCTTGGGGGAAATGTGCTGTTTTCAGATCAGAATATAAAACGGCCCTCCCATGAACCACAGGTTTGGGAACGCCGCCACTGACCGGCAAAAGCGCGGGCTTTACTCGGCGCGGCCTTCAGGGCGCTTTTGCGAATGGCTTTGGGGTGATTCATGGAGATAAGGCCTTTCAAAATTATCATGAATAAAATATACAGCAAAACCGTTCCGGCGTCAATCCGTCATCGCGGCATATCTCGTTGGAATAATGAGGCGGCAACCCGGATGAGAAGGGCCGAGAGCGCAGGGCGGCCATGCCCTGCCGGAAAAGCCTCCGGCCTCTTACTTGAATGTTGCGATATAGCCTTTGATCTTGTCCATAGTGAGCGATATGAGGTCCCAATCCACGAACATGACCACTTCTTTCCCCACCCGTTCCCCTTTCAGCACTCCGATGTGGTGGACCACGGCCGTGCGGGAAAGGTTGAACTGATCCGCTATTTTTTTAATGTTCAGTTCCTCGCCGGGCTCGAAAAGCATTATGATGCGCTGTCTGGTGATGGAACCCAGAGCCGTCATCACCGGCCCTATAATCTTCCACTGCTCTATCACTTCACTCGAAAATTCTGTTCTCATACAAACACCATGTCTGAAAAGCCCTGAAATCCACTGCGAGATGCTCTGGAACGCGGCGGCTCCGGGACGTTTACTCTGTATTGATATGTTATTAGATGCGGTTAATATAATGTATTTGCTTTCAAATGTCAAACATTATGACCCATAAAAATTCGCCGCCAAATCATGGACTTGACGGCGAATTTTCATGGGCGCGGCTGAAGGGATCAGGCCGCGGGCTTGTATTTGCGGGACAGGATGAGCGCGCCGGCCCAGCAGAGGAAGTTGATGACGGTGAGGACGCCCAAAATCACCCAGGCGGGGTTGTAGGAGCCCAGCGTGTCGAAAATGTAGGCCACGAAGACGGAGCCGGTGCACAGGCCCACCTGAACCGCGCTGTTGGTGAGGCCATAAGCTTCGCCGTATTTCTGGCTGCCGAATATGTCGGCCGTGATCAGGGGAGGCGTGACCGTGCCGATGGCCGTGCCGAAACCGAAGCTTATGGCCATGATGTACAGCATGGTGACGTTTTCGCCCATGAGCATGAAGACGAAGATCAGGACGAAGGCCGTGCAGCCGAAGGCCGTGCTGGGCATGAGTCCGTACTTGTCGTTTATCCAGCCCACCAGGATTTTTCCGAAAATGCCGATGACGGAATACATGGCGATGATGGTCGCGGCCATGGCCGGGCCGTGCATGCCGCGTATGGCCGGCGGGAACTGGCCCAGGGCGCCCACGTTGATGAAGCCGCTGATGAACATGCCGGTGAGCATCAGGATGAAGAAGGGCTTGCCGTAGGATTCCTTGACGGAAAGGGTCACGCCCAATTTGGCGTTGGGATTTTGGGCGCCGCCGGCCGCGGCTCCGCCTTCCGTGCCCAAGGCCTTTAAGCCCTTGTCGTCAGGCAGTTTGCGCAGAAGGAAGGTGGCCACGGGGAAGGCCGTGCACATGACGACCACGGCCATGATCTGATAGGTCGATCTCCAGCCGTACTGCCCCAGGAGATAGGTCACCAGGGGGCTGTAGATGAAGCCGCCCACGCCGATGCCGGCCATAGTGAGGCTCATGGCCATGCCGCGCTGCCTCACGAACCAGTTGGTGATGATGATGCTGGAAGGGATGATGGTGGCGCTGAAATAGAATATGCCCACGAAGAAGCCGGAAATGTACAGGTGCATCACGTTCTGGGCCAGCGAATAGGAGGCGTAGGAAAGGGCGAAGCCCAAAACGCTGAAGCTCATGATCTTGCGCAGATCGCCGCCGGCCAGTTTCTTGGAGACTATGGGCGAAAGGAATATGCCCAGGGCCTGCAAAATCGTGGCGATGAGGCTGAATTCAGTCCTGGATATCCCCATGTCCTCGGTCACCGGGATGAGGTAGATGTTCGCGCAGGACATGACCAGGGGAACCGTGGTGGCGGTGATGATGACGCAGCCGACAACCATCCACCAACCGTAAAACATGCCTTTTTTTTCTTCACTCATTGAAAATCCTCCGCATGCCCTTCTCAGGCGTTGTCTTTCAGCCACTCGAAGGCGCACTGAGCGAACATGGCCGCGCCCAGGGGCAGACAGTCCTCATTGAACACGACGTTGGAATTGTGGTTGGGGTACACGGTGGAGCCGTCGTCCGGACGCGCCCCGACGATGAGGAAGACCGAAGGAACCAGTTCGGTGACCCGGGCGTAGTCGTCGGAAGCGGTCACCAGATAGTCGGTCACGTAGTTGAAATCCGCGCCCAGGGCGTCCAGATAGCGGCGGAAGCTGGCCAGCATGTCCGGATCGACGACGATGGAGGGCACGTCGGAGAGGACCTCCATCGTGGCCTCGGCCCCGAAGGTCTTGGCCGTGTGCTCCACTATCTCTTTGAAACGCCTGGAGAGCTTGGCCCTGAGATCCTTGTCGAAGGTGCGCATGGTGCCCTGCATCATGGCCGTTTCCGGGATGATGTTGGGGGAGTTGCCGGCCGAAAATTCGCAGACCGTCAAGGAGGCGACTGGGCCTGGAGGGCCAGGTGCGTATGCACGCCGACGTTGATGGGGTCGATGCCGTTCTGGGGCTGGGCGCCGTGGCAGGCCACGCCCTTGATGTTGATCTTGAAGCCGTCGCAGGAGGAGGCGGCGAAGCCGGGGCGGTAGGCCACGGTGTTCACGGGCAGTTCCGTCATGACGTGCATGGCGAAGGAAGCGTCCACATGGGGATTGTCCATGAGCCCGGCTTTCAGCATGGCCGCCGAGCCGATGAAGGTCTCCTCGCCGGGCTGGAACATGAGCTTCACCTTGCCGCACAGGTCGGCGCGGTTTTCATAGAGCATTTTGGCCGCGCCCAAAAGCATGGCCGTGTGCATGTCGTGGCCGCAGGGCCGCAGGTGTGGGCGTAGGCCGTTTTCGAGGCGAAGGTCAGGCCGTTGGTCTCCTTCATGGGCAGGGCGTCCATGTCGGCCCTGAGAAGGATGGTCTTGCCGGGTTTGCCGCCTTCGATGGTGGCCACGACGCCGGATTTGCAGATTTCTTTGGCGTCCAGCCCCAGAACCTTCAGCTTGTCCATGACGAAGCGGGTGGTGATGGGCAGTTCGTCGCCCCATTCAGCATTTTCATGAATGCAGCGTCGCATTTCGACAAGTGTTTTCTTCATTTCCTGGCTCTGCGCCAAAAAGTTTTTCGTCATAACGCCTCCTTCAAAAGGTAAGTCGCAAAGTATCGGCGCAAAAACGCGCCGATTTATAAAAATACGGTACGACGGCTCCGCCCGCCTGCGGCGGACAGGCGCGGGGCATTTTGCGGCGGCATATCGCCGCTTTTATTCCGATTGTTGCACATTGTTACACACTTTTACGTTTATGTCAATAATTAAATCAATTTTTTTCATAAAAAATAATTCAATTTAAGTATTTCGCTATTATGCGAAAAAAAATGAATTTTACAAAAGAAATAATATTGACTTTCAGGAGCTTGTGATTCATAATATGCTATCTTACGGGTTTTTCTTTTTTTATTTGATATGCGGCCGCCAACCGCAGGCAGGGGTTGGCGCGGCTTTTATCAAAACATTTGACACTTAAGGAGGCGTTACGATGAAAAGCTTTTTGGAACAGGCTCAGGAGATGAAAAAATCTCTTATCGACATGCGGCGTTTCATTCATGAGAACGCGGAATGGGGCGACGAACTGCCGGAAACCACCCGTTTCGTCATGGACAAGCTGAAGGTTTTAGGGCTGGAAGCCAAAGAAATCTGCAAGTCCGGCGTTTCCGCCACCATAACAGGCGGAAAGCCCGGCAAGACCATCCTTCTGCGGGCCGACATGGACGCCCTGCCCATGAAAGAAACCAACGGCCTGACTTTCGCTTCGAAAACGGCCTACGCCCACACCTGCGGCCACGACATGCACACGGCCATGCTCCTGGGCGCGGCCAAGATGCTCTATGAGAGACGCGACGAAATTCGCGGCAACGTGAAGCTCATGTTCCAGCCCGGCGAGGAAATCTTCATCGGCGCGGAAGCCATGATCAAGGCCGGGATCATGACCAATCCCCATGTGGACGCCGCCTTCGACATGCACGTCATGACGGAAATGCCCCTGGGCTGCATCGCCTACCGTCCGGGCTTCGCCACCTCCTCCTGCGACGGTTTCAAAATTCACATCAAGGGCGTGGCCTGCCACGGCGCCCAGCCCCAGAACGGCATAGACCCCATCAACGTCGGGGTCCACACGCATCTGGCCCTTCAGGCCCTTTTGTCGCGCGAAACGCCCCCGCCCAAAGTCGCCTCCTTGACGGTCTGCGAATTTTCGGCCGGCAACTCCCCCAACATCATCCCGGAAACGGCCATGATGCAGGAACTGCGCGCCAAGCTTTCCAAACGCTTCAGGGAGATAGTGGAGCACACGGCCAAGACCTTCGGGGCCGAATCCCGGCTGGAGGTTCTCTCCGACGTGCCCTCCATCGTCGTCGATGAAAAAATGCTGAACGACTGCATGCGCTACATCGGCGCGATGGGCTACAATTTCAGCTATATGCCCGATTATCTGGTGACGGCTTCCGACGATTTCGCGAGGGTCTCCGAGATGGTTCCCTCCGTCTTCCTCACCATCGGGGCCAGGCCGGAAGACGGCTCCCAGGTATACCCCAATCACAATTCCAACGTCGTTTTCAACGAGGACTGCCTGCCCCTGGGCGCGGCCATGTTCGCTCAGTGCGCTTTCGAGTGGCTGAAAGAAAACGCCTGATCGGCTATTAGGAGGAAAATAAATGACTGAACAAAAAGGCATGTTTTACGGCTGGTGGATGGTGATAGGCTGCGTGGTCATCACCTGCACCTCCGTGCCCCTGATCATGGCCTGCTCCAACATCTACCTCATCCCGGTGACCGAGGACATGGGCATTTCCAGAACGGAATTCAGCCTCATCGCCACCGTGCTTCAGGCTCTGGGCATCTTTTTGTCGCCCATAGTCGCCAAGAAAATGGCCCAGGGCGACCTGCGGAAAATCATGAGCATAAGCCTTTTGGGCTTCACCGCCGCCTACGCCTCGTTCTCCCTGGCCCAGAGCGTGACCCACCTCTACATTTCCGCTTTCGTGGTGGGCCTCTTCTACTTCAGCGCCACCCTCATCCCGTGCAGCATCATCATCACCAACTGGTTCGTGAAAAAGCGCGGCCTGGCCATGAGCCTCACAATGGCCGGCGTGGGTCTGGGCGGCTTCATCTTCAGCCCCATCGTGACCTATCTCATCGGCAACTACGGCTGGAGATCGACCTATCAGATCATGGCCCTGGTGCTCCTCTGCACCGCCTGGCCCACGGCCACCTTCCTGCTGCGCAAAAAGCCGGAAGACAAGGGCCTTAAAGCCTACGGCGCGGACGAAGCCCCCGTCGCCGGCCCCGGCGCCGCCGCCGCTACGGGCAAAAACGGCGTCTCCCTCACCGTCAAGGAATCCTACGGCAAGCCCTTCTTCATCCTCATGCTCGTCGGCATGTTCCTTTCCGGCTTCATCAACATGGGCGCCCTGGGCCAGTTTCCCCCGGCCATACGCGGGATGCACGGCCCGGCCATAGCCGCGACCCTCATTTCCCTGTATTCGCTCATAGGCATTTTCGGGAAAATACTCGTGGGCTATCTGAAAGACAAATTCGGCCTCATGGTGAGCACCCTCTTCGGCTGCGCCACTTTCGCCATGATCTTCATCTTCATGCTCAAGGGCGACAATATGGGCATGCTCTACGTCATGGCCGTCTTCTTCGGCCTGGGCATGGCCATCGGCACGGTCACGCCGCCCCTGGTCACTTCCGAAATCTTCGGCACCCAGAAATACGGCGAAGCCTATGGCCTGGCCAACAGCGCGGTTCAGGTGGGCCTGTGCACCGGCTCCGTTTTCGTGGCCTACATTTTCGACACCACGGGTTCCTACAACCCGGCCTGGATGATCCTGTTCGTCCTGACCATCCTCACCTTCGTCTGCTGGGGCGGCGCCTTGGTCGCCTCCCGCAAGTTCATGAAGGAATAGGGTCAGTTCGCGCAACGCGACTTTTCCCGCTTTTCCCGCCGGACAAGGCGGCGGGAAAAGTCGCCCTCACCGGCAACCGGGCTTTGAAATAACAGAAGCGAAAGGCTGAGCCTTCCGCTGCGAACATGTTCCCGCCTGTTGTAAAAAGGCAACAAGTGTTGCCCGCAGGCGATGGTTAAATGCGGCCATTTGACCATATATGACCACAAAGACTATATTTGGACACAAAGACTGAGCCCCTTCTTTACCTCACTCCACGCCAAAATCCATTTATCCGTTACATTTCGCATTATTAAACTGTTATGTAAATTAGTTTATTAAGCTATAATTTACTGTAACTAACTATTTTATATATGCATTTTATATTAATAAATCATAAACTAAAAATTTTTATTTTTTCCCGCCAAAAAGAGATGCCCAGAGCAACTCTTGGCACGCATATCGCATATATATTTGGTCGTAAAGACGAGGCAGTCTGATTTCAACAGGCATTGAACCTTAATTATAGGGCGCCTTCATTGTCGCCCAAAAGTTTAATCTGGCGTTCTTTGCGAAGCGCCAGTGGAATTTCCCGCCGAGGGTTCGACCCCTCATGAACTTTCCCGCATTGGGGCTTTGCCCTGTCTTTCGAACACGGGATTTTTCCCGGCCTGCCTTTACAGGGGCCAAGCCCCTTCAATTTTACGGGGCCCGGAAACGCAATCATGGCGTTTCCGGGCTTCGCCCTTTCGATTAAAGCCCGACAAATCGCGGATTTGCCGCTGAATTGATATTATGCCATTTATGGATTTTTTGCAATGAAGGCTGAGCGGATCCTGGGATTATTTTCAAAAATTATGCGGCTCGGACAAGTTTCGTTCGTCTCACTGCGTGTGTGGCGTCACATAACCTTGGAAAGTAGTGGAATAGGGGTTTTGGTGATGCTTTCGCGGCTCTTTTCTGTGGGCTCGGGGCGGGATCGCCGCAATCTGGTTTTGTGCTTTGGCCAATTCCACTTATGGTCTGTTGCGTAAAAAAAGTCTTGATATTTATTTTTAAATATGTTTAAATATAAAGTTATTCAAACGCGATATAAGCGAAGAAGTATGGAAGCAGATAGCGCCTAACTGTTAGTGATGAAGCGCCTTCCTCGTGGAGCTAGAAACTCAACATCCAGACCGAACAATATTCAATGCCTGATGCGGCTCATGACTGCTGGAGCCCCCTGGCGTGATCTTACGCCAGAGTTTGCCCATTGGCAAACGGTCTATTGACGATTTAGGAAATGGATCGGCGAAGGGGAGGGGAAGCTATGTTAACGGAGTTGACAAAGTATTGCGACGATGAAGCCGTAATGATAGATGCCGCATTGAGCAAAGTGCATCAAGCCGGAACCGGCGCAAAAAGGGGCGCTTAAATCAGGCGATTGGCAAATCCAAAGGCGCTTTGACCTGTAAAATACACGCGATCGTCGATGCGCTTGGGAACCCTTGCCCATAATTTACAAAGAGCGGCGCTTGATTGAGCGCTTTTTCCAAAAAATAAAACTCTTTCGACGTATCGCCGCAGGTTATGAAAAACTGCCTGTCACTTTTTAATGTTGTGGATTCTCATCGCTTCTTGCCCTTCTCTGCCTTAAGTGTTTTTCACAAAACAGACCCTAGAGTTCAAGGAAGATTTTGTCAATGCTGTCAGACGCCCTATATACAATCCTGATTCTGCCCCTGGAGACAGTCTATCGCGTTTTTTATGAGCTTTGCTATAGTATTGCCGGTAATTACGTGATCAGTCTGTTGTTGCTTTCAATAATGACCAGCCTTTTGATGCTTCCCTTGAACTGGGTGGCTAATTCGGCGCGTGATCGTGAAAAAAGCCTTCAGCTGGTTCTCGGCCCTGCTGCGGAGAAAATATCAGGCATGTATTCTGGTGAGGAAAGATATCTTAAATTAAAAGAACTGTACAAAAGATACGCCTATAGCCCTCTACTGGCCATGCGTTCATCGGCTGCGGTTTTTATACAACTGCCATTTTTCATCGGGGCATACGCTATGCTTGGCAGCTACCAGCCGCTGGCTGGTCAGCGTTTTTGGCTCATCGGCGATTTGGCCGCGCCTGACGGTCTTTTGTGGGGTTTCAACCTCTTGCCGCTCCTGATGACCACTTTAAACATCGGCGCGGCGTTGACCGCTATGGGAACAACATTCCGCGACAAAGCGCAGGCTCTTTGTGTGGCGTTGTTTTTTTTGGTTCTCTTGTATGGCGCACCTTCAGCCCTTCTGATTTATTGGACGTGCAATAATCTTTTATCGCTGTTAGAAAACCTGTTCCACTGGTTTTTCAAGCGCTTCTTCAAGATGAACAAAAAACGAATGGCGCGTTCTTTAAAGAAATGGGAAAATTGCCGACCTGAACGCCCGGTGAAAAATTACGTCTTAGCGCTGACAGCGGCTTTGGCTGTGGTCCTGGCTCCGCCGCTTTATTTGAAGGCGCTTGCATTTGTCTCTGCCCGCAGTGACCTGAACGCCATGGTTTTGGCAATGGCCGTTGGCTGCTTGGCCGTGTATAGACTTTTCAGCAAAAGTCCAGGCTCGGGCGAAGCGGCTTTAAAACAGCTTTTGGTGGCCGCAATCTGGGGAATTGGCGCCGTTTGTCTGGCCCTGATCGTCACAGGCGTGGAGGCCGGACAATTTCTCAGAAGTTGCTTTTACGGCCTTATGATTGCGGCTCCACTTGTGAGTTGGTTAAGTTTGTTGCCCTGGAACGCCTCTTTGATCGAAATGTGGCGCGGTTTGGCTTTTTTTGCTCTTCCGGCCACTGTGGCCGCCGGCCTTCTAAGCCTGATGCTATGGGCCCTGCGCGGCCTGTCGCCGGAACCGCCGCTTCTGATCAGCGCCGCCGTCTGTCTGACGGCCGGCATAGCGGCTTTTCGAAATCACGCTGATAAAACCGAAAAGACCAAAATCATTCTACTCTACCTGCCCCTGGCGGCGGTTGTCTGTATTGCCGCAGCTTTTGGCTCTGGGCGGGTTACGGCCGGTTATGGTTTTTATGCCACGCTGGCTGTCGCCCAAATAATGGCCGGGCTGTGCGTGCTGCCGTCCGGCGCGGCGGGAAGGAGCTTCGGGCGAATTGTCAATGCCGTCTCATCCTTCTGCAACAGCCTTTTCCAAAACAGAATCCCCTCTGTTTATGCCGCTTCAACCCTCTTGCTCGGGGCGGTACTGTTTATTTTTTCCCCTCTTACCATAATGACGACTTCAACCTTCGACATTCCTGTCGCCCAGTATGGTGATGCGACACATGGCTTCGTGGTTCTATTTGTAATTTGGCTGATCGGCTGGGCTTATGTCTGGCTGGCGGCTGGCGCGCGGCTCCGTTCATGCCTGACTCTGGCTCTCTGTCTAGCGGCCCTGCTCATGTCTTTCGACGTTTTCATATTCGTCCGTGACTACGGTCAGTTAGACGTCAACAGACTTGCGTCAGAGACCCTTCTTGGCGCTTTTGGCGAAAATCTCGCGGTTGACGCCGCTTCCCTTGTTCTGGTTATGCTGCTTCTCTCCGCTCAGCGCCGTCTGTGTGCCGTCAGAATATTCACAGCTTTTTTCCATGCGACCGCGGCCGCCATTTTCATTTTTTGCGGCAGCAACCTCTTCACGCCCGTGTTCCAACATGTGACCGAAAAAAAAGAGCAGACAGAACGGCTACAGGCCACGATAGCAACTGCTGTCGAAAACGAAAAAAAGTGGTTCCAGTTCAGCAAAAAAGGTCCCAATGTGTTGTTCATTGGCTTGGATGCCGCCGCTGGAACAGCTTTCGGCCACCTCATTAACGAATACCCTGAATTGAAAAACAAATTCGCCGGATTTACCTGGTACCGCGATACTATTTCAGACGGAAACTATACTTCAGTATCCAAGCCCTCACTTCTTGGCGGCCCCGGTTATCGGCTTCCCAACCTTCTCGCCAAGGCTGAGGCCTCCATCGGCATGGAACTTCAGGAAATCAGAAATGATCTGGACTATGCGCCCCTGGTAAAGGTTCAGGATGAAGGATATGCATTTTTAGGTCACAAATTTAAGGCGGCCAATTTCGACGCCCGTTTTTTACTGATAGGCAGCAATAATTTTCCAAAAGAACTCCCGTGGAATTATAGCCATCATCTGCCGGCCTCTGACAATGCTATATTGGCGGAACAGATATATGGAGCGAATGATGGCTTGGTGTTCCGCAAAGAGCTTTTAGATCTGTCGATCTTTCGAGCCGCCCCACATATGCTCAAAAAGTATGTTTACAATGATGGAGCTTGGTTGCCCCATGCTCCCGAACCTGCCATTGAAGCAGACTTTCCTGATGACCCGTTTTTTAAAAATCATGCGATAATGGTTATGTCGGAGACGACTCGGCTCGCAAACTGGCCGAAATATGCACAAATAAATGCCGACGCTCCAACTTTCAGGGTTCTTTATATGATTGGGACTCATCCACCACATCTTTTATCCAAAGATAGTCTGACGCCAACCACTGCTCCACTTCCCGGAGTTTCTTGGCGGGATTACATCATGCCAGAGGGCGCCCTGATTGATCCGCGACAATACAATAGCGTTGTGCATTATATGCGTCTTCTGGGGGAGGTCTTTGAATGGATGAAGCAAGCCGACATATATGACAACACCATGATAGTTATAGCCTCCGACCACAGTGAAGTGGATCTTTTGGGTGCCATGCCTTTTCCAAAAAATCCCATAAAGGCGCTTATACGCTCGGACGCGACTTTGCTTGTCAAAGAAATAAACGCAGCCAAAGAACCGTTACGAGTGTCCGACCAGTTTATGCAGACCTCGGACGTGCCTTTCCTGCTTTGTCAGACCATAGGTGGTTGTGACGGTATTGCCAAGCCGGACTGGGGTCCAGACCGGCTCAGATATCACTTTGTAACCGTGGGGGGTGCAAAACCCAGATATGGTTTATACAAAATACGCGGCGCGGGGTTTGATCCAAAAAACTGGGAATATTGGCCAGATTGGAAAAATTATGAATGAAATATCCGGGTTAGATATTGGCGCACCTGACCGAGTAAACAATTCGGTAGAATTTTGCCAAGCCGTCTACAAAACCGTTAAGGACAAGCAATGAAGCATCTGAAAGCGCCTACGACAATTCTGTTCATCTGTCTTTTTTGTATTATTCTGTTGACGGCTGAAGACCGCCCGGCCTATGCCTATCTTGACCCTGGTGTGGGGAATACGATTATTTACGGGCTGATCAGCGGCTTTTTCGCCTTGACTTTTGCGGCGAGAGGCGTCTATTACAAAGTGCGTTCAGCCTTTCGCGCAAAAGGGAAAATCGGGGAGAGGCCCAATGGCGCGGAAAAGCCGCCGATCGCGGTATATTCGCGCGGCAGACGCGATGGGATGATGTTCAGGGCGGTGATTGAAAATATTTTGAAGAGGGGGCGACGCGTTCTCTATATTTCCAGTGAACTGGAAGACAGCTTGCTCGGTCTGGAAACAGAAGGCTTTCAGGCCAGATATCTGGAACCAGGTACAGGGGCCGATAATAAAATGCTTTGCGGGGCCAATACGGTTCTCTCTGCTGCGCCTCCACCATGGGGCGACTGCGCGGACACGCCGCCGGAAGTTTTAGCCTTTTTGCCTGACAGCCTGAATATTAATGAATTGGAGGCGGCTGACAGCGTACTGCAATCACAAAAAGTGATTTTCCGACCTTCACAAAAAACGGCCGAAGCTTCCGCGCCGGGCGATGTATTTAGCGGCCTGATTTGGCTGGACAGGCCGCCCCTGGCTGATATTTCCGCTATCTTCGCGCCCACGGCGCTTCTGGCCTGCGGCAGTGAGCCCGGCAGCGCCTTCCCAAGGCTGGCCGTGGAAACGATCATTCCACTTCTGAGCAGACATGGCCTCAGATCGATACTTAGGCCGCCGCTAAACGGGATCGGTTCAAAAGAACTGAGCGATGCCCTTGAGGAGCATTTTAAGGGCACAGACGTGATAGTTGACCGCTCCGGCGACCCGGCGGCTCACTTAAACCAAGTTTCGGCAATACTATCCGATGACCAAGGCTATGGCCTGACCCTGGCCCTGATCGGCGCAAAGCCGCTGTTCATCATTGACAATGGGGATGTTCCGGCCAATGAATATATGTCCTCCGGCTTGGCGACGATATTGCCTTATGATGAACTGGCCAGTTTGCCAGAACACCTTCAAGCGGCCATGACCGCCCCAGCGGCACAGGGCAAAATTGGCGCATTGCGTGCGGCATACTCTACATTTCCCGGCCACCCAGCCGCGTCAGTGGTGGCCGACTGGCTGCTCAAGGACAGAACAGCCAAGAAGGCGGCGTGATATGTCTTTCATCAAATCAATGATGGGATACCGAAGGCTTTCCAAAATGCGCGACAAAAAAATCGTCATTTTCAGCGAAGGCCGGAGCTATTGGATCAATTTCCGGGAAGTGGTCAGGCAATTGACCGAAGAGCTGGGGCTGGCCGTTGTATTCGTCACCGCCTCGGAAGACGACCCGGCCTTCAAAATAGCTTCCGCCAACTTCACTCCCATCTATATAGGCAGCGATTATTTTCAGATACGCATGTTTAAAAATCTTGAGGCCGCCATGCTCCTCAGCACTCTGCCGGATATCGGCGCTTTCCACCTCATGCGACCGCCTAAAGTTGGTCAACTGGCCTACATAAACCATAATTTATGCAGCCTTAACATAGTCTTTCGGAGCAAAGCCTTTGCCTGTTACGACGTCATTTTATGTTCCGGACTGTATCAGGAGCCGGAAGCCTTGGAAATGGCCGATTTTTACGGTTATAAAAGGCCTGTCGCCATCAGGGCCGGGTATCCTCCGCTGGATGATCTGATAGAACGCCTAGAGAACACGCCAATGGAAACAGGGGCAAAGAAAAACGCCCCGGTAGCCCTTCTGGCTCCAAGCTGGCAGGATGACAATATTCTGGATATTGTGGCCACCGAACTGATAGATTCCCTCTTGGGGGCCGGTTTTATGGTCAAACTGCGCCCACACCCGCGAACGCTGCAGATGAAAATGGAGCAGGTCAGCGCCATAGTGGAGTATTACCGCAATACCGATAAATTCGCGCTGGACAATTCCCCTGGTTCCTTTGAATCATATCTTGGGGCGGATATTATTATAACCGACTGGTCGGGAACGGCCTTTAAATTCGCCTTTGCCAGTCTCAGGCCGGTCTTGTTTATCAACACCCCCGTCAAGGCGCGCAACCAGGATTACCAAAAATTTAAAAATGTTCCCATTGATTTGTCCTGGCGCAGCCAGTTGGGGAATGAGTTGGAACTGACCGAAATAGATCAGGCTGGGCAAACAGCCAGCAGACTGATTGAAGATGAAAGCCTGCCTGAAAAAATCAGAAACTTTCGGGATGCACAGGTTTACAACATAGGCGCCAGCGCCCCGGCCATAGCCCGGGCGCTGGCCAAGTTATTGGAACAACCCGCTACTTGACAGGTTTCAGCGATGACCCGTCCGCCGCGCCATAGAGCACGATCTGCTCCGCCGGGGAGTGGGCGGAACGGTAATGTTCGGCCAAAATCTCAAAAACCTCACGGCGGATAAAACCTTCCGGCGGCAGTTGATTCTCCGCAAAGCACTTTCGCAGGAGACTGCCTGAATGAAAGACCCTGTCTTCAGCCCCATGGGGGCAGGTGTTGAGCGAGGCGATGGAATCGCAGACGCGGCAATAGAAGGGCCACTTTATTTTTAATGGACGCGTCAAAAGATTTTTGAGCGGGTCATTATTTCGCGGCAATTTTAAAAAAATCTCCTGGGCCTCAAAGGGGGCGTAAAAGTCACCGACCCCGGCATGGTCGCGGCCCACTATCTGCGTCGTCACCCCGAAATTTTGCCGGAAGGCTGCGTGTAGAAGCGCCTCACGCGGGCCGGCGTAACGCATATCCAACGGGTATCCGGCCAACAGTGTCCGTTCTGCCGGAAGATACTTGTCAATCAGCGCCCGGATGCAGCGCAGACGCGTGTCGGCAGGCAAATCGCCGGCCTTCAGCTCCCCGGTGGGGGTGTGGATAAGAACGGCATCGGCTGTTTCCAGGCCGATGCGGGCCAGATATTCGTGTGAACGATGAGGGGGATTGCGAAGTTGCAGGGCGGTGATTTCCTTCCAGCCGCGTTCTTGCGCCAACTGCCGCAATTCCATAGGCGTCATAATGAAATCTGACGTGAAGCCCTTGGCCGCCGGGGTATCCGCCAGCACAGTTACCTGGCCCGCGAGGCAGTGTTTTCTCCTGGCCAGCACACTCTTGACCCCGGGGTGACGCTCCGGCGCATTTTGCCAAAAATCCTCTGAATCAGACCCCTGCCCCCGAAAAATAGCTTCGCATTCAAAGCGCAGGTCTTCATCGCTCATTTGCCAGGTTTCCGCTTCTTCCACAATGGCTACGGGCTGCCCGGCGTGGATGAGAAGGGCGTGGCCATCCACACCGGCGAGAGCCTCCCCGTCAGCATCCAGAACTATGGGCATGGGCCAAAAAATACCGTCTGGCAAAGTCATGTCCCGGCACACGGAAAGCCAGGCGGCTCGATTCATGAAGCCGCCCAGGGGCGTGAAGCCCCCGATGGCCAGCATGGCCAAATCTCCTCTCGCCCGGTCTGATATTTCAACGCGGGGCCAGTCAGCGACCCGGTTCATAATGTCAGCGCGTTCTTCCGGCTGGGCCATTAGGGGCTTGAGGCCCTGCCCGCCCAAGGGTGGAATGAGTTCATCCGTCAGCCAAAACATCATAATGTATTCCTTTGCGCTTACATGGCCAAAATATCGTCAATGCTGGAATGCGCCGTCCACTGGCGGCAATGCCGCATCAAGGTATGTATAACTTCCACACAGCGGACTGGGAAGCGCCCCATTGCGCTTTCCGCCGCCAGCACCAGCCCATCCGCGCCCATTAAAATGGTGGAGACGACGTCGTTCGCCTCAGCGCGGGTCGGCTCGCCGCTCAAGACCATTGATTCAAGCAAATTGGTGGCCACGAAAATGGGGGTATTCAGGGCCCGGGCTGTAGCGATGATGCGCATCTGCAAAAATGGGATTTTTTCCACCGGAACCACCCGCGACAGATCGCCCCGGTCAATGAGCGCCTCATCCGTGGCTTCCAGGATTTCCGGCAGATGGCGAAGGGCGCTGAGGCTTTCCAGCTTGGATATTATCTTAGCCCCGGGCCCGGCCAATTCGCGGAATTCCCGCACCTCTTCAGGCAGATTGGCAAAGGAAAGGGCGTAATGCCCAACCCCCATATCCCGACCGATGCGCAAAGCCTCGCGGTCTTTTTCCGTAATGGCCGCCAGTCCGACATGGCGATTGACGTCCACACCCTTGGAGGAGGCTACCTGACCGCCATGTTCCACCCGGCATTTTACGCCGTCCGCTGACTGACTTACAACCCGCACAGCTGCTTCATGCCAATCCAGCCGCACAAGATCGTCGGGCCGGAGTTCCGCGGCCACGCCCGCCGGCGTAAGTGAAAAGGCTTCCGCCGTACCTTCCGTGAGGGCGGACAAAAGAGTAAGTTCGTCCCCTTCACGAAGTTCTATCGAGCCGCCCTTCATTCTGTAGGTACGCATCTGCGCCCCCTCGCTGTCTATACACACCGGGACGTCAGTGTTCCGGCGGACAAGCTCAATGGAACGGGGAAGGTCTTCAATGGAAACATGGGACATATTGAGTCGGAAAACATAGGGATTGTAACGGCTCATTTCACGGATGCATTCTGCATTAAGAGACGCTGGGCCAAGGGTTACGAGCAACTTCTTCATATTAACCTTTCATTCGACAACAATTTGCCTTGCCTGTTGACATAGGCTATCCACCAGCCCGCCAGGGTGCTGGTGACCAGGGTGGCGAGGATCAGCACGCAGAAAAAATCATAATTAATAATGCCCAGTTCATAGGTGACGGTGGCCAGCACAATGCCCGGCCCGCCGCGGGCGTTCATGGCCACGCCGAGATTGAGGCTGGACAGCCAGTCCATTTTAATAGCCCGCATGGCCGCCAGGCAGCCCGCCAGTTCAATCACGGAAATAATCAGCAAAATCATCAGGAACATTCCAAAATCAAAATCGCCCGTTAAGTGTATGCGAAGTCCCACAATGGCAAAATAAACCGGCGTAAAAAAAGCCAGGCTCAGGTCGCGTATCTTCGCCTGGGCCCGTACAGCCTCAGGATTTTTGATTTTGCGGAACATCAGCCCGGCCACAAAAGCGGAATAGATGATGCTTATGCCAAAGAGGCCGCCGATGCATATACACAAAAAACACAAAACAAAATAAATGGAATCATAAGAAAATATAGCCAATTGTTTGAGGCGCGGCCACCGGGTCAGGGCCGGGGCCAGGAACATGGCAAAAACAAACATCAAAACCGTCACCGCCACATGACCGAGCAAGCCGAAAAAAGTTATATCAGAATTAAGCGTCAAACCGGTCGCCAGGGACAGGATTATCCAAAGGAACAGATCCTGTATGGTGGCGGTGACCAGAACAATGCGGGCGAAGCGGTGTTTGATAAGCCCCAGATCGAGAAAAATTTTGGAAATGACGGGAATGGAGGTGACCGCGACGGCAATGGCGAAAACCAGGTTGAAGGCCGCCGCGTTGTCCGCCCGCCCTATATAGATATCGACAAACCATATGGCGGAAACAAGATAGCCAAGCACAAAGGGGGGCACGGTGGAGCCGGCCAGGAGCCAGCCGATGACCTTGCGGTCGGAACGGAAATCGGAAATATCTATTTCATAACCGGAGGTGAACATCAAAAGTATCAGACCCAGCCAGTAAAAAACAGATATTGCCTGGCCCTGCCCTTCAAAGGAACGGAAGACAATGTCATAGGTTTCGGGAAACACCGCCCCCAAAAGGGTCGGCCCCAAGAGCAAACCGCCCAAAATCTCGCCCGCGACTTTGGGTATCCCCAGCCAATTGGCCATCTTCGCGCCAGCGAGCGCGGCCACCAGAAGCAACATGACCGCCAGCACAAACAGCACGGTCTGCGCCTCGGTCAAGGTAGCGATAATAGAAGGCGCCGTCATAGTTGCGACCCCGCAACGTGAGAGAAAGGAATAAGCCCGGCCAGAAAAGCCGCATGAGCTAAAAGCCCTTCACGCGCCCCGTCATTATTGATGAGCAAATCAGGCGACACGGGGCGTTCATATATCTGATTGACGCCGGGGAGGCCCGCTTCATCAGCCAAAGCGCGTTTGTAATGGCCTTTGGGGTCACGGCTTATCAGGTGTTCAAGCGGGGCATTGATAAACACTTCATAATAGTTGGGGATATGCTGGCGACACCAGTCACGCGTCTCCTGAAACGGGGCCACAAGTGCGGCCACCGCGTGTGAGCCTTCGGCGTCAATGTAGCGGCAGAGCCTGGCCATGCGGGCCATGTTTTTCCGGCGGTCATCCTCGGAATAACCCAGGTCGTTCCCGAAAACCTCCCGCACCACATCGCCATCCACCAAAAGAACGCCGCACTTGCCGTCAGCGCGGGCCAGGCGAATCACGTTTTCCGCCAAAGCGCTTTTACCGGCCCCGGAAAAGCCTGTTATCCAAATAACCATGATGTTCCCAT
>QMCE01000958.1_pt1 | contig 19921 bp, 21 predicted proteins | sample 1821851 | NCBI WGS metagenome assembly QMCE01 (sample SAMN09453174, study PRJNA476694) | Termite gut metagenome, whole genome shotgun sequencing project. | isolation source: worker | host: Odontotermes sp. | place: South Africa:Pretoria | collected 2016-01-28
CCAATTAACCCTCTTATTGTAGCTTAGGCAACAAGACGGAAAAGACGCGGCTGGCTGCCGCGCCCTAACCGTAATTTTATTGTAGCAAAGCGAGGCTACAAAACATGCGGGCGACATCATGAAGCTGGCGGAAATCATGAACGAAAAAATAGCCGTCCTCGCAGAAATCCTTGTTGAAGGAACGACCGAAATGGCTTCATACATGCTAAAAACCGGGGGTGGCCAAAGCGCATATGAAGGATGGGCAATAAAATTAAACGACGTGTACATGGAAGAAGCCCAAAAAATCACTGACGCATACATGGCGTCAGTGGGACTGTAGACCTCTTTCCGATTCAATAAGAAAAAAGACACCCCGCCGGGTTTCCGGCGGGGTCTCGTTTATAAGGTCCCCTCAAACGCTCATAACCCCGTGTCCCGTGCATATTGTTTTGCAAGGGGGGATGAGCCATGACCCGAATCCTACGCCGCCGGTAGCTAACCGCCCTGTTGATTCTGCTAATATTCGGCGGAAAGCTGTGGAAGAGAGGAAAACGCTAGGTTTTAGGCATCGGATAAGACCATTTTGCCGGGCAAAACGTCACATGGCTACACGATAATATCTTCAGTCTGCAAGTCTTTTCGGCAGTACCGTCACAACCGTAAACCCCGGCGCGGCGTTAACCGTCAGCGTTCCCCCCGCGGCGCGGACGCGCTCCTGCATCCCCGACAGCCCCAAGCCCGGTTTGAACGGTTTTAACACCGTCCCATTGTCGGAAACCTGCAGTCTTATATACGAGGCGTTGCCATCTAGTTTGACCGTCACCATCGTCGCGCCGGAGTGGCGGGAAACGTTGGTCAGCAACTCCTTGAGGTTCTTAGCCAACATTTCCCAGCGAGAGACCCCGGACAGGTCGCCGCTCGCCGTAAAAGCTGTCGGGCAAAACGCGAAATCTTTGCACAGCGCTTCCAGTGACGAAACGTCCCAAGTCTGGGAAGGTTTTAGGTTGTAAATCGCCTCGCGCAGATGCTCCGAAGCGGCCTTCACCCGATGCACGCTCTGCTCCAGCAGATCTCCCGCCCGCTCGTCGCGCTTTTCGTATAACTTTACGGCGGCTTGCAGCGCAATCAGTGCGCCGGAGATCTCATGCCCCACGTTGTCGTGAATGTCCTGCGCAATCCGGGAACGCTCGGCTAGCTCGGCCAAATGCGACGCGCCGCGCATTTCCCGCTCCAATATCTCTCGGGAAGCCTCCAACTTCAGCCGCTCACCCCTGTCTTTGATCTGCTGTTCCAGCAGCTCCCGTTCCCATTTAACCCATCTTGCTTCCAAAAGACCAATCACCGGAAGCCAAAGCCCCAGCAACCCCGGAAGCCAAACAAACGCGAACCCAACGCACAAAACGGCTTCGATCGCACCCAGCCAGCGGTACGATTTGATACGGTAACGCACCGCCGATAGAGCCGTCAACCCAAGAAAAAACACAATGCCGGAAAGGGGGCTGTCAACCAGCCCCCAACAAACACACAACATGACGCCTACACACAGGCGGGTCGCGATCGCCGCGTTTCGCATCGGTTCCCCCTTCGTCCCCGGTAGAGACGACCGCCCTCGGTCGTCCGCCGTATCTCTCGTTTCCGTAGGGCGCGACGCCCCCGGCGCGCCGTCACATCTCTCGTCCCCGTAGCCCCCTTCGATTCGAAGGGGGTGGCGTCCGTACGGACGCCGGGGGATGTCGGTATGTCACGTTCACCTCGCCTCGCGGGCGGTCGCCTTTCACCCTTCGGCTACGCTCGCAAGCTCGCTATGCCTGCGGGTTCCAAGCCTCCCTGTTCGGCGGGTTCACGCTTCTATCGGTTGTATCCGTTTCCAGCCGCCCAGCAGCAGCGCGACGGCGGCGAATGCCGCGAGAAAGAGCATCGGCATTCCAAATCCCTCAAAGGTAATATCTTTCATGTTTTCCAGCCCCCTCGACAACCAGTACCCCGGCGAGAACCACGCGACCTTTTTCATGAACTCCGGCGCAAACTCCAGCGGCCAAAACAACCCGCCGAGCATCGCGATGATCACAGACAACATCGTCATACACACCGTGACCGTCTCCATATTGCGTGCGATAGACATGATCGCGATGATCATACTAACCGCGAAGAGGTTATACAGCGAGAGCAGCAGGAACATATGCAGGGGGTTCGGCACCGATCCGAGCTGCCATTGCACGATTCCCACCAGCAGCGCAGCCGTAATCTCCACAGCGCAGAAGGCGGCGAGCGCGCTCTGTGCCAGCGTCCTTCTGGGTGTCATCGGCAAAACGCCCAGCCTGTCGGGCATACCACGGAGCTTGTCGTCACTCAGCGCCTTGACAACGAAGAACGAAACGAAAATCGAGACAAACCCGTACATAGCGAACCAAAACGAGATTTGATCCCAGTTATCGCCCGGCAGCGTAGTCAGCTCCACCGCCGCGTTTTCTTCCCACGCGGCGAGCGCAGCCGGATCGTCGGTGCCGAGCAGAACCAGCGAGCGGGTGATGCTCTCCGCGTTGACGCTCGCGAGTGCCGAAACTTCGGAAACTTTTAGCGAGTGTCCTTCCAACTCGGGCGCTTGACCCGCCAAAACGTCTCTCGCATACCCTTCGCGAATCATCAGAATCCACGGCACTTCGGAGTCGGTCAAGACGGCGGAGATATCCTCCTCGGCGACCTCCCTTATATGATACCGCTTTTCCATCTGTTTGACAAGCGTTTCAGACAAAATCGACCTGTCTTGGTCGCAAACACCGAAGGAATACGCGACATCGCTGTCGGCGGAGGTATCCCCCGTGAGGTTTATTAGAATCGTGAAAATAACAGGAAATATAAGCAGCAGCACCCAATTGAACGGTTGCGTGAAAATCCGCTTCAGAGCCGTTTTGAACACCGTCATGCTATCCGCCTCCTTCCGAGTATAAACGCAAGGATAAAAAATACAATCCCAAGCCCGAACAGAATCGCGAGGAACATCGCCATCTTTGCTTCGTTGCCGCCGTAGATCGAGCCGAAGATCACCGTATGCGCCATCGCGTTCGGCGCGTATTGGAACACCGCGTCGGCGGGACCGAAGCTCACCTTGGCGTAGCCGCCTGACACAAACGTCATCGTCCAGAACAATGCCTGAACCGCGCCGTTTGTCGCGCCCACGTTACGGAAGAGCAGCAGCAGAGATAAACACAGCGCCTGCGCGAACAGCACTATCGCGAACAGCGTCGCAAGCACCATCGGAATCCGTTCGCCCCAATAAACACCGTAAACAACGCCGGAGAAGATAAACGTAACCAACCCCTGCAGGAAGCTCGTTACGGTGGAAGCGGCAAGCAGACCGCCGACCAGCGCGGGTTTCGTAACCGGGGCGATCTGCGCCCGGCTGCCGGTATCGCTCAGCATCCCTTTGTGAAACAGTTCCATCCCGTTCATGCCGGTGTAGAGCAAAATCATCACCAGCATCGTCACGGCGTAGTAATCCATCGCTTCCGGAGCGCGTTTGCCGAGCGGCATATCCCGCACCGAGAGATCCATCCCGAGCGCGGCGGCTATGTCCCCGCCCTCCATCGCGGCCATTGCGGATGCCGCGCCGATCCGCTGGTAAGAATCAATGATCGAAAGCGCGATTTGCGTGGAGAAGCTGAGTCCGGGAGGTGCCAGCACTTCCAACCTCCCGTCTTCCCGTTCCACGACGGCGCAGACCGCTTCGCCGTTTTCGGAGAGTGCTTCAGCCTCCGCCCGTTCGGTAAACGTCAGGTCGAAGAACCCGGCTATCTCCTCGCTTTGCAGAAAGGTTCGGAACATCCCGCCCTCTTCGGCGATGACGGCGACCGGCACCGGGTCAAGATCTATGTCGGCGGAGATGTAGGTAGCCAGTGCCGTACCGAGGATCAGAATCAAAATAATCGGGAACGCAATCAGCATGGTTACGTTGACAGGGCTTCGCCACAAGGATTTGAACCCCACCTTGAAAGTTGCGAAAAAGGCGTTCATTGACCCTCACCCCCGGTATCGCGCAGCTTCTTTCCGGTCAGCGCGAGGAAGGCGTCCTCCAGCGTCGGACGCTTCGCCGCGACGCTCAGAATAATGTACGGCGTTGCGCACTCAAGGATCCGCGCGAGGTTCTGCGAACCCGCCGCGCTCGTTACCGTCAGCGTCCGCCCGTCCGGCTCACAACGCTGCACGCCCTGCACCTTCTTTACGCTCTCGGAAAGCCCCGGCGCGGCTTCCCGCACCTCAAGCGTCACGGTCTCCTCAAAGATCGCCGCCTTGGTCAGTTCCTCCACCGTTCCGTTCGCGATCACGCGCCCCGCGTCCATAATCAGCACCCGCGAGCAGACGCGCTCAACTTCCTCCATGTAGTGCGAGGTATACAGCACCGTCGTTCCCTGTTTCGTCATACCCTCCACGAAATCCAGGATATGGTTGCGCGACTGTGGGTCGATTCCCACCGTCGGTTCGTCTAAAATCAACAGTTCCGGCTTATGGATGATGGCGCAGCCGATGTTGAGGCGGCGCTTCATGCCGCCGGAGAATTTCTTCGGCGCTTTTTTCGCGACTTCTGTCAGACCCAGCACCTCCAGCACCTCGTCAACGCGCCGTTTCAGCTCCGCACCGCGTATACCGTACAGCCGTCCGAAATAGTTTAGGTTATCCCGCGCCGAGAGCGTCTCATACAGCGCCAAATCCTGAGGCACAACGCCGATCCTCCGTTTAATCGCGAGTGCCGCGCCGCGCATCTCCGAGCCGAACAGCCGCGTCTCGCCCGCATCGGCATTGGTCAGCCCGGTCAGTACGCGGATGGCGGTCGTCTTCCCCGCGCCGTTCGGCCCGAGAAGCCCCAGCGTCTCGCCGGGCTGGATTGTCAGGTTCATGTGGTCAAGCGCCGTGTGCGCTTTATAACGCTTTACGATGTTTTCCATTGTCGCGACCATGTTTTTCTTCCTCCTTGATTTCTCCTGCACTGGACGATGTCCGCATCGTCCAGTGGTATTGCAAGGTTCGGTTCTCACCTCGCACCCATAGCATAACACCAAAACCCCGCAGCGAACAGTGCCGCGGGGCATGATTTGCATGTGACATTTGTCATGGGTTATGAAGCGAGGCGTTTATTTTGGATCATCTCAGTTGCGCGAACAATTGATAATTACACTCCCGCATGATTGAATGAAAACCCTCCCCTCAGGAAATACTGTTCCTGTGAGGGAGGGCTGGTTATGCGAGGAAGCGCGGCACGCGGCGGTTCGCCGATGAATAAGGTTGAGATATGCGGCGTAAATACATCCAAATTGAAAGTCCTTCCCGGCGAAAAAACCATGGCGCTGCTTGAGCAAGCGAAGCAGGGCGATCGGGCGGCGCGGGACGAATTGATCTCGGGTAATCTTCGCCTTGTGCTGAGCGTAATCCAACGCTTCGCCGGGCGAGGCGAGATGGCGGATGATCTCTTTCAAGTGGGTTGTGTCGGGTTGATCAAATCGATTGACAACTTCGACACCAGCCAGAATGTCCGCTTCTCCACCTATGCCGTACCGATGATCGTGGGCGAAATCCGGCGTTACCTCCGCGACAACAGCGCGATACGGGTATCGCGCTCGGTGCGCGATACCGCCTATAAGGTTTTGCAAGCGCGTGAAAAAATGACGGCACAGAGTCAAAAGGAGCCCTCCACCGACGAAATCGCCAAATATTTAGAAATTCCGCGTGAGGACGTGGTCATGGCGCTGGAAGCGATTCTTGATCCGGTAAGCCTGTTTGAGCCGCTCTATTCCGACGGCGGCGACGCGATTTGCGTCATGGATCAAGTTTCCGATACTAAAAACACCGACGAGGCGTGGCTGGAACGCATTTCTCTGAAAGAAGCGATCCGCCATTTAAATGATCGGGAGAAGCATATTCTATCGTTGCGCTTTTTTGAGGGTAAAACGCAAATGGAAGTCGCGAACGAAATCGGCATCTCTCAGGCGCAGGTGTCGCGGCTGGAGAAAAATGCGATCCACCAGATGAAGAAATATTTGTAAGTAGCGACTGTGAATAATTACAATATTACGGGCGACCGGAGCGGTCACCCGTAATATTTTAATTGCTCCCTAAGAAACCTAAGTGTTCCAGCAGAACCTTCAGCCCCATTAGAATCAGAATCACGCCCCCGGCAAACTCCGCCTTTGCTTTGAACTTTGTGCCGAAAATCTGTCCGATTTTCACGCCTCCCATCGAAAACGCAAGGGTCGTCGCCCCGATAAACGAAACCGCCGGCACAATTTGAATTTGAAGAACCCCGAAGGAAATCCCCGCCGCGAGCGCGTCGATACTGGTGGCGAGCGCCAGCGGCAGCATTTTCGAGGGTTTCAGCGAAGCCTCCGCGCCCGGTCGTTCGGGGCATGTGCGGAAGTCGCAGACCTCGCAGTCCTGCGAGGCCTCTTTTTTTACGCTTTCCCAGATCATTTTCCCGCCGAGGATCGAGAGCAGCACGAACGCGACCCAATGATCGACCATTTCAATCTGCTTCGCGAACAGCCGCGCGGCAAAATATCCGATTGTCGGCATCGCCGCCTGAAAAACACCAAAATACAGCCCCACAGTCAGAGCCTTGCGGAGCGTGACCTTCTTCATCGTCAGCCCCGCGCAGATAGATACGGCAAACGCGTCCATCGAAAGTCCGACCGCGAGCAGAAAAAGCTCAATCAATCCCATCGGGAACCTCCGGTTATGTTAATAGCGCTATCGTTCCACGGATGAAGGAGTTTTGGACAGGGAAAAGCCAACGGCGCGCCGGGGGCGGCGCGCCCTACAAAGACGCCTCAATCCCTTTCAGCCGCTCGATGATATTGATTCCCTGCGGGCAGGCGGCTTCACAGGTTCCGCACTCTATGCAAGCGGGGATCCGGTTCTCCGGCTTGATCCAATTGCGGTAGTTCATTAAGAACCATGAAGAACCGAAGCGCGCGACATCATTTTGACCGCCGAAAATGCGCGGGATGGGGATTTCTTTAGGGCATTTCGCGCAATAATTGCATTCGGTGCAGGGAATAAGCGGAAGCTGCTTAAACGCTTCCATCGCTTTTTTGACAACCGTTTGCTCTGCGTCTGTCAGCGGCGCGAGAGGGGAAAAATGTTTTATGTTGTCTTCCGTCTGCGCCAGATCACTCATTCCGGAGAGCACCACATCCACGCCGGGCAGCGTCGCGCACCAGCGCATAGCCCATGACGCGGCCGATACCGCCGGATTCGCGTCGGAAAAGACCTTTATAATATCGGGATGGCACCGCGCCAAGCCGCCTCCGCGTACCGGCTCCATGACCACAAGGGGGATGTTACGGCTCGTCACGGCTTCATATTGTTTCTGCGCGTCTCCGTTATACCAGTCGTAATAGTTGATCTGGAGCTGGCAGAAATCCCATTCAAAGGCGTCCAATATTTTTGGCAGGTCGCCGGTCGCGCCGTGATACGAAAAGCCGTTATAACGAATACGCCCGTCGCGCTTCATCTTCCGTACAACCTCGTCGGCGCCGATCCGCGCCATAAAATCGTACCCTTCGCCGTTAATTCCGTGCATTAAGTAAAAATCAATCGTATCCGCGCCCAGTTTTTTTTGCTGCGCGTCAAAGAACGGCTGCGCTCCCGCCTTTTCGGCTTCTCCCAGCGGCATTTTGGTGGCGATCGTGAATGAATTTCGAGGATGGCGCGATAAGAGCGCCTTATTCGCGAAAACCTCGCTCTCCCCGTCATGGTACATAAACGCCGTGTCGTAATAGGTAACGCCGGACTCCATCAGACGGTCGATCATCGCCTCGGCGGTTGCGTAGTCGATTTTACCGTCTAAAGTCGGCAGACGCATCAAGCCCATTCCTAGGCGTGAAACCCGCTCCCCGATTTTCGGCATCGTGCGCATTTCCATAAAATCAGTCCCCTTTACAAATGTTGTTTACCCCCGCCGGAGACGGGGGTAAGATGTTTAGATTTTACCGGAACAGCCCAGCACGTTGACCAGTTTACGCTTGACCATATCCTTAATGGCGACGCGGGCGGGGGAGAGGTATTGACGCGGGTCAAAATGGTCGGGGTGCTCGGTGAAGTGCTCACGAATCGACGCGGTCATAGCGAGCCGGAGGTCGCTGTCGATATTGATCTTGCAGACGGCGCTCTTGGCGGCTTGACGCAGCATTTCTTCCGGGATGCCGATGGCGTCGGGCATTTTGCCGCCGAATTGATTGACTTTCGCGACAAACTCCTGCGGCACCGAAGATGAGCCGTGCAAAACGATTGGGAAGTTGGGCAGTCTGCAGGTGATTTCTTCCAGAATATCGAAGCGGAGCTTTGGGTTTTGACCGGGCTTGAATTTATATGCGCCGTGGCTGGTGCCGATCGCAATTGCGAGACTGTCCACGCCGGTCTTAGTCACAAACTCCTCCACTTCGGCGGGGTTCGTGAACTGCGCGTCCTCCGCCGATACATTGACAGCGTCCTCAATGCCGGCCAGTTTGCCGAGTTCGCCCTCAACGACGACGCCCTTGCTGTGGGCGTAATCCACCACTTGCTTAGTCAGGGCGATGTTGTCTTCAAAGGAGTGCTTGGAGCCGTCGATCATCACCGATGTAAAACCGCCGTCGATGCAGGATTTGCAGATTTCAAAGTCGTCGCCGTGGTCTAGGTGTACGGCGATCGGCAGATCCACGCCTTGGTTCGCGGCGTCCTGAATCGCGGCCTCGATCAGCTTCATTAAGTAAACGTGCTTCGCGTATTTGCGAGCGCCTGCCGACACTTGGAGAATCAGCGGCGCTTTTTCCTCCATCGCGGCTTCGGTGATACCCTGAATGATCTCCATGTTGTTTACGTTGAACGCGCCGATGGCGTAACCGCCCTCGTAGGCTTTTTTGAACATGTCCGTGGTCGTGACAAGACCCATGCTGTTCAGCTCCTTATCTTTTTTATTTCGTTCAGTATACCAAAAAGAACCGGGAAATGCAACGCTTTTTTCCTTTGACAGCTATCCGAAACCGGGGTATACTTAGTAGAAAGAAATTGAAAGAAGGGGTTTCGTTTGAAGATTAAGAGACCGTTTATACTGGCATTATGCGGATTACTGCTGTTCACCGGTGCTTGCTCCCAAAAAGATGCAAAATCCGAAGCATACGCTGTTTATACAAACACAACGAGCAAACTCAACGCCGCTCCCGGCGGCGAAAACGCCCAATCTGACATTGACATGGAAATGTTCATGAACATGAAGGTGATGGGGCTAGAAATTCCGACCACTGCCTCCGGCAATATCAAAAGCGTCGTTGAGGACGGAAAGGTGCACTACTCGGCGCTCATGGAAACGAGTACGATGGGGACGACAAACACGATTGAGATGCTTTACGACGGCGAGAAATTTTATTACGCGGTCGACGGCGTGGAGACGGAGATCGACATGACGGCGTTCGAGGAACAGATGCAACAGCAGGTCAATCTGCCCGAGTTCAACCTTGACGCGGTTAAGTCATACGAGACGGTCGACGTGGCCGAGGGCAAAAAGACTGCTTTGATCATTGACGGCGGCAAGATATCGGATTTCATCATGGAATCCTTAGGGGATGCGGAGATGCTCGCCGGTTCCGTTGAGAACGTGTCGACGGATGATATGGTAATTGAAATCGTCGTTGACGGCGATGGTAACCCGAAATCTGTGAATATGCAAATGAGTATATCTATGGATACGGAGGGTCAAACCATGGAGATGGATATGTCCATGAAGATCACCGTCAACAAATTCGGCTCCGGCGTCGAAGTGGATACCTCAAAACTGCAAGCGGCGTAAAACCCATACAATCAAATCTTCGGGGCGGGGTGTGATTCCCCACCGGCGGTAATGAAACAGAGTTATTTTGCCGCCCGTTAGGGCGAGTAAAATGTGACAGTTTTCTAGCCCGCGAGCGGGAACTCCCGCAGAATCGGTGTGATTCCGATGCCGACGGTATAGTCCGGATGAAAGAAGACGTTTTCACGCATACGCCCCCAAACTGCCTGTTTGGGGGCTTTTATAATCTATAGAAGAGAGGCTTTCCATCATGTCAACAAACGTAAAAAAACTCACCGTACTCGCCATGTTCGCGGCGCTCGCGTATGCTCTGGTGTTCTTCATCCGAATCCCGGTGGTGCCGGTGCCGCCGCTCAGTTATGAACCGAAAGACGTGGTAATCGTCATCGCGGGGTTCCTGTTCGGGCCGCTGTCTTCGCTTTACGTATCGGTTCTTGTATCGGTACTGGAGATGGTGACGTTCAGCGGCACAGGCTACTGGGGCTGCCTGATGAACATCGTCGCGACCTGTTCGTTTGCCTGCACAGCCTCGCTCATCTATAAAAAAAGGCGCACCCTGCGCGGTGCGGCGCTCGGATTGGTAGTGGGCGCGGTGTTCGCCACCGGCGTTATGCTGCTGTGGAATTATTTCATCACGCCGATCTATACCGGATACCCCCGCTCCGCCGTCGCCGACATGCTCATTCCGACGTTCCTGCCGTTTAACCTATTGAAAACCGGTTTGAACGCGGGCTTTGTTATGCTGCTGTACCGCCCCCTGCGTCTCGCGCTCGCGCAGGCGCGGCTGCTGCCTCCGTCGTCCGGCGGCGTTAGCAGCAAAAAGGTGACCCTCGGCGTCGCGCTCGCGTCGGTTTTCGTGATCGCCACCGGTATTTTGCTGGTTTTGGCGTGGAAAAACATAATTTAACTTGCCCCGAACCGTCTCCCTGTGGTATACTGTATTTTGTTGACATAATACCAAAGCAGGAGGGGCGGCGCTTGACCGAGTTTTTAGACGGCTTGACGGAGTATCTGCGGAGCTTGAACGATTGGTATAAGGCCATGATGACCTTTCTGATTTCGATTGTCCCCGTGATTGAGCTGCGCGGCGCGATTCCGGTGGCGGCGCATTCGGGGCTGCCGTGGTTTGCCGCCTTGCCGTCGGCGATTTTGGGAAACATGCTGCCGGTTCCGTTTATCATGATCTTCGGGCGGCGCTTCTTTTCTTGGCTGCGGAAACACACGCCGTTCGGCAAACTCGCCGACCGGTTGGAAACGCGCGCCGAAAAACGCATCGACACGGTGCGAAAATACCAATTCTTCGGGCTGATGGTCTTCGTCGCCATCCCCCTGCCCGGCACCGGCGCGTGGACGGGCGCTCTGATCGCCGCGATGATGAATCTGCGCCTGCGCACCGCTATACCGTCCATCCTTTTGGGCGTCATTATCGCGGGACTCCTCATTTCCGCGCTGTCTTACGGTCTGTTCGGACTGGGAGGGTAAGATGAAATCAAATAAAACCACTATTATATGCGTAGCGTTGTTTGTTATAGGCACGGTTATTGCATCTGCATATACAGGAAGGATAGTGCCAAATTTTATGGAAACAATGGGTTATTCGTATCCGAGCAAAGAATTGGAGTTACTTATTCTCCTGTACTCCGTCCCTTATATTATTGGCGGAGCTATTATCGGACTCGTAGATAAACTATTTTCGAATCATTTCGCGAAAAAGCTGCTTTTTGTGTTTTTGTTTAGTTTTTCACAAGCCTTTTTGCCGCTTATTGGTCATTTCATGTTTCATCATGTGCATAGTGAAATTCTGATCAGCCTAGTTGTTTCGAGTATCGGCGCCGGTGTCGTTTCCGTCAGTATTGTTTGCCTGATGAAACGGCTCATGAAAAGAGCGTAGCCTCATACACCAACCCCCGCGTCGCGGCATAAGATACGGTATCGGGGGTGTTTCGCGTGTTAATGACGTGTATTTTCGCTGTTTTATGCGCGTATGGCTTGGTTATGGCAATCTGGGCGATGTTTGGACGCCGGCTTTGGTTCCCGTTGGTGGCGGATAAACCCGAATGGGTGAGATCGGTTTACAAAGGAGCATGTCCTGATGGACGAGAATCTGGAGGGCTTGATACAGGCGGTCGTATACAGTAACGACGAAACCGGCTGGGCAGTGCTGCGCGTCGCCTGTGAGGACGGGTCGCTGCATACTGCCGTCGGGCATATCCCCGCGCCCGCTCCGGGCGAGACGATTTCCGCGACCGGGCAGTGGTCGCAGCACCCCGCCCACGGAACACAATTTTCCGTCCGCTCCGCCGAGCGTCTGCTTCCGGCGGAGGCGGGTGCGATACTGGAATATTTATCATCTGGGATCGTGCAGGGTGTGGGGCGCGCCACCGCGCGCCTGCTGGTGGAAGCCTTCGGCGACCAAACGCTGGATGTATTGGAGCACGAGCCGCAGCGGCTGAGTACAGTGCGGGGCATTACGCCCAAACGCGCGCAGTCAATCGGCGCGCTGTTCGCGCGTCAAACCAGCCTTCGCCGCCTGATGGAAACCTTGGTGCGCTACGAATTGACACCCTCATATGCGCTCGAGCTGTCCAAACGGTACGGAACCGGCGCGGCCGATCAGTTGAGCGAGGATCCGTACCAGCTTCTCTACGAGCCGTTTAACGCGCCTTTCGAGCAGGTGGACAAGCTCGCGGCGTCGCTCGGGGTGGAGGACGGCGATGAACGCCGCCTAAAAGCCGGGCTACTGTATGAACTAATATTTAACTTGGATCAAGGGCACGTATATCTCCCCCGTGAAAAACTGATTCCCGCCGCGGCCGCGCTGCTGGGGCAGGAGGATGACGCGCTGGAGGGTGCGCTTCAAGAGCTGTTTTGCGAAAATAAAGTCGTCGCGTGCGACGACGGGCCGATATACTTAACCCGCCTGTATGACGCCGAGAAGCACGTTGCGGCGTTTATTCGCGAACGTTCGGGCAGGACGCACCCCTTGCCGCGCGATATGGACGAATTAATCGGGCGGATTGAGGCGGAGCTTGGCATCGAGTACGCCGATTCGCAGCGGGAGGCGATTGTCAGCGCGGCGGGGCGCAGCCTGATGGTGCTGACGGGCGGTCCCGGCACGGGAAAGACGACGACGCTGCGCGGACTGCTGCGCCTCTTCGACTGGATGGGCCTGAAGGCGCTGCTCGCGGCTCCGACCGGGCGCGCCGCGAAGCGGATGAGCGAGCTTTGCGGCCGCGAGGCTTCCACCATTCACAGACTGTTGGAGTTTGGTTACGATCCCGCTCTCGGCGTACTGCGCTTCCTGCGGGACGAAGACAACCCGCTTGCGGCTGACGTGGTGGTTCTTGACGAAGTCTCGATGGTGGACATCTTACTGATGGACAGCATTTCCCGCGCCGTTTCGGAAGGTGCCCGCTTGATCTTGGTCGGCGATCCCGACCAGCTCCCGGCAGTGGGGCCGGGTACCGTGCTGGAGGATATTCTGGCCGGAGGGTTGGCACCGTCCGTCCGCCTGACCGAAATCTTCCGTCAGGCCGCCGAGAGCCGCATCGTTACGGGAGCGCACAGCGTCAACCATGGCGAGACACCTTCGCTGAAAAACGAGCAGCAGAAAGACCTCTTCTTTCTGCGCCGCCGCGACATGCTCTCGGCGGTTGAAACGATCCAAGAGCTTTGCGCCGAGCGTCTGCCCGGTAACCTCGGTATTGAGCTATCGCAAATACAAGTTCTCACCCCCACACGGCGCGGCCCGTGCGGAACGGTTAGCCTAAATAAAGCCCTGCAAGAAGCGCTCAACCCCGCCGCACCGCATAAACTGGAAAAGCGATTCGGCGAATTCCTCTACCGCGAGGGCGACCGCGTGATGCAGATTCGCAACAACTATGACCTCACATGGCGGCAGGAGAGCAACGCGGGCATGGGCGTCTTCAACGGCGAGATCGGAACGGTCACCGAAATTGACCTCAAGGCGTCACTGGTAACTGTGAGTTTTGACGACCGGTTGGTTGAGTATCCGTTTGATAGTTTGGGTGAACTGGAACCGGCATACGCGCTGACGGTGCATAAGGCGCAAGGGAGTGAGTACCGCGCCGTCGTGCTGGCCGCGATGCCGGGCCCGCAAAAGCTGATGACGCGCCGGGTGCTGTATACCGCGATCACCCGCGCCCGCGACTATCTTGTCATCGTTGGACAAAACGAGATTATTGACGCGATGGTACGTAACGACAAACGTCTGCGCCGCTATACGGGATTAAAAGTGATGCTCGCAGATGCTTGACCTGATCGTTCCTAAGCGGTGCGCGTTTTGCCGCCGCCCTCACCCGGACGGATTGTGTGCAGATTGCCGGGATAATTTACCTTGGCGGAGTGCCCCTTATGACGGCGTAGTTATTGCGCCGCTTCTTTACCGTGACAGCGTGCGGCAAGCGCTGCACAGATACAAATTTCGGGGTGTTTCGGGGAACGCGAAAGTGTTCGGGGAGCTGATGGCGGCTGCTGTGCGAAGTGCGAGCGTGGAGGCAAACGTCATTACGTGGGTTCCGTGCAGTTTCGCCCGCCGCTGGACACGCGGATACGATCAGGCGAAAAAGCTTGCGCAATGTCTCGGCAGACGCCTTGCTCTGCCGGTGGAGGGGATTCTGCGAAAAACCCGTCACACCCGCTCCCAGACAAAAATGCCGGACAGTGCGGCGCGGCGGACAAACGTACAAGGTGCCTTCAATGTCCGACCCAAAGTGTCTGTAAAGGGTAAACGCATTTTGCTGGTTGACGACATTCACACAACAGGCGCAACGCTGGACGAATGCAAAAAGACTCTGTTAAATGCGGGAGCGGAGAGTGTAGTTTGTTGTGTGGTCGCGTCGCGGAGATAAATAAAACGGGCCGGCTTTCGCCGACCCGTAAAAAACGCGAATCAATTAGTCGCCCAAAACCTTGATGACGACGCCGGAACCGACCGTGCGGCCGCCTTCACGGATCGCGAAGCGGAGGCCTTCCTCGATTGCGATCGGGGTGCCGAGCTGGACTTCCATGACGATGTTGTCACCGGGCATACACATCTCGACATCCTTCGGGAGCTGGATGGTGCCGGTAACGTCGGTGGTGCGGAAGTAGAACTGCGGACGGTAGTTGGGGAAGAACGGGGTGTGGCGTCCGCCTTCTTCTTTGGTGAGGACGTAGACTTGCCCTTCGAAGTGCTTGTGCGGTTTGATGGTGCCGGGTTTCGCGAGAACCTGTCCGCGCTCGACCTCGGTTTTCGCGACGCCGCGCAGTAAGCAACCCGCGTTGTCGCCCGCTTCGGCGTAATCGAGGGTCTTGTGGAACATTTCGATACCGGTGACGACCGTCTTGCGGGTGTCGCGGATACCGACGATCTCCACTTCTTCGCCCGTCTTGAGCTGGCCGCGCTCCACGCGCCCGGTGACGACAGTGCCGCGACCCTGAATGGTGAACACGTCTTCCACCGGCATCAGGAAGGGCAAGTCGGCCTTGCGTTCGGGGGTTGGGATAAAAGAGTCAACGGCGTCCATCAATTCCATGATGGATGCGTATTCGGCAGCGCCGGTGTCGGTCGCGGCGCTTTCCAGCGCTTGCAGAGCCGAACCGCGGATGATCGGGGTGTCGTCGCCGGGGAAGTCGTACTTAGAGAGCAACTCACGAATCTCCATATCGACGAGGTCTAACAATTCGGGATCGTCGACTTGGTCGCACTTGTTCATATAAACAACGATGTAGGGCACGCCGACCTGACGCGCAAGGACAATATGCTCACGGGTCTGCGGCTGATACGACGAGAATCGCGCCGTCCATCTGCGCCGCGCCGGTGATCATGTTTTTAACATAGTCGGCGTGGCCGGGGCAGTCGACGTGCGCGTAATGGCGCGTATCGGTCTGATACTCAACATGGGCGGTATTGATGGTAATGCCGCGTTCTTTTTCTTCGGGAGCTTTGTCGATGGCGTCATACGCCTTGAATTCGGCTTGCCCCTTGAAGCCCAAAACTTTTGTGATGGCGGCGGTCAGCGTGGTTTTACCGTGATCCACGTGGCCGATGGTTCCGATGTTTACATGCGGTTTGCTGCGTTCAAATTTTTGTTTTGCCATTGCGGTATATCCTCCCTTTGTTCCCATTGTCATTCGTATTGCCTATTGTAACTGATAAGCCTAGAAAATGCAAGTGTTTTTTGTAAATTATCTGCTTAATTGTTCCTGGAGTGATTTCGGAAGCTCAACATAGCTGTGCGGCTCCATCGAATACACGCCGCGTCCCTGCGTAAACGTGCGCAGATCAGTGGCGTATCCGAACATTTCGGACAGCGGAATATGAGCGATGACCTGCTGCGCGCCGGATAGGATTTCCGTACCTTGGATCATGCCGCGGCGGCGGTTGATATCGCCCATTACGTCGCCGAGGTATTCTTCCGGTACGGTGACGGAAACCAGCATGATCGGCTCCAGCATCACCGGATCGGCTTTGCGGCAGCCTTCCTTAAACGCCATTGAGGCGGCAATCTTAAACGCCATTTCGGACGAGTCCACTTCGTGGAACGAACCGTCATACAGGGTGACTTTGACGTCAACGACAGGGTAACCCGCCAGCACCCCGGCGTTCATCGCGCCTTGAATGCCCTGATCCACAGCGGGGATATACTCTTTCGGAATCGCCCCGCCGATGATTTTGTTTATAAACTCATAGCCCTTGCCGGATTCGTTCGGCTCGATCCGCAGCTTGACGTGGCCGTATTGGCCGCGCCCGCCCGACTGACGGGCATATTTATGGTCAATCTCGGCTGATTTGCGGATGGTTTCCTTAAAGGCGACCGAGGGTTTACCAACATTAGCCTCGACCTTGAACTCGCGCAGAAGGCGGTCTACGATGATTTCCAAATGCAGCTCGCCCATCCCGGCGATGATGGTCTGCCCCGTCTCCTGATCGGTATAGGCGCGGAAGGTAGGGTCTTCTTCCGAGAGCTTTTGCAGCGCGATGCCCATCTTTTCCTGACCGGCTTTGGTGCGCGGCTCAATCGCGACGCGGATGACCGGTTCGGGGAACTCCATCGACTCCAACACTACGGGCTTTTTCTCATCGCACAGGGTATCGCCGGTCGTGGTGTTTTTCAAGCCCACAGCGGCGGCGATGTCGCCCGCGTAAACGGCGTCAATGTCCTCTCGGTCGTTCGCATGCATCATCAGAATACGGCCAAAACGCTCGTTGCGTCCGCGGTTTGCGTTAAAGACGGTCGAACCGGTAGAGATTGAGCCGGAATATACGCGGAAAAACGTTAATTTTCCGACATAGGGATCGGTCATGACCTTAAACGCCAGCGCGGAGAAGGGCGCGTTGTCGTCTGAATGGCGCTCTATCTCGCTTCCGTCGTCCGGATCGGTTCCCATCACGGGCGGAATGTCCAGCGGGGACGGCATATAAGCGACAATAGCGTCGAGCAGGTTCTGCACGCCTTTATTACGGTAAGATGTTCCGCAGAGAACGGGAACGAGCTGATTCGCGATGACCGCTTTGCGGATAACGGGGTGAATCATTTCCGGCGTAACGTTCTTCGGGTCTTCCAAAAATGTTTCCATCAACGCGTCGTCGAACATGGTAATCGCGTCGACCAGCGCCTCGCGGTATTCCTCCGCCTCGGCAGCCAATTCTTCCGGTATATCCTCTTCCCGGATGTCTTTGCCCAGTTCGTCATACGCCACATAGGCGCGCATGTCAATCAGATCGATCACGCCTTTAAACGACGCTTCCGCCCCAATCGGGATTTGGATCGGAACGGCGTTGCACTTCAACCGCTCTCGCATCATCGAGATAACATTGTGGAAATTCGCGCCCATGATGTCCATCTTGTTCACATACGCCATACGCGGGACTCCGTAGCGATCCGCCTGACGCCAAACGGTTTCGGACTGCGGCTCAACGCCGCCTTTTGCGCAGAACACTGTTACCGCGCCGTCAAGAACGCGCAGAGAACGTTCCACCTCCATCGTAAAATCGACGTGACCGGGCGTGTCGATGATGTTGATGCGGTGGCCCTTCCACTTCGCTGTGGTGGCGGCCGACGTGATGGTGATGCCGCGCTCCTGTTCCTGCGCCATCCAGTCCATCGTAGCGTTACCCTCATGAACCTCGCCCAGCTTGTGGCTGCGGCCGGTGTAGAAAAGGATCCGCTCGGTTGTAGTTGTCTTGCCCGCGTCGATGTGCGCCATGATGCCGATGTTGCGGGTTAATTCCAAGGGTACTTGCCGTGCCATGATTATTTCTCCTTGCTTTAGGTATCCCCCGCCCTTAGGCGGGGGAAGACTGTTCACTGTTATCTGTTCACTGTTATCTGTCTCGTCACCATCTGTAATGCGCGAATGCCTTGTTGGCGTCCGCCATTTTGTGCATATCCTCGCGTTTCTTGACCGAGGAACCGGTACTGTTGCTGGCGTCAAGGATCTCGCCTGCGAGGCGTTCCGCCATTGTCTTTTCGCCGCGGTTGCGGGAATATCCCACCATCCAGCGCAAAGCAAGCGTTTGGCGGCGCTCCTCGCGCACCTCAATCGGCACTTGATAGGTCGAGCCGCCGACACGGCGAGGGCATAACATTGGCAACGGCTGCCGTAAATACGTCCAGCGGCTCCTTGCCCGATTTCTCGCGGATAATGTCGAAGGCGCTGTATACCACCTTCTGCGCGACCCCCTTCTTGCCGTCGTACATCACGCCGTTAATCAGCTTGGTGACGACGCGCGAATTGAAGATAGGGTCGGGTAATACTTCCCTCCTGGGGATAAATCCTCTTCTTGGCACGTTTCTTCCCTCGTTTCATAAGTCGGGCGGCGCCCAACATACTCTGAAAGTCAAAGGTACTTCAAAAGACTTGACTTCCGATTCGTACCGGAAGGATAAACTGTTAACGGTTTAGTGTTAACTGTATCGTCACTCCCGGCGCGGGAGATGCTAACTTACTTACCGGCTGCCGCTTTCGGGCGCTTCGCGCCGTACTTGGAGCGGCCTTGGCGGCGGTTACCGACGCCCTGCGTATCCATCGTCCCGCGGATGATGTGGTAGCGGACGCCGCCGACGTCTTTGACGCGGCCGCCGCGGATCATCACGACGCTGTGCTCCTGCAGGTTATGGCCGACGCCGGGAATATATGCGCTGACTTCATAGCCGTTGGAAAGTCTTACGCGCGCTACCTTGCGAAGCGCCGAGTTCGGTTTACGGGGAGTCTCGGTGCGCACATTGGTGCATACGCCGCGCTTCTGGGGGCTTGGATCGTCGGTCAGATTTTTATGCAGGGTATTCAAGCCTTTTTGCAACGCCGGGGCTTTGGACTTGTAGCCGCTTTTTTTTCGTCCCTTGCGGACGAGCTGGCTAACTGTTGGCAAATGCGGTTCCTCCTTTCTTGGTAATGTATCCTCAGGTAGGAGCGGGTCATCCCGCCCGCGGGTAAAACCTCGCGGATAACCCGCCCGTGAGCGGTAAAACGTTATCCCTACAGAGTTTGTGCGGTTACCGGAGCAGATTACATGGATTGGCGGAGGGAGTGGGAGTCGAACCCACGGCCCCTTGCGGGGACACCGGTTTTCAAGACCGGCTCCTTAGACCACTCGGACATCCCTCCGGGCGGGATTACGCGCTGGGAATCAGGTTCAGCGCGATCGTCAGTATGATAAACAGAGCGGCGACCCATTTGGTCATGCGGGCCAAGCGCGCGTCCCATGACTTCGCTTTATTTTTCGAGAGGAAAGCGTCGGCGGCTCCGGCAATCGCGCCGGAAAGACCCGAACGCTTACCGGACTGAAAAAGCACGACGACAATTAAAAAAACCGACGTAACCACTTGAACAATGGTCAAAATCAGGGAGACGGTTTCCACGGATGCTCAACTCCTTTGGCTTGAAAGGTTCTGATTGCATTAGGTATACGCAGAAATGCAGTATAGCAGATAATTTCCGTGTTGTCAATAAAAATACCGTTTTATTCTCTTTTTTATTTTAACGGACCGTCGGGGGCGGCGTTTTCTACTGCTAAGAAGGTCTTACCGGAATGCCAACTGCGCTCAATTCTTCTTTAATTTCCGGCACGGTGAAGTTTTTTGGTAATCTCGGCGAATAGAGCATTGAGCTGATGATCGC
>QMCE01002793.1_pt1 | contig 19921 bp, 17 predicted proteins | sample 1821851 | NCBI WGS metagenome assembly QMCE01 (sample SAMN09453174, study PRJNA476694) | Termite gut metagenome, whole genome shotgun sequencing project. | isolation source: worker | host: Odontotermes sp. | place: South Africa:Pretoria | collected 2016-01-28
AAGGGATTCAGCAAAAATTTTCAAACTAAAAGTTGAAAAAATTATGAATACTTCTCGTCAAAGAAACTACTTAAGAGAAGTATCTATTACAGAGTATATTAAAAAAAATAACTTTAAACTAAGTAAAGGTAATATTTATCAAATACTAACATATTATCCTATTGTAACTCAGTAAGACTACCTTCATAAGGTAGAGGTGATAAACTTAATATATAGTCTTGCACTTGCTCAACTATTGATTTCGATATTATTTTAGTTGAATAAATTATATGTATAAATTCTGCCAACTTGCTCACATTATCATGGTTTACTCCTTGCAAAGTTGCAGCAGACGTACCCATTCTAATACCTTGACCTAGTCGGTATGGTAATTTTCTATAATTAACCAATAGATTGCACGTTTCCATTTTCTTGTAAAAATTAAAAGCATCATCTTTTGTATCCATTTTTATCCAAAGATGATGGGTATGAGGTTTTTCACAGGAAGTTCTACGTATCACAGGTAATCCATAATCACTCAACAGTAATTCTATAGCAATACTATTATCTAGCATTTTATGAGAATATTGAGTTAAAAGTTTGTTGCGTTTTAGTATCTCACCAGCTAAAAGTATATTGTCGATATGCAAACTTGACACGTATTTTGACATTGCATCAAGTATTTTACACCAATGATTATTATAGTTTTTACTGCAAACAAGCGCTTTCTGTGGTCCGGGAAAATTTTTATGTAAGGTTGATAGCATTATTTGAAAACCCATATCAAAAGGGGAAGTAAAATCTTTCATCATAATATTAGTAAGATATTGAGACACTTATTGGGAATATCCTTTAACAAAGGCGAAAAATCTTCATAATAAATCCCTCACTTCTATCAACAAAAATAAAATCTGGTTTTATTTTGTAAATAAGTTCTTTTGTGCGACTTTGATTTACACAGTAGTTATCAAGGTCTGGTATCATATCGTACACATCGTAACCTAAACGTTCTAAAATATTATGTGTTGCATAATGTCCCCCAGCTATTTCTGGTAATAATAATACCTTATCACCTATTTTCCCCAAACCCATAAATAACACAATATGAGCATGTAATCCGGATAGAAGTCGCATGGAAAGATTTTCTGTTTCTAAGATTTTTGCCCACTCAAAATAAATTTGTTTTACTCTTTCATTTAGTTGAGTGCGACCAGAAAAACCTATTATTGAATTTTTTACTACCTCATCATTCTTTTCTTTATCAGAAACGTACAATCCATGTGTTTCATAATAATTTTTAGGAGTTACTAAATAAGGTACGTTTTCTACCGGATTTAATATTAATTGTTTCATATTAATTTTACATATTACTGCATTTCATCTATTTGAACTACTCATAATAAATAGTTATCACTCATTCACCAACCTCAAACTTCAACTTCCTACGCGGATGTTTAGTCGCCAAAATCCTCTTTTGACTCTCCGAATTTATATGCGTATAAATTTGCGTTGTATTAATACTGCTATGCCCCAACATACCTTGAATATAACGAATATCAACATTCTCTTCGAGCAGCAAAGTCGCAAAAGTATGGCGAAAAGTATGGGGGGTAATATTTTTTGAAATACTTGACTTTTGCACGTATTGACGCAACATTAACCGAACCGATTGCGTCGAAACAGGCTTTCCTAAACGGTTTATGAAAAAACATTTATCATCTTCTATATGATTAGCATACAGTTTAAGGTATTTCTTCAACAACGATTTAATATCAGGATTACATATTTGAATTATCCGTTCCTTACTACCTTTACCGAAAACCTTAATAATACCTGTTTTCAGGTCAATATCAGTTGTTTTCAAATTGCATAATTCGGAAATCCGCATACCTGTTGCAAAAAGTAATTCTACGATAGCGATATTGCGAACCTGTGCTTTGTATGTGTAATTTTCTGTTTTTGAGTTGCCGTTCAAATCCTCGTATAATAAACCAAGTATTTTTTTTATTTCGTTGATTGTCATGACTGTTGGCAGTGTTTTTGGTTCTTTGAACTTGATTTTTATTTTTCGGAAAGGATTAAAAAAATCGTCATTCTCATACTCCAAATAATTGAACATAGCTTTTAGCGAGGCAACTTTTCGTTTTACCGTCTTGGGCTTGAAATGATATATCGTTTGTAAATAAGCCTTTATCAGATTTTTTGATATTTCGCTAATATCCGGATTTACATTTTGTTTGTTGATGTACAATTGAAATTGTTCCAAATCAATGGAATAGGCATTGATTGTTTTGGGGCTTAAATTTTTCTCGTATTGACAGTGAAAAATAAAACCTTTGATACAATCGCTTAAATAATTTTTTTCAGACATAATGTGATTAATTTTAAAAATTCGGATGCAAAAAAAACAGTTATAACTGGAACTATAACCGCTTTTATTCTAAATATGGAATTTATTCCTTCTTAATTAAAAGTTTCAAGCTCTCACCCTTCCGAAATTCTCCTTAATTCGTCTGCTACAATCAGTTTCACAACGACAATATCTTCTTTTGTTATCACAAAATGCGGATTATAATTTATTATTATTTATGCAAACCAAGAGTTGCTATTCCCAGAAACAATTCCCAACAAATAAATTGATTTTATCCCGGCTTGGAAATGGTTGATTCAGAAAAAACACCCATTAACCCTATTGATTAATGAGCGTTTTTTTTCTATTTTTGCAACTTATCACAACAATAGACTAAATGGCTGATTTAAAACAACAAATATTCCTCGCCGCACATCCCAACTATTTTCCCGAAAAAGGATTTCAACTGGCTTGTGAATTAGCAAAGGTGTATGAAAAAGAAATTTGTTTCTTGGGAATACAGGACAAAGTAGACAGAATTGATTATCTTGATGCTTTTACGCAATGGATTAAAGCAAAATCAGAAAATGTACCTGTCAAGTTAAACCAATACACGTTGGATTTAAACGAAGATTTTACCGATGTGATGGAAAGTACGGAAGCATCCATGATTGTTTTTGAAATTGCCGGTGAAAAATTTTACAACAAACCTGCCGAACAGCTGGAAATTTGCCGCCAACTTCGTATTCCTTATTTTTTTATCAAACAAAATCAGTCTATTAATTTCGATAAAGTACTCGTTCCAATCGGACGCTTGAACGAAGAGCGCGAAAAAGGACCTTTCAGCAGTAGCATGGGGCGATTTTTCAACTCTGAGATTCTGTTGATGCCGGCAAAAGATTACGGAAGTCGCGCACGCGAAAACACGGAAGCTATTCAAACCTTATTGGATAAATTCAACCTGCGATACAAGCGCATAGACGCCGCGAAAGACAGTTCCAAAGTTGAACTTGAAGCCGTCCGGAAAACAGATGAACTCGGTGCCGGAATGTTGATGATTTCTGCCTCGCGTGATTACGGGTTGGATGATATTCTATTTGGTTCCAAAGAGTTGAAAGTCATTAAGAAAGCTACCATCCCGGTAATGGTTATTAATCCGAGAGGGGATTTATATACGCTTTGCGGATAATTCTTATTCTAATATCGTTGATTATTTTTTTTAACCCGTTAAATTTCAGAAATATTGCTATATTTTTCATTATAACTTTTCATAAGACACAGGCCTTACTAACAGGGGAAAATATCCATATCACCTGCGTTCTTTTAAAGCAGCCTCATTAATTATTACTTTCTTCTCAATCGCTTCCCGCTCCCTTTGTTTCGGAATCTCCAGAGATAACGCTTTCTGCCAATAAAAAACGGCACTGTCTCTTGCATTTTTTACGGAAAAGGCATCTCCGGCGATGTCGTACGCCAAATAAAAATCAGGATTTAACCGGATAAAATTATAAATCGTCGAATCGGGAACGGATACTTTTTCTTTTATATTTTGTTGAAAAACCTTTTTTACTTCTCTGAACATCAGAAAATTGTTATATTTTGAAGTCAAGAGGAAAGTATCGGAAGGAACGTTCAAAAACTCCTCGTAAACCTCAACGGAAGGGTCTGCCTCTGCAAAAATCTTATTCAAATCGTAGGCAACATATTCTCCCAACTGCCACGGCTGAGTCGAGACCCACATCAACCCGCTTTCCGGCATAAAAACAACAGAATGATGCGCAATTAGCTGGTTCAACGACTTTTCATTCCCCAATCCGATATTTTCATCCTGAAGTCCGCGAGTATCACGCAACACATTGACAGCTTTCCGGTAATTCACCGGACTGTTTTTCACAAGCAACTCTTCCGCCCTTTTTTGGCGATAAGGACTGTCGGATGTTTTTATATTTTCCACGTTTCGCTCGTCCTCCTTGAATGTTTCGCTTTGATAGTGGTTGGCACATACGATTGAGTTTCCTTGCGAAGTAAAAAGCGCTGTTTTTTCCGTAGACTTTTCAATAATGGCTGCACACTTGTCTGCTGCCGAGCCGATCAGTATTGATTCAGAAACGAATGTCTTTGCACTGCCGGCAATCGAAAATGCCTCTTGAATATTGCCCGCATACTGCAATATCTTTCTCGCTAACAAGGAAATAGGCATTGCCGAAGAAGTGGGCATGCTTGATTTCGCGGCATTGATTGTAACAGTCAGTCCCTTTTCGTTCATTCCCGAAAGCACGCCTGTCATTCCTGCCCAGCCAACCATTGCAAATTTATATCCTTGCGCGGGGTTATAAAAGGAAACCAGCTTATTCCGCGCAAAATTCTCGCCCATATAAAAGTCGAAATTCCGTCCGACAATCAGCGCACTGTCTTCGCTCTCGCTTCCCCACACGGCAAAAGAGGTGCATCCGACCAGCATATAATCCTGCATTGCGTGCCCGAGGTCGTGCGCAGCGTGGTAGTTTAATTGCCGCTCATAAGGCGAACCGACAAAGTTAAATTCGGACGGGCAAGCGAGTGAAGTTCCGTAAATCTCCTCCTGGTATTCTGTTGGAATATAATCTGTTATGTTACGATTGTAAAAACGGATCATGTATTTCAACATATTAATATAGGTATCGGAAGGAACAAGTTCGCGAATCTGATTAACAAAAACAGATTCCTGATAGTGCATCAATTCGCCGGTTAATTTACCAAATGCGACCCCTCGTTCAATAGCAGTTCCCTCAACATACATCTCCCACAAACCACTTTTGCTTTGCCGCAACCAATTGTTTCCCAAGCTAACATATCCATCACCTGTTTGAACAAGCTTGTTTGCCATTGCCGGAATTTCCACATTGGGTTCATTGATATTTACGGCAAATCTGAAATAAATGACACTCGTCAGAATTACCACAAGAAAAAATCCCAAAATGTATGCTATGGCTTTTACTATTTTCCTCATTATTATCTTTCTATTCTCCGGATTCTTTGCTGAATTACAAATATAAAGAAAAATTCCCACTCTTGACTTAAGTTACTAACAATTCAACAAAAAACTGTTCATAACTTTGTTTATAATTTACGAGTGAATTTACCTTTAATTGTTTGTAAAAAGGGTACTTTTGTGTAAAATTAAAGAAAAATGAAAGACTTGATTCCCATTGTCGTTGATTTATTAGCAAAACACACCTGCGTAATTATTCCCAATTTCGGAGGGTTTATTGTCAATGAAAAAGGTGCGATTGTAAATGCAGCCGGCAACCGTTTTTTTCCTCCTCATAAGGAATTGATATTCAATTCACATTTATCACACAACGATGGTTTACTGGTTCACGCCTTGATGCAGAAAGAAAACATCTCCTTTGATGAGGCAAACAAAATTATTGCCGAAAAGGTAAAATCCGTCAAGCTTGCATTGGACATACATAAGACATATTCACTGGGTGATTTCGGATTCTTATCGCTGGATCCGGTCGGGATTATTTTTCATGCCAAGGAAATTGCTATCGAAAACATCAGTTCATTCGGTCTGCACGAGTTCTATTTTCCGGTTCTTCAACCGGAAGAAAAAACAGAAACTCATTGTGCGTCCCGCCAAGTCAGAATCTCCTCCTCTCTTTCCCGGACATTAATGGGAGGAATTGCCGCCACTATTGCCCTATTTTTATTCTGCCAACCACTGAAAAACGAGGGCGCAGCCTACCAAGCCTCTTTGATTCCGGCAACCGCTTTTTCCGAAACAGCCATTCGCAACGTTGAATTATTGGCAAAAGAACGTGCATTACAAGAAGAAGCTGTAAAAGCAAAAACATTGAGCTACTACATAGTTCTTGACGAATTTGAAACGGAAGATGCCGCTTCGGCATTTATCAACTCATTTGAATTGCAAGAAGGCGATTCTCTCCGGATATTACCTGTAAGTAAAAAGTATTTAATAACTTTCTCCTCCTCTTCCGATTTTGAAAAAATAAACGACCAAATAAATGATTTCTATTCGCGCTACATCGCATCTTCAGCCGCATTTGTGTTAGGAGTAGAATAGCAATGACTCTATTTTTTACAACCTGTCCTCCGGGCTGCATTTGAATAACCAATAACCGCAGGATTTATCCTGTAAAAAAAGAAAAGCGAGTAAAATTTTACCCGCTTTTTTAATTACTTATTTACCGAAACATTATTCAGCACTTTCTGCTACCGGAGCTTCTTCCTCCGCTGTCGAAGCTTCTGCTTCCATTTTTGCAGCTGCAATTTCTGCTTTTTTCTTAGCAACAGCTTCTGCTTTTGCTTTGTTTACGGCTTTTTCTGCATCTACACGTGCTTTGTCGGCTGCTTGTTTTGATGAGTTTAAGTTAGTTTTAACCGCTTCATCCTTACGTTCTTTTTCAGTCATCCAAGCATTGAATTTTTGTTCTGCCACTTCGGCTGTAAAAGCGCCTTTTTTAACACCGCCCAATAAGTGTTTTTTCATGAAAACACCTTTGTCGCTCAACAGGTTTCTTGTTGTGTCGGTTGGTTGCGCACCGGTTTGAACCCAATACAATGCTCTTTCGAAGTTTAAATCTACTGTAGCAGGATTTGTGTTCGGATTGTAAGAACCAATTCTTTCAATAAACTTTCCATCGCGTGGAGCTCTGCTATCTGCTACGACGATGTGGTAATACGCGTACCCCTTGTGGCCGTGTCTTTGCAATCTAATTTTAGTTGCCATTTTTGAATAATTTAATTTATTAAACTTCCTTTTAATTTTGGAACCGCAAAGGTAATCCTTATTTTTAGATAATCAAAAGAATAGCAGATGTTTTTCGCACTATCCGGATAAATATTTTCCACGCTCCCGTTTTTGTGTTTTGCTAAAAAAGGATACCTTTGCAAGACAATCGAAAAAAAGATATTATGAGAGCAATATTACTAACGAAGTAAAAGTAGTTTGTAAAATGCAAAAATGTATTCTTTATACCGGTTTATGAAAGTAACCCCAAGAAAATTCCGGCTAATTTATCAATCTAATTAAAAAGAAGATTATGCGAAAAATAGAATTAAAAACAAGAAAACTGCTGCAAAAAATTTTCGGCGGAATCAGTTTAACTGCCATTGCATTTGTTTTTCAGGCATGTTACGGGATAGAAAAAGATTTGGGTTATGATGATACACGTCTTTCGGGTAAGGTAACTTCTAAGACAACCAATTCGCCAATAAAAGGAATAAAAGTGAGCGTGCCTCACTATTCATCCGCCTACAATTATGCAATTACCAACGAAAACGGCAATTTTGACTTTTATGTTTATATTTCGGAACGTGTAAACGATCAAAGAACACTGCCCGACAGCATTCCTGTCTTTTTTGCAGACATTGACAGTTTAGAAAACGGGTATTTTTTTGACAAAGAAGTTATTATTAATATTGACGGACAAAACGAAGTAAAAATCAGTGTCGAATTGGAGGAGAAAAATTAAACCGTATGAAAAAAAATGAATAATTTTTTTACCCAAACCCTCCATAATATTTTTCGTAAAAACGAAACAAAACTGCACATTCTCAACTATCTGTTTTGGGAATGCACTTGGCGTTGCACGTTGAAATGCCGGCATTGCGGATCTGATTGCATGGCAAACAGCACGTTTCCCGATATGCCGTTTGAAGATTTTCTAAACGCCATTCAGCCGTTAAAAAAAGCCTATCCGCGCGACTCGATAACCGTGTCAATAATGGGGGGTGAACCGCTCCTGCGCAAAGACTTGCCGGAATGTGGTAAAAAATTACGCGAAGAGGGCTTCCGCTGGGGTATTGTTACCAACGGATATGCTTATGACGAGGCAATGCACGCCAAGTTAATCTCTGCGGGAATGGGCAGTATTACAGTAAGTTTGGACGGCTTGGAGGAGAATCATAATTGGCTGAGAAACAATCCTAACAGTTTTGAACGCGCCGTTAAAGCATTGGAATTAATTAATTCTTACTCGCGCCTGAATTACGATGTTGTTACCTGCGTTCATCAGAAAAATCTGGCAGAATTACCTGCTTTGAAAGAATTCTTGATTCTCAAAAAAATAAAAAAATGGCGTATTTTTACCATTGCTCCAATTGGCAGAGCTGCCGAAAATCCGGAGATGCTACTAACAAGCGAGCAAACACGGCAGTTAATGGACTTTATTGCTGAAAATCGTAAAAATGACGCACGGATAGATGTTTATTTCAGTTGTGAAAGCTATACCGGCGACTACGAAAGAAAAGTACGCGACAGTTATTTCTTTTGTCATGCAGGAATCAATATCGGTTCAGTACTAATTGACGGCTCTATTTCTGCCTGTCCGAATATCGACCGGAGTTTTATTCAAGGCAACATCTATCAAGACAACTTGTTGGAAGTTTGGGAAAATCGTTTCGAAATTATGCGTAATCGAAGCTGGTGTAAAACCGGCATTTGTAAAACCTGCAAAGATTTCAGCCATTGTAATGGTGGTGCTATGCACCTTTGGAATGAAAAGCGGGATTGTATTATGGGGTGTGTTGCGGAAAAATTGTCTGAATCATGATTTTAGATGTTTCCCACAAAGACACAAAGTTTTTGGGAACCTTAATAACCTTTGAATAATTTTCAACTCGTAAAGATTTAGGCAATAAAATAATAATCCTTTTTATTGCCTAAATTATTTTGAAATTAAATAATTCTTATTAGCTTTGTATTTCAAAGTACTTTTTATAATTCATTTTGTTATAAAAAACAATTAGAAGAAATAATCGTACCAAATTATTGTTAAAAAAGTATTAATAACATTTTCGTCATGAAAAAAAAATCCCTTACCACATTGGCTCTAACTTCAGCCGTTTTATTTGTTATTTTATTTTATAAAAAGTCATTGGGAATCAATCTGTTTCTATTTGAGGCGGTACTTATTCCGATAATGCTTTATGTAAACCGTCCGGTTAAACTTAATTTACTGACAGGTAGCGTTTTATTTGCGACCGGAGTAAGTGCAATTTTTACCGTAATTGTAAACACCTCTTGGGGAATCTTTGTAAATTTTCTTCTTTTATTTTGTCTGGGTTATGTATTGGCTTTTCCGAAAGGAAAATCATTTTTCCATGCTGCCTGGGGTACTTTCTTGCGGTGTTTTTCAGCACAAATCGCTATTTTACAACCCAATCCAAAAGAAAAAACACCCTTAAATCCAAACACGTCCTTAAAAAGAAAAGTGCATAATTTTTTCTTCTTCGTCCTCATTCCTGTTGCTATTTTGCTCTTTTTCTTTTCGTTGTATGTATCATCAAGTTCTATATTTTCAAAATCCGTTCAGCCGTTTTTAGATGAAATCGCAAAGATATTTACCAACTTGGAATTTTCCCTGTTTTTCTTTTTCATATTGGGGATAATTGTTGTTAATCCATTGTTAATGAATACCAAACCGTTATTAATTTATAATCAGGATGTAGCTTCATCGGACGAATTAAAACGTACCCGGACAAAACGGTTCCTCTGGTTTTTGACGGTTGCCTTAAAAACGCAAAACAAAACAGGAATTGTACTGCTGTCTATGCTTAATGTGTTGATTCTGTTTTTTAACTACATCGACATTGCCAATATATGGATAGGATTTGAGTGGAATGGAGCATTTTTGAAAGAATTTGTTCATGAGGGAACTTGGCTTTTATTATTTTCCGTATTTATTTCTGCTGTTATTGCACTCTATTTTTTCAATTCTAATTTAAATTTTTACTCAAAAAACAGGCTGCTGAAACGGTTAACAGTACTATGGATTGCTCAGAATCTGATTATGACTATCTCCGTTGTCATTCGTAACTTCTACTACATCAATTACTTCGGGTTAGCATACAAGCGAATTGCCGTTTTGTTTGTCCTTGTCCTTGTTGTTGTCGGGTTGGTCACTATCATTATCAAGATTTTAAAATCAAAAGCAGCTACTTTTTATGGCACATCAACGGATTTTCATTATTAGGAGTACTCACGGTTTCGGCGCTGTTTAATTGGGATATAATCATTACAAAGTATAATTTTGCGCACTACAACCGCTCCTTTATCGAATACCGGTTTATTCACAAATTGAGCAATGCCGCCCTGCCATACGCAACAAAAACATTGGAGCAATTAGCCGGAATCAACGATGTGCAAGTAAAAACAATGCCTTTCGATATTTATGAAGATTATTTCTGGAGTTACGAAAAATATTATGAACTTACAAATGAAAAGAAAGACGCTTTTTTGAAGACTTATGAATCGCGCTCCATGCTGGAATGGAATTTACCGGATTATCAGGCTTTCAAAAAATTGTCGTCCGAACCAAGATTTTCACAGGATTAAAAAGATAAACGAAAATAAGTGGCGGATTCTGTGTGGATGAATGTAATTTTTGCGCCATTCGGAAAGTACCGGTTGTTGAAAAATAATGTTAGGAACATTTATTTCCAATGAAAAATATATTACCTTTGCGTGAAATTTTAGAAATCAGTTTCAATAATGGTGTGTGATCGTCCTTTTAAGGTATTTTCCGGTACAAATACAAAGTATTTAGCGGAAGAAATTTGCGACAAGTTAAACTGTCCTCTTGGTAAAATGAACATACAGAGATTCGCAGACGGCGAGTTTGGTGTCTCGTATGAAGAGTCTATCCGCGGAAGTTATGTCTTCCTCGTTCAATCCACTTTCCCGAACGCAGATAATCTGATGGAGCTTTTGCTGATGATTGATGCGGCAAAACGTGCTTCGGCGTATAAGATTATTGCTGTCATCCCTTATTTCGGTTGGGCAAGACAAGACCGGAAAGATAAGCCGCGCGTAGCAATCGGTGCAAAATTAGTAGCCGACCTGTTGAATGTAGCGGGAATCGACCGCTTAATTACAATGGACTTACATGCCGACCAGATTCAAGGTTTTTTCGACGTTCCTGTTGACCATCTGTATGCTTCCACCGTATTTTTACCTTATATTCAACAGATGAAGCTCGAAGATTTGGTCATCGCATCGCCTGATGTCGGTGGTTCCAAGCGCGCTAACGCTTACTCTAAATATTTGGGCTGCCCAATGGTACTTTGCCACAAAAGCCGCGAAAAAGCAAACGTAGTAAGCGAAATGACCATTATCGGCGATGTACAAGACAAAAACGTAATCATCCTGGACGACATGGTAGACACCGCCGGAACACTGACCAAAGCTGCCGATATTATGCTCAACGCAGGTGCAAGATCGGTTCGTGCAGTCGTGACACACGCCGTAATGTCCGACCCGGCAAGTTCACGCATAGATGACTCAAGCCTGACCGAACTTATTTTCACGAACTCAATACCATTTAATAAAACCTGTAAAAAAGCGCATATTATTTCAATTGCCGATTTTTTTGCAGACACTATCCGCCGTGTGTGCGAAAATGAATCAATTAGTTCGTCTTACCTAACATAACCCGCGAAGAAGCGAAAGCACGAAAGGAAACAAAGATGTAATTTCGTGCTTTCACTTCTTCTCAATTCTTATCCGTTTAGAAAAAACAACATTTATTTCTTGTTTTTAAGTACTTTTTTCCATACTTTTGTGTTCGTAAATGTGGAGGGATTTGGCTGATTGCAACCACGAAAAAAAATGCTAAAAAACAATACTGCTTTTTACACATTCTGCTTGCCAAAAACTTCCCAATAGAGAAAAATATTATTGTTAATTGTTATTTATTAATTAAAAACTTATGGGATACTTTTTTTCGTCCGAATCTGTATCGGAAGGACATCCGGACAAAGTTGCCGACCAAATTTCCGATGCAATCCTTGATAATTATTTAGCACAGGATGCTACTTCAAAAGTAGCTTGCGAAACACTCGTTACTACCGGACAAGTTGTGCTTGCCGGCGAAGTAAAAACCACTGCACATATTGATGCGCAGGCAATTACACGCGGGGTGATTAACCGTATCGGCTACACCAAAAGTGAGTATATGTTTGACGGAAATTCCTGCGGGATTCTTTCTGCTATACACGGACAATCGCCCGATATTAATCGCGGGGTAGAACGTGCCGAGTCATACGACCAAGGTGCGGGCGACCAAGGCATGATGTTCGGTTACGCTTGTGACGAAACAGATAATATGATGCCAACATCTCTGGATTTATCTCACGCACTGTTGATCGAATTAGCTGCTATCCGCCGTGAAGGCAAGGAGATGACATACCTTCGTCCGGACGCCAAATCGCAAGTTACCATCGAATATGGCGACGACAACAAGCCGAAACGAATAGATGCTATTGTTGTTTCGACCCAGCACGATGAGTTCATTCCGGCCGGAAACGGAAAATCGCAAGAACAAGCCGATGAGGAAATGGTGGCGCAAATAAAAAAAGACGTACAGGAAATTTTACTTCCTCGCGTGATTGCGAAAGACAATCAGTTTGCCGCTCTGTTTAAAGGCGATTATAAATTACATGTAAACCCAACCGGTAAATTCGTAATCGGCGGTCCTCACGGCGATACAGGATTGACCGGACGTAAAATCATCGTAGACACTTACGGTGGAAAAGGTGCACACGGTGGCGGTGCATTCTCGGGTAAAGACCCATCCAAGGTTGACCGGTCGGCCGCCTACGCCGCTCGTCATTTAGCAAAAAACATCGTAGCTGCCGGAGTTGCTTCGGAAGTATTGGTACAAGTCGCCTACGCGATTGGTGTAGCCGAACCGATGAACCTCTATATCAACACTTACGGCACTGCCAAAATCAACCTTTCGGACGGTGAAATTGCCAAAAAGATCAAAGAAAGCGGACTGTTTGACATGCGCCCGAAAGCCATTGAAGAACGCTTGAAACTGAGAAATCCGATTTACGAGGAAACAGCTTCTTACGGACACGTTGGTCGCACCCCCGAAACGAAAACAAAAATTTTCTTTGACGGAAAAGGAAATAAAATTGTAAAAGAAGTAGAGCTTTTCACTTGGGAAAAAACAGATAAGAAAGAGGAATTGAAGAAACTGTTCTTTTGATATTTTGTGAAAAATAAAAAAAACGTGGTATGCCGCGAATGTTTCATATCACGTTTTTGATGTTTTTAATACTGTTTATAATAATACGATAAAAATGACTTAATAGACCTCTGCGGAAAATCAGAAAATTTCTTCGCGTCTTTGCGAAAAAAAACACTTATGACTTGCAATATCTTTTTGAGTGCCGCAAGAAATTTTCAATAAAACAAATGTTTCCCACAAAGGCACAAAGGACACAAAGTTTTTATTTTTCTTTGTGTCCTTTGTGCCTTTGTGGGAAAATTCTTTATGTCCTTTATGACTAAAAAGACTTTTGAAACAATTTACAAATATTGACCTAAAAAGACTGTTTGAATTATTTTACTATTAACCTGAGTCTTGGATAAGCAGACAACATTGCTTATGTCTTTTTACCTTAGGTCGTTGATCTTAAGATTATGAAAATTAAGCCCATTCGGGCTATCTCCGATATATCAACTTGTCCAAAATTCATGTTAATAAGAATAAAACAAAAGAGATTCGTTCTTCTGAATCGTTGTAATACAATCTCTATACAAAGCAAAATCTTTCATGCGAAAAGATAATGATTTTGCAATAAATTATTCTATCACCCAGCGTTTTATACCTTTTTCTGTTTGCGAAAACTCAACACCAATTTTTACCGTTTTCCGGTGGTCGGCAGAATAGGGAATGGCGTAATCTTTACTGTTAATTTGTTTCAGAGCATCTTCGGCAGTGGCGTTGTCGTCCATCTTAAATTCAAAAATATAAATATTGTCAGATGTTTTTACGACAGCGTCAGCTCTACCTTTGTTATTTTTCACCTCGGTTTGTACAAATTGTCCCATTAAAGTGAAAAGCAGATAAAAAATGTGTTGATAATATTGTTCATTGCGATTTTTTTGTTCTATAGCATCGTAAGGAATATCGGCAAAAAATGCTTTTAATGAAGTCATAAAACCTTCAATGTCATTTTCCATTAATTGCCTCAAAAAACAAGTTACCGAAAAATTTCCTGTAGTGATTGGCGTTTGTACAAATGCAGGCAAAAGCTCATTCAAAAAGCCATATTTTACTTCTTCATTAGGAAAACCTAATGTATAGGTATCAAGAATCTGTTCATACGACTTTATTGTCAGATATCCACTTTGATAAAGCAAAGGTACAAGATTTTGATTTTCCATTCTATAATCCATTATCGAATTGGCTGCAATATTAATATTGTTGTCAAATTTGCGAATATCAAAATTTTGATTTTTCAATGCCTTTGCTAAAAATGTGGGTGTACCTGTGGCAAACCAATAATAGGCAAAATCCAATTTTTTAAGCACGTTTAACACACTGAATGGATTATAAATATCTACGCTAATTTTGGCAAAATGATAGCCGTCATACATTTGTTTTAGTTTTATAACAGTCTCATTATAAGACATTTTTCGACGATCTGCCAATGCTTGAATTTCAGGTCGAAAATTTTGCAATAACTCATCTTCGGAAATTCCGCAAATTTCCGCAAAATTTTCATCTAAACTTATATCATCAAGTTGGTTTAAGTCGCTGAAAATGCTGACTTTTGAAAATTTTGTTACTCCCGTTAGAAAAACAAAACGCAAATAAGCATCGGTACTTTTCAACACTCCGTAAAACGATTTCAGTAAAATTCTGATTTCTTCGTTTGCCGTTTGGTCGTTCATGGTGCTTATCAACGGCTTATCGTACTCGTCAATAAGAACGACTACTTTTTTTCCAGTCTGTTCATAAGCGCTCTTAATGACAGCCTCAAAACGGCTTGCCAAATCATCGGTATCCGTTTTTAGCTCCCACAATTGCTCAAGTTCTTTGAGTTTAACGTTTATGCGCTTTGACACATTTTCGGCATTGATAAACAATCCGATATTAAAATCTAAGTAAAAAACAGGATATTTTGTCCATTCCTTTTCGTGTTCAGAAATTTTCAGACCTTCAAAAAGTTCTTTTTTACCTTCAAAATAGGCTTTGAGCGTAGATAGAAACAAGCTCTTACCGAATCTACGCGGACGACCGAGAAAATAGGGACTGTTTGTTTGAACCAGCTGATAGAGATGCTGTGTTTTATCTACATAAAGGCAATTATTTTCACGCAACTTTTCAAAATCCTGTATCCCAATGGGCAATCTCCGTATTGTATTCATAATCAATAATTTTACAGGCACAAAAGTAGTGAATTTATTTAAAAGGACAAAGTTATCTTCCGGGTTTAAAATATTTGTAATAGATTACTAGGAATTAAAGATAAAGAAAATTTTATCTGTAATTTGCATTTTTGTAATTAAACAATTTGTGTTAATTCGTATAATTCATAGACTTTTAAGACTGCTTCATCTTGTTGCCCCTATAAAATTTTGTAATTTTGCATTTTAAAAATTTGTAAAAATACACGAACAGCAAATCATAGAATATAAATCCGTTTGGAATATTCTCAATTGAACAGGCTCAATAATGGATAATATGCACCAAAATAACGAAACATCCCAAAATCCCCTTGAAAAAGGCATTTCCAAAACCTTCGACATCATCATCATCGGCAGCGGTCTCGGCGGCTTAGAATGCGGATATATCCTAAGTAAAAAAGGATTAAACGTCTGTATATTAGAACAAAATCCGCAAATAGGCGGTTGTCTGCAAACATTTAAAAGAGGTAAAACAACTTTCGATACCGGTTTTCATTACATCGGCGGATTGGAAGAGGGACAATCGCTGCACAAATTGTTCCGGTATTTTGACTTGTTGGAACTTCCGTGGCATAAGTTAGACGAAGCGTGTTTTGATGAAGTAATCCTCAATGGAAAATCCTATTCCTTCGCTACCGGACACGAGCGTTTTGTAGAAACTTTGGCTGCCGCATTTCCTGCCCAGCACGAAAATTTGAAAAAATATACCTCTTTCCTTAAACAGGTCGGAGACAACTTATACCGCAGCTTTGAGAAGAAAAACGAGGAAGAATTTTACTCAACCTCTGTTTTTTCCCAATCTGCTTTCGACTTTCTGAATGCAACGATTACAGATCCCGTTTTACGAAATGTCCTTTCGGGCACTTCGCTGAAAATGGAGTTAAACCCGCATAAGCTTCCGCTTTATATTTTTGCACAGATAAACAATTCGTTTATACAGAGTGCCTGGCGGCTGAACGGCGGTGGTTCGCAGATTGCCGGTGCACTGGCAAAAAAAATCAGGGAAATGGGCGGAACCATTTTGACGAAAGCTAAAGTAACACGCCTAATCGAAGAAAACGGAAAAATTGCGTCTGTCGAGATAAATAATGACGAGCAAATTTCAGCCACACACTTTATCTCTGATATTCATCCGGCACGGACATTGGATTTGGTTACGGAAAGTAAGCTAATTCGTAAGATTTACCGTAAAAGAATCGGCGGATTACCGAATACTTACGGTATGTTTACTGCCAATATTGCATTAAAAGAGGATGCTGTTCCGTATCTGAACCGCAATCAGTACATTTATAATACGGACAATGTTTGGTCTTATTATCGCTATGAAGCAGGGCGGAAAACCTCTTGCGCACTCGTGAGTTATCAAGTGCCGGAAGCGGGAAAAATCCATACGCGCAACCTGGATATTCTAACTCCGATGTATTGGGAAGAAGTCGAAAAATGGCAGGATACTTATATCGGTAAACGCGGCGGAGAGTATGAAGAACTGAAACGGCAAAAAGCGGAAGAGTGCATTGAATTGGCATCGCGCTACATTCCCGAACTGAAAAACGGTATTCAAAAAATCCACACCAGCACTCCCCTATCCTATCGAGACTATACAGCTACGGCAAACGGTTCGGCGTATGGCATACAAAAAGATTACAGTGCACTGATGTACACCATATTAACACCAAGAACACCTGTTCCGAATCTGTTGCTGACCGGACAAAATCTAAATTTGCATGGTATTTTAGGCGTTTCGATGACTGCTTTTTTTACTTGTGCAGAGATTGTAGGAATGGAAACACTGGTTGAAGAGTTGAATAAATAGGAAATTTCCTATAACTTTCAAGTGTTGAAATTGAATGTTGTTCAAACCTAACTCTTAATTATTTTATATATTTTACAGGAAACGCTTACCACATAAATATTTGTATTCAGAAATGAAACATTCAATTGACAAGCGTCTCTACCTGAAATCAATCCGGAATAGACACAATTTCCTTTTAAGTCATAAATTTCAACTCCGGCAGATTCCCCGCAGGGAATGGTTAACCATTCACCTGCGGGATCCGGGTAAAGCTTTATCCGAAAAAATATGATTAACTAACTATGATTTAATAATATTTCGCTCTTTTTTCCGTGTTTATAGCATATTTTTCTTAATTTTGTAAGTCAATTATAACGAAGTTTTCCAATATGAGGCTTTCTTTTAATTTCTTATGGTTGGTTTTAGGATGTTTCTTTTTTGTTTCAGCCGGTTTGGAAGCTGCAGAAAAGAAATTCACAGTTGTTATAGACCCTGGTCACGGAGGAAAAGATGCGGGAGCTGTGGGAACTGTGCTAAAATTGTATGAGAAAAACATAAACCTTGCCGTTGCCTTGGAACTCGGCTCATTGTTAGAAGCAGAGAAAGATGTAAATGTTATTTATACCCGCAAAACAGACGTGTTCATTCCGTTAGACGAGCGTCCGCGCATTGCCAACAAGGCAAAAGCCGATCTTTTCATCTCCATTCACACCAATGCTGCCAAAAGTAAATCCGCTTTCGGAACCGAAACGTATGTAATAGGTTCCTCTGCCGCCAATATGGAGGTCGCCATGCGCGAAAACTCCGTTATTCTGTATGAGGATGATTACCAAACTCGTTACGAAGGATTTGACCCTAATTCATCCGAGTCTTACATTATGTTTGACTTTATGCAATTTACCTTTTTAGATCATAGCCTTCATTTAGCTTCCTGTGTTCAGGATGAATTTAAAAACACTTGTGAACGTGAAGATAGAGGTGTAAGACAAGCCGGATTTTTAGTACTGAAACAAGCAAGCATGCCGAGTATTCTGGTTGAATTAGGATATATTTCTAACGCTGCCGAGGAAAAATACTTGAATAAAAAAGCATCCCGGAAAAAATTAGCAGAAGCTATTTACAACGCCTTTCTCGTCTACAAAACAAACTATGAGAAAAAAAGCGGTATCGCTTTCGAAGATGTAAAAAAAGAAGATGTAAAAATCAATAACGAAACAAAGCCCGGCAACGAAGCAAAGGCAAGTGAAAAAACCGCCGGTGAAATTTGTTACCGTATCCAATTTTACACATCAAGCAAGCGTAAACCATTGAACAGCAAAGAATTTAAGAATTACACTCCGGTTAAAGAATACTTTGAAAACGGAGTATATAAATATATGTATGGCGAAACAAACTCTTACGCCGAAATATTAAAAAAGAGAAAAAAGGTGCAAAAGCATTTCAATGATGCTTTTGTGGTGGTATTTAAAAATAATAAAAAGCTCTCTCCTGCCGAGTCACGAGCTTATTTTAAATAAAAAAGATATTGACGTATGAAAATTAAATTTAGCAGAGAATTACAAATAGGGATACTAGTCATTGCAACCATTGCAATTTTATATTTTGGAGTTAATTACCTAAAAGGGATTAACATTTTTAACCCGACTAACTACTATTACGTAAAATTGAAGCAGGTAAACGGTTTAGTCGCGTCTAATCCGGTTACGGTAAAAGGGTATAAAATCGGACTTATAAAATCAATCAACTATAACTATGACAACCACGAAGACGACATCGTAGTTGTGCTGCAAGTCGACGACCAGCTGAAAGTGCCGGTAGGTTCAAAAGCAATTCTCCAAACCGAATTGCTGGGTGGTGCCAGCATTTCATTAGATTTGCAAAGCGATGTTCAGGGTATTTACTATAAAAAAGGAGATTTCATACCGGCTGTGGTTGACGGAGGGATCATGGAGGCTGTTACGGCTGAAATCATGCCGCGTGTGCAAAGCATCATCCCGCAGCTGGATTCTCTTATTATTTCTTTGCGCATGATTACTGAAAATAACTCAATCGAAAAATCGCTTGGAAACATACAGCGAATGACGGCCAATTTGGAATCGTCTTCCGTTTCTCTTAATTCAATGATGAAAAATGACATTCCCGTTATACTTAAAAATGTAAATACGATTACCACTGATTTCTCGAAAGTAAGTCAGAACATGAGCCAAGTCGATTTTAATGCCACAATGAAAAGCTTGAATTATACGTCTATCGGGCTGTTAATCAATGACAAATCTCTTTATAACAACTTGAATAACACCATGGAAAGTGCCAATAACCTATTGATTGATCTGAAATCAAACCCGAAAAGATATGTGCATTTTTCTTTATTCGGAAAATCGGATAAAAAGTAATTACACATTTTTTATTTAGACACAATCTAAATAAAAAGAATTTAATAATTAGTAAAAAAAATCCGAAAATCTTCAATACTAAGGGTTTCACGTTTTGTGTTAAAAATGTAAATACGATTACCACTGATTTCTCGAAAGTAAGTCAGAACATGAGCCAAGTCGATTTTAATGCCACAATGAAAAGCTTGAATTATACG